>JFJP01040269.1_pt1 | contig 12055 bp, 6 predicted proteins | sample 431651 | NCBI WGS metagenome assembly JFJP01 (sample SAMN02602958, study PRJNA72255) | Microbial mat metagenome, whole genome shotgun sequencing project. | biome: fresh water; feature: sink hole; material: water; isolation source: purple microbial (photo- and chemosynthetic) mats found in... | reverse complement strand
CATTGTCTACAAAATTTTGCGGCAAATTATATTGGTGCGATGGTCGATTGTGGCAGTCCATGCAGTCCATGCGACGCGATTTAAGTTTCGAAAATTCAGCTGCATCGGGCATTTCGTCGGCAAATTCGAAAATAGTGGTATCGCCGGTTTCTTTATTAATTTTTCGTACCCACGGAATACTTTCGCGAATTCGGTCGGTATGCACATAATCAATTGCAATGTTCGGATTTATATGCCAATGTATACCGTTTGCCAAGCCTTTGGCGCTGTGGTCAGAGCCAACTTTAAGATTCATATCTATCGACCATTCGGTGTTGGTTTCGTCGGCTAAGTAATGTTTAAATTTTTTAAGCGCATCCGAATAAAATTTTTCGGGCCAGTGGCAACGTGCACAAGTTTCTTGTGCCGGACGCAAGTTTTCAATCGGAGTTTGAATAGGTCGCGGATATATATTTAACGTATAAGCATATACCTGATAAAGGCCCGAAATTTTGGCTTTTACGAACCAATCGGCACCTTCGCCTACGTGGCATTCAACACAAGCAACGCGAGCATGTGCCGAGTTGCTGTACGAAATATATTCCGGCGCCATTACTTGGTGGCACATTAAACCGCAAAACTCATTCGATTCGGAGTAATGATAGGCTTGAAAACTTCCAATAATAGTAAGTGTTAAGAAAACTACCGAGCCAATTGAGAAAATTAGAAAGGCATTTCGGTGCTGAACTTTGTTCAAATTCCAAACCGGCCATATATCGTTGGTTTCGCCCGCTTTAATCTTTTGTTTACGTTTTAAGTGCATTCCAATCGGAATAAGTGCCAAGCCCGACACTATAAATGCCGGTGAAATCATGTAGGTAAATAATCCTGAGTACGCTCCGCCAAAATTGGTAAATAGCGATAGTATAAGCAGTAAAAAGAATATGGTAAGGGAAATAAGGGCTAAAAACACTCCAAAATAGGAGATCCTGTTGTGATATGAATCGGGTAATTTCATAATGTTTAGTGGGTTTGTATTATGCCTACAAATTACGCTAAATATTCAATTAGATTTCTTTTAAAACCATTGATATTTATCAATCTAACGATTGATATTTAAATGCGAATATGCTAATATTTTACGTCTAAATTTCGTAATAATACTTAGAAACACTTTTTTTATACTTTGTGGTTAATAAAGATTAACTTTTTTTATAAATTGTAAAAATTGTGTATATTGTATCCGATTTGATTGGCAAAATGTGTAAATTATATTATGCATAATAAATGCTGTACTTGATTAATATTTACAGTAATTTAAAATGTAATATTTTGAAAACTTAATTATTAAATTATTCAATTTATGAAAAGCAAACTATTTATTGCGTGCTTCTTTTTTTCAACTTTCGGAGTTTTTGCGCAGTTTTTACATTTGGGTATAGGCGGCGGTGCTTCAAAAACTGAGTTAGTGCTTAATCAGAACAATAATTATGGCCAATGGTACTATCCGAACATGCAAAATGAAATTATCGTTTTAAAAGGGATGAAACCGGATAATATGTTTAAGCCCACTGCTTCTGTTTATGGAGTATATTCAGGAAAGCAGAATTATATGGTACGTGCCGATGTGCAATTTTTCTATAATGAAAGCGAATTGGAATATTCTAATTCGGTAGATACCGTTGGATATTTAACAGCGTTTAAATCAATCGCAGGACATCAATCAATGGATTTCCGATATTGGTTTATTGCTTCGAATTTTGAAGCAGGTTATTTATTCTTACCAACCAAGCCGGTTAGACCTTATGTTTTTTGTGGCGTAGGCTTGTTAACCTGCTTAAACATTGTACAAGTTGGCAATTATTTAGATAGTCTGCGCTTTGAAAGAAACCGTAATATTCGAGGCGAGGTTTCTACTTTTAAGCGTTTTTCGCCAAAATTAAATTATGGATTAGGGGTACGCTATCATTCACTTTCAACTGAAATTTATGCTAGCCAAAGCATAGGTAGCATAGATATTTATAAAGAGGAAAATGAAAAAACTTATGAATCTTATTTAATGTATGGTTTTACTGTAAGAATCGATCTATTTACTTTTAATTTAAGCTCAAAAGCTACTAAACTAAAAGTTAAAGAATTAGGAAAATTAAATTAAAATTAAACAAAATGAGACATAACTTAAAATTTCAATTGATTTGTTTATTTCTTTTATTATCATCCACTTTGTTCGTTGGTTGTGTTGATTTTAGAGAAGAATGGGTAGAAATGGCGAATTCACCTTTGCTTTCGAATAGTAAAGCTTCAACTGTCGAATTTTATGATAATTATGAATTGGATACATCCTCTGCAAATAAAGTAGCTAGCTTTGCAATTCCGGCAGGAGCATTTGAAAAAGACAATGTATTATTAAGTATGCATTTTTATAATTTTCCTCTTCTAAATGAAGAACTGCTCACTTTAAACTACGGAATGCAAAGCTTTTTAGGTAAAGATTCGAGCAATGTTTTCGTATATTTTATGGCAAAACAACTTAAAGGCGAACACATTTTTACAAGTACAAAAAAAGTTGATGTAACGCTTAATTTTAAACCTTTAATTATTCATCAGAGTTTAAATTATAGGCTTTTCAAAATAAAAATGCCCGACTATTTTAATCCAATGAGTAATGCAATGGGCGGTTCGAACGGTTACAAAAGTAACGAGTTATATAAAATTATTTCAAGCCGATTTTCGAACGGACTTTCTGAATTATCTGCATTTGGACTAGCAAGCATGCTAAATTGGGAAGAAGTAACCGATGCTGTACTTGAAAGCAGTAAAACAGAAAAAGGATTGGTAACCGCTAAGTTTTCAACAACTAATTTCGATTACGTTTATTGCTTATTTGCCCAAATACTGCCATTTCCAATTATGCGCCATGCAACTAAACTACAATCAGGAGTTGCCATTCTTAACGGAAACCGAATGCCTTCTGAAAGAACAAATTCTGAAATTGAAAATTTCGTATTTGTTGAAATGGATACAAAACCAAAACAAATTTTCTATTACAAAGAATATAAAGATAAAGCTAAGTTGGTTGAGTTTTTAGGCACATTTACGGGTGAAATTCCTCCCAACGTTAAAACGCTTGATGCCATAACCCAACTTTTTCCTATTGATACCATTAAAATGATTAGCAAGGAAGATTTATCGTTGGAAGTTTTGGCCCGAGGACTAAAATCATATTATTATTCCACCGGCGATTTAAATTATAGAGAATTGCGCTTGCCTTTAAAAGTTGAAGAGAAAATAATAGCTGATTTTGGCTGGTACGGAAGCGATTATACTGCCAAAACCGATTGGGATGGCGAAATTCCGGTAATTTCGGTTAAATTAGTTTCGGGGGTTGAATTAATTCTTACCCCTGATTATAAGTACTATTCAATAAAGGGCAACGATTTGGTTAAACATCCATTAGTTTATCGAACATTGACAGAAAACCCAATTTTTATGGAGTTTACAGATTCCGACCTTAAAGGTATTTATCCGTATATTGAAAACGATTCGACCGTAAAATATGCCGGGCAATTGAAGGATAACAGCGTTGTATTCTTCGATAAAACCGGATTAGCAATTGATGTTCTTCAAAGTAGTTTTAAAGTTTCTGAACTTCCGCTTGCTTTGATCAACCTTGCTGCCACCGAAATAGGGGTACCCGACCCCAATTTATGCTCGAAAAATGTAAGTATAACCGGCAAAACGTATTTTAAAATTGAACAATTTGCCGGAAAGGTGCTTTTTTATGAGGCTAATTCATTAATAAAAGCATACGAGCAAGAGTTTTTTAATTCAATACCTCTTGAAATAGCAACTGCGTTAGAACGCGACTTCCCCGGACAATCGGTTGCTGATATTGGTTATTTTCAAGTAAATTACTTACCTGCTTTAGAAATAAAACTGCCCGACGATTCGAAAACGGCATCGGTTACTTACGATTTTGATGGTGTTAAACTTGCTGAAAATACTAAATTAGAAATTGCTGATATTCAAAACGAAGCTGTAAGAACCAAAATTCAGAAAAAATTGGAATGGTATATAGTTGAATCGTGCCAATATGCTGAAGTTTTCGAAAAGCAAAAATTTTACAAGGTGTACATCACCGACTTTCTGACAGGGAAATCAAAGCTGGTGCTTTTTACTGCTGAGGGAAAATATATTTTAGGGCTTGAATAATTTAAAATATAGAAATAAAACATTGAACATCAATTTTAAACTGCCGAAAATGAAGCATAAAACAAATTTAATTTATATACTATTTGTCTGCATTTTTAATGTAGCGTGTGTCGATTATCACGAAGTTTGGAATGAATCGGCAAATATTCCGCTGGTTCAAAAAAACAAATCTTCCGAATTTGTTTTTTTCGATAATTATCAGAACGATACCATTAAAAATGTGCAAGTTGCTTCATTTTCGGTACTTGAAAATGCTTTTGAGCAAGACCGAATTCTGATAGGAATGTATTTTTTTAACTTTCCGTTATTAAATAATGAATTAAGTAAGTATAACTATGGAAATCAGAGCTTTCTGGGCAACGATTCGAGCAACTGTTTTGTTTACTTTATGGCCACCGATGCAAGTAATAACTACATTTTCCAAAGTTCGAAAAAAGTATGCGTTACATTAAATTTTAAGACTTTAAAAAACGATGAAAACTATAAATATAAGCTTTTCCGAATAAAAATGCCCGACTTTACAAAGCCGATTAAAAGCGACGAGGGATATCCGAAAGGTTATAGTCAAATCGATTTGTATGATGTTATTTCGGGACGATTTCCCAATGGGGTAAGCTCCAATTCTTCAACAGGTTTTGCCAGTTTAATGAATTGGGAAGAAGTAACCGATGCTGAAATTAAAGAAAATAGCGACAACAAAAATGAAATTTCGGCTAAATTTCTTACCGACGAGTTTAATTATATATACTGTTTAAGGGCACAAAATCTTCCCTTTTTTATACTGAAAGACGTAAGTATGCAACAACCCGGAGTAGGAATATTTTTTGAAAAAAAAATGCCTTCCGAAAAAGAAAATTCAGGGGTTGAAAATTATTATATGGTACTGATGTGGACATCGCCGGTTCAAGCATACTTTTATAAAGAATTTGTTGATAAAACAATTCCATTTGAATTTTCGGGGATTATAGGAAATTATAAAATCGAGCCTCCGGTTAAACTTCTGGATGAGATTAACGAATTATACCCGTCGTATAATCCGTACTATAACTTTTTAATAGAAGTCTTGGATGACTATTCATTAGAAATTCATGTTGGCGGCATTAAATCGCATTATACATCCTCCGGAGATTTAATTTATCGCGAAATTAGCCTTCCCGATTGGCTCATCGAAAAAATTCAAGCCGATTTTGGATGGTACGATAAATTAGAAAGTTCAATAATTGAAAATACCGAGCAAGGCAATTTATTAAAATTAAGCTTTACATCAGGCACCGAACTGTATTTAAATTCTGAAACCGAATATTTTAAAATCAGGAACAATAATCTAAGTCAGCAACTTCAGTTTTTGCAAAAAATAACGCAAAACGCCGAATTTAAGAATATCAACAGCGAATTGGAGGCAATACATCCTTACATTGAAGATGAATATAATGTTAATTATATGACAGTTATGAAAAATGGGGCCATGCTTATTTTTCATGCCGATGCCAACTTCTCTGAAATGTTTCAGGTCGATGTGCATTTAAAAGAGTTGCCTATCAGTCTTTCTAAAGCTATGACGAGCGAAATTCCAAATCCAAACGAACTTCGCTGTTTTCGTTGTTTTAGCATCAACGGAACTTCTGTTTTTAAGATTGAAGACGACAATGGGAAGGTAGTTGTATATGATGCAAATACGTACGAAAAACTTTATTCGCAAGCAACCTCAACTGATTTTCCGGAACCAATTAAAGAATCGCTTGCAAAAGATTTTCCGAGTTTAACCGTTGAAAGTTTTGCTTTTTATTATATTGAAAACAAACCTGTTTTAAGCTTGGAGTTTTTGCCCAATACTACCATTCAATCGGTTGTATACGATTTTGATGGTAATAGGATGGGAGAAGTGCGAAACTTCGATTTAAATTTATTACCGGAACATATCAGAAAAAACATTACAGATGGTTTGGTGAAAAAAACTTTCCTTTCTATGGATATTTACGAAATATTTGGGAAGCAAAAGTTTTATAAGGTATATGCAAAAAATACGGATACCGGAGTAACGAAAACAATATATTTTAATTTTGAAGGCAGGTACATTATGGAACTTTAAAATGCAATGAGGCAGCAGTATTTGTGTTCTGATTGTAAATTATTACGAATTAATTTACTGCTAATAAATTGTTTAGGATAGAAATAATTAATTAAAACATAACAATGAAACAAATAGGTGTACTAATTACGCTGCTTATTGTTGTTTGGGCAAGCAATGCCCAAAAATTAAGCGTTCAAACCGGGCATTCCGACCAAGTAAATGCACTTGAGTTTAGCCCCGACGGCCGATTCTTGGCTTCCGCCGGAAACGATAACAACATTATTTTGTGGGATGTAAAAGCGAATCGGCAGTTCGTTATACTGAGCGGGCACACGCAAAAAGTGAATGCTATTTCGTTTCATGCTACTGAAAAACTTATTGCAAGTGCTTCCGACGACGGAACAGTGCGTGTTTGGGAATACCCTTCGGGGCGATTTATTAGATCGTATAGTTTTACCGGTGCGCCGATTAAATCGCTCGATTTTGCCCAAAATCCTAATTTATTGGCGTGCGGCAGCCAATATGTATACTTAATCGACATTAAAGCCGAAAAGGTTGTGAAAAAATATGGTGCTAAAGCTCGTGATTTTTACAATTCGGTTTCGCTTAATTCCGATGCTAAACTGTTGGCATTTGGCGGATTGCACGAATATCACGTAACATTAATAGATACTGAATCGGACAAAGAGAGCGACAAGTTTAGCATTCAAACAAACCAATTACGCTTTTCGTCCGATGATAAATATTTATTTGCTGCCGGAAAAACCGGTAAAGTTGCCCGATTTAAAGTTCAAGATAAAAAACTTTTCCAAACCAATTATCGAATTGCTGCCAGCCGATTGAATCAGTCGTTTAGTTCAATTGATATGAACACTGACTTTTTTGTGGGTGCAAACCAAAATCAGCTAATATATGTGTTTGGGCAAAGCAACGGACATTTAAAAAATATTCTGAAAGGGCATTTTTCCGATGTGCTTACCATTAGTATTAGCCCTGATGGTAAATATTTAGCCAGCAGCGGAAAAGACCGTTTTATTATTCTTTGGAATTTGGAAAAAGGTCGATTGGTTAAAGTGCTTACCGGAACCGGAATTCGAATTATGGACATTGAGTTTGGAGCCGACGGACAATCGTTGGCATTAGGTTATTCAAACGGTGTTTTCCGAATTTGGGATTTAGCAACGCAAAGTAAAATTATTACCAATAAAGCGCCCGAAAGTGCTTTCTATAAAGGAACTAACGAATGGACCTATTCAATTGCCGGTTTCAATAGAAATTTTGAAGGCGATAAATTGTATGTAAAAGCAAACCTTAACCGTATTGGCATAAAAGGCGAAAAATACCCCGAAACGCGCGAAGATTTGCTGGTTTGGGAACATGGATTGAACTATCCCGACAGCTTGTTGAATAAATATACCTTACTTAAAGGCGATGCAACCAATAAATATCGAAAATTCGAACTTACCGATTCCATGGTACAATGGTACGATTTTGCCGAAACCCACCAACAGCGCAAAGCCTTGTTTAACACCTTCAAATTTAAAAGTCCGCAACCGCATGTTTTTTCGGTGAAGCCCGGGTTATCGGTTTTAAGTGCCAATATGAAAAGCCTTAAACCTACCGATAAACTTCGCAAAGTCAGACTGGATTTAATTCACCGACAATTAAGCAATGACGGCAGTTTGCTGTCAGGCATCGTTTTTAATGCTAAAACCGATAATGTTTGCAAGGTATTTAACAGTTCAACCGGCGAAGAATTGCTAAGTTTTCCGTTAGATACTTTCGTAAATTTCAGCGGAATAAGCCCCGACAACAAATTGGTTTACACGGTAAACGAAGCTAAACAAATTATAGAAGTTTGGAATTTGGAAACTAAAACTAAAGCTTACCAATTAAAAGGGAATAAGCCGGTTTCGATTAATATTCAAGAAAATTTGCTTATATCGAGCGATGTAGATGGCATGCTTTATATGCACAATTTGCAAAGCGGCGAAATGCTGTATCAAGTACCAAGCGGACATACGGGTTATATTTCCGATATTAAATTTAATACCGAATACAGCTATTTTGCTACTGCCAGTTACGACGGTTTGGTTATTTTTCGCGATACCAAAACCGGTGCGCAAAAACTCAGCTTAGCGTCATTTAACGACAACGATTTCATCTTTATTCATCCCGAAAATTATTATTTTTCGAGTACCGGAGCTATGCACAATGTGGCATTTACTATTGATGATAATTTGTATTCGTTCGAACAATTCGACCTAAAATATAACCGACCCGATATTGTGTTGGCTAATTTGGGGTATACACCAAAAAATGTGCTTGAAGCCTATAATAAAGCTTATTTAAAGCGTGTACGAAAATTAGGTTTTCAGCCCGAACAAATTACAGCTAATTTTCATATTCCCGAAATAGCTTTGGAATTTCCCGATGGCTTGGAAATTGAAACCGAAAACCGAACGTTCAACGTTAAGTACCTTGCTTCCGATACCAAAACTACGCTAAAAACCATTAATGTTTGGATAAACGATGTACCTATTTTTGGGCAGAAGGGAATAAATATCGAAAATTTGGCCGTTAAAGAATACAACCAACAGCTCGAATTACAACTTTCTGCCGGAAATAATAAAATCCAGCTTTCGGCCGTAAATGCCGACGGAGCCGAATCGCGCAAGGAAACTTTCGAAATAAACTATAACGGAAAGGTTAATCAACCAAAACTTTATATTGTTGCCGTTGGGGTTTCTAAATATTTAGATACCAAGAAAAACCTTGATTTTGCCGTAAAAGATGCCACTGATATTACGAATTTATTTTTAAGTCAAAAACGGTACAGCGAAATTATTATCGATACCATTTTTAACCAATCGGCTACCAACGAAAATATTTTAAAAGCCAAGCAAAAACTGCTTGCCACCAATTACGACGATGTGGTGTTGGTGTTTTTTGCCGGACACGGTGTGCTAAGCAAAGATTACGATTATTTTTTAGCTTCTTATACCACCAATTTCGACAACCCAACCACCGGTCTTTCGTATGAGAATTTAGTGTCGCTGTTAGACAGTATTCCTGCACGCAATAAAATTTTGCTTATGGATGCTTGCCATTCGGGCGAGGTAGATAAAGATGCCATTGCCGAAAAGGAAAAAGCCTCGCAAAGTTCGGGCAAGCGTAAGTTCCGCGCCGGTACCGATGTAGCGTATAAAAACCTCGATAACAGCATGGAATTGATGAAAAGTTTGTTCGCCGATTTCCGACGTGGAGTGGGAGCGCCCGTTATTTCGAGTGCCGGCGGAACCGAATATGCGCAGGAAAGTAAAGATTGGGGCAATGGAGTTTTCACCTATTGTTTGCTGACCGGATTAGGTACCAATAAAGCCGATTTAAACCGCAATGGTTCGGTTTCAATTTCCGAAATGCAAAAATATTTGTCGAAAAAGGTGCCCGAACTTACCAATGGAACACAAAAACCTACATCGCGCGTTATGAATTATTCGAACGACTTTATTATTTGGAAAAAATAGCTTATTTTAAATCAAACCTATAAAACAATTTATTATGAAACAGCTAAAGTTTATTTTGGTTATTGCCTTTTTGGTATTTTTTACAAGCATTAATGCACAGCAGTACAAAGTGTTAAAGGTAAAAGGAACGGTAAAAGTTAACAACACAGCCTTAGCGCAAGGCAGTACGGTAACCATTAAGCCAACCGATAAAATTAGCTTTGCACCTTCGAATGCAGTTGCGGCGGTTTTTAGCAATGCCACCGGATTGGCTGCTTTGTACGATGAAAAGTCAGCGGGTTCTGCTTCTGTTACCGCTTTGGTTGAGGGGCAAGTGGCTGCCTATTTTAAACTTTCGAAAAAAACAACCGGAACTCGCGCCGGCGAAATGGTTACCAGAATTGACCTCGAAAATCATTTTGGACGAGATAATTATTTGGTTTTGGCAGGCGAAATTAAACTGAAAATTAATGCCAAATCGTTTCCTATGAACACAAATAACTTCTTTATAGTTAATTATAAACTCGAAGGCGAAGCTGAACGAATTGATAAAATGCTCAGTTTCGAAGGCGATTCGTTAAAAATAAACCGTGAAGAAATTTATACCGTTGATGGTAAATTGGTAGATAACGCTAAAGTAAGCGATTTTAAATTCATTTATTACAATGCCGAAACCGAAGTGTCGGATATAATTTGCAGTTTTCATCCGGTTTTCCCTATCGATTCTGAACTTGCTGCAGAAGTGCAGGCTTTAGTAACCGACCTAAAAGCAGCCAATAAAACCAAAGAGCAACTAATGGAGGAAATTACCAATTACCTTAACGATATGTACGGCAAACCCGATAAAGACAATTTGTTGCTTTGGGTAAATAAAAATATTAAATTTTAAGTTTCAACATGAATACTAAAAAATTCATCATAAGCATTATAGTAAATTCGATTATAATGCTTGTTTTAACCATCTTCTTGCTCAATCAGCCCGTTGTTCACGACGATGAAAAGGCATTGATTCAGTTTACTGCCGACTGGAAAGCGCAACTCTTGGGCGAAGATGAAACCCAACTGCAAGATAGTTTCTTGTTTATCAACATTTCGAACGACAAGGAACTGATAAGGCAACCCAACGAGCTGGACGGTTTGGGGCTTGATGCCGCAAGTTTGGTTGAAGATACCGCCACAGTTACTGCAACAATCGGCGCCGAAACTGCCGAAAATGCCGGCGGTTTGGATGTAGGCGACGTATTGGGCGATTTGTTTGCCGACGAAACTGCTTCAACCGATACTGCAACCAATTCGTACAAAATCGAATATCCGTACGGAACTTTCACCATAAGCAATCGCGCAGTGTTGGCTCGTTTTCTGCAAATTGTAAATAAATACCCCGAACATAAGTACATTATAGCCGATGTGCTTTTTGAGCACGATTCGCCAAACGACGAGTTTTTAAAAAACGAAATTGAACGTACTCCCCGAATTATTGCGCCTTCGTGGCTCGACGACGACGATAATTTGGTATTGCCTAAATACAACGTAAACAGCGGTTTGGCAACTTATACGGCAGTCGATGAGTCGTTTGTTAAATACAATTTGGTTATGGACAGCTTACGAACTTTGCCTTTGGTTTTTCAGAATTTTGTACTTAATTTGCGTATTGCCACCGAAGACGTTACCGAAAAAGAAGGTGCGTACAACGGCAATTATTGGAAATATTTAAGTACTTCGCTTATAATGAATTCGGAAGAAGAAATAGCCAACGCCATTAAAGGAAAAATTATTGTTATTGGCGATTTCGAAGACCGCAAAAACGATTTTCATGCCACAGCTACCGGCGAAACAGCCGGTGCACTAATTTTGCTAAATACTTATTTGGCGTTGGTAGCCGGCGACAATATTATTCATTGGGGCTTGTATCTAATTCTTTTTGTGGGCTTTATGGGCGTTTCGTTCTTTTTGTTTCACCCTAAAAATTTGTTCGAAAGCTGGATTGAAGAACTTTGCGAAAAAATTGAAAACAATAAATTGGAAGGCAAAATACCCGATAATTTGTGGGGAAAACTAATCTACGAAACCGATATTGTAACCAATATAAAAGACATAATTACCGGTTATATTCAAACCTTTTTAACCTATATGTTCATTTTATCGTTGGTTTCAACTGCAGCGTATTTCTTGCTGAATAACCATATTTCAATTTTATATATTTCGTTGTATGTGTTTTTCTTAGAGCGAATTATACGCTACGTGCGCGAATATAGAGAGCGGAAAGCCGAAAAAGAAGCATAAATTC
>JFJP01036288.1_pt1 | contig 12055 bp, 9 predicted proteins | sample 431651 | NCBI WGS metagenome assembly JFJP01 (sample SAMN02602958, study PRJNA72255) | Microbial mat metagenome, whole genome shotgun sequencing project. | biome: fresh water; feature: sink hole; material: water; isolation source: purple microbial (photo- and chemosynthetic) mats found in... | reverse complement strand
TTCGCCCAGGAGGCCGTGAATAACGCCCCTCGTGACGGTTTCCGAAACCTCGTCGAGTGCGGTCACACTCCCGAATTTTTTCCGTACACCCTTGACTTCCAGCAAGACGTCATTCATCGTTCGGAATCCTTACAGTATTTCTTTGAGGTTTTTAACGATCGTGATCTTTCCGTTCATGACGTCATCGGCGATCTTGCGCAGCTCTTCATTGATTGCCGGCGTTACGTTGGAAAGGGGGAAGTCGGTATGGCGCGCCTTTCCCGTTCCGTATTCCATCAACAGATCCCCGCCCTTTTGCCCGGCCAAAATACGGTCCATTATCTGGTTCATGACGACGTCGAAGTTGAAAACATCGGCGGTGAGGTAGTTGTCGGGGGCCTGGTCCTTCTTGGAGGTGTAGGTCGTGGTGAACCAGACTTTCTGCTTCGCTTCCTTGACAGCGGTGTAGATGCCGAAATTGCCCAGGTTGACGGCGCTTATGATGATGTCGACGCCCTTGGAAATGAGTCCTTCGGCACCCTGTCGGGCCTTCACCGGATCGTTGAAGTCGCCGACATACACATATTCGAAGCTGACCTGCTTTCCCGAATCCTTGATGGCCTGCTTGACCGCATTGATCTCTCCGCGGGTAAAGGGCAGTTCGAGACCGGCGAGAAAACCGATCTTTCCGGATTTGGTCTGGAGCGACGCCAGCCTGCCGAGGACATAAAATCCGGTATAGTAATTGCGGTCGACGTACCAGACGTTCGGTTTGGGGGCGGGCACCTTTCCGTCGCCTTCGACGATCAGGATCACGTTGGGATAGGCGTCGGCTACCTTGTCCGCCGCGCTGTTGAACTGGTTGCCGTGCACCCAGATGACATTGAATCCTTCGTTGATGTATTCCTTCATTACCCGCTCGGCGTCCGGCACTGCTACCCGTTCGGAAAACGCCGTTTCGATTTTATATTTTTTTTCAATATTCTGCATCGCGACATACCCGAGGGCATTGTAATCCGCATCCTGGATCGAACCGGGAAAAATGGCCGCGAGGGTGACGGGTTTGGCCTTTCCCTGTCCGGTCAGCGGTGAAAAAACCATTAAAGCGCAAAAAAGCACCAGGGCTGTTTTTCGAAACATATCTTGCTCCTTGAGAGTAACTCTACTGCCGGTAACACCGGAACAGTCATTCTACACCCTTAAAACAGCCTGTCAAGTTTTTTTTTAGGCGATTTTTCGTCTTTCTTTGTGACTTCGGTCACCGTATTTTATCGCCGGTTGGTTTATACTTTTCATAAAGGATGTAACAACACGATGAAAATATTGATAATCGGCGGCGTGGCAGGCGGAGCGACAGCGGCAGCACGGGCACGGCGTGTATCGGAAAGTGCCGAAATTACCCTTCTTGAACGCGGACCCTACGTTTCCTTCGCGAATTGCGGCTTGCCCTATTTTATTTCCGGCGACATCACCAAACGATCCCAGCTTCTCCTGCAGACCCCCGAAGGTTTTGACAGCCGCTACGGCGTCAAGGTGCACGTAAATACGGAAGCAGTGGAAATTGACCGTACAAACAGGCGCGTGCGGGCTGCCGGTCCGGACGGCGAACAGTGGTTCGAATACGACAAGCTGATCCTCGCCCAAGGGGGAAACCCCATACTTCCGCCCCTCCCCGGCCATGACTCGGCGAACGCCTTCAAACTCTGGACAGTGCCGGACATGGACCGGATCCAGAAATTCATAAAGACGGAAAATCCGAAAACGGCAGTCGTCGCAGGCGGCGGCTTCATCGGACTCGAAATGGCCGAAGCCTTCCACAGCCGCGGAATTGCCGTTACCGTGGTAGAATTGGCTCCGCAGCTCATGAGCGTGATGGACCGTGAATTCGGCGAACGCATCAAGACACACCTCGAAAAAAACGGCATTGCCGTCGAAGTCGGTGTCGGCCTCAAGGCTGTGTTATCAGATAAAAAAGAAGTCGAACTTTCCGACGGCCGAAAACTCCCCGCCGATCTCGTTCTGTTTTCGGTCGGCGTGCGACCCGAACTGACCCTCGCAAAACAGGCCGGCCTCGCCCTCGGCGAATCGGGCGGTCTCCTCGTCGACACGTCCCTGCGGACTTCCGATCCCGACATTTACGGCGCGGGAGACATGACCGAGGTTGTCCAGAAAGTTTCCGGCCGCAAGGTACGCATTCCGCTTGCCGGTCCCGCCAACCGCCAGGGCCGCATCGCCGCCACCAACGCCCTCGGAGGCAAGATGGAGTACCGCGGAGCGCTCGGCACCAGCGTGGTAAAACTGGTCGACGCGACGGCCGCCTCCACGGGACTCACCGAAAAAGCAGCACGCGATGCGGGATTCGACACGGGAGTGAGCATCGTCCACAAACTTCATCACGCCAGTTACTATCCCGGCGGACAGGAACTGACGCTCAAGCTTGTCTATGACCGGAAGAACGGCCGTCTGCTCGGCGGTCAGTCCTTCGGCTTCGAAGGCGTCGACAAGCGTGTAGACGTACTGGCAACCGCACTCCATGCTCAGATGACCGTCGAGGACTTGAGCGAACTGGATCTGGCCTACGCCCCCCCCTATTCCAGCGGTAACGACCCTGTCAATATGGCGGCGTTCGTTGCCATGAACAATCTTTCAGGCTTTTGTCCGACCCTCACCCCCGACGAAGCAGCCGCCCGCTTCAAACCCGATACCGGAGTCATCCTTGATGTCCGCAACATCAATGAATACGAAAAAGGACATATTCCGGGGTCCCTGAACATACCCGTTGACGAACTGCGCTCACGACTCGGCGAAGTTCCGGCAGACAGGGAAATTATGGTACATTGCGCAACAGGATTCCGCAGCCATCTTGCAGTACGCATCCTCAAGGAAAACGGCTACAAATCCGTCTGGAACATCACCGGCGGATACACCAGTATACAGGCAACACACAGTTTTATGGAGGAAATGTAAATGGCATCACACAGCATCAAGGATAAAATCGCACAAGGTGCGACCATAGTGGACGTCCGTACGGTAGATGAATACGAAGACGGTTATTATTCAGGGGCAATAAACATTCCCGTAAACGCCCTCGAAAAGCGCATGGGCGAAATCGGCGCGAAGGACAAGCCGGTCATCGTATACTGCGCCTCGGGAAGCCGCAGTGCAGTCGCCATGTCCATCCTCAAGTCACGCGGCTTTACCGACGTCATGAACGCCGGCGGACTCGACGATATGCCGAACTGACAAGGGAAAGCGTTTATCGGGCTCCTTATAAATTGACACCTGCAAATTGCCCGTCTATACTTGTCTGATCGGGATTTTTTTGGGGATACGTGCCTGTTGTAAGGAGCCTGACCGTGAATTTGAACAATCTGAAGACCGGTAAAAGAATGTTTCTCGGTTTCGGTATAATCATTTCGATGCTTCTGGCCATAACCGCCATTTCATGGCTCGAAATAGTCTCCATAAGCCGGAACATGACCAATACGGTACACCAGTCGGTCATGATGAACCGGATCAAGGACCTCGGCACCCTCCTCGACAATCTGTACCTCGACATGTGGCGCCTGGTTACGGCCACCGACCCGGAAGAAAAAAAACTGATCAATGCAAGCATCGAAAAAAGGCGTGCGGAATACGCGGAGACGATGACATCCCTCGACGAAACATTCGAATCCGAAGAGGGCAAAGCGCTCCTTGCACGGCTTAACGACGTGATGCTGAGCAGCGAAAGCCTCAACATGCGCGTCATCGATACCGCCCTCTATTCCGAAGGCGTCGATCCCGATGTGCTTGAGCTCTTCGCAACCCAGGGCTCGGTCGTCATGCAGGAAATGATCGATCCCGCGCTCGATGACATCATTGCCTTGCGCTTTACCCTGATCGAACAAGCCGATGTCGCAGCGAAAGCCACCGCTGCCAAAGCCGTACTTTTTTTGGGTCTCGGTGCGGTTTTTTCGGTCCTCATCTCCATTCTGTTTGCATTCCTCATCACCCGGAGCATCGTCATTCCCCTCAAAGCCGTCGTACAGGACACCGGCCTTCTCGCCGATGGCGACTTTACCCGCGACATTCCGCCCCTGTTCCTCAAACGCAAGGACGAAATGGGGGATCTCGGACGCGCCTTCGACGTCATGACGAAAAACATCCGCTCCCTTCTGTATTCCATAACGCAGGAAGCGCACAACCTGAAGACCAACGGCATGGAATTATCGACCAACATGACGGAAACCGCGTCGTCGATGAACCAGATTACCGCAACCACTTCCAGTATCAGGACACAGACCGTCAGCCAGTCCGCCTCGGTAGCCGAAACACATGCCACCCTCGAGCAGATACGGAAAAATCTCGAACAGCTTGACGGACTCATATCGCAACAAGCGGAATGCGTCTCCCAGTCATCGTCCTCCAACGAAGAAATGGTTGCCAACATCAGGTCGGTTGTCGGAATACTCCAGAAAAATTTCGTTTCTATGGAAGAACTTCTCAAGGCTTCCGAAACGGGAAAGGACGGCATCCTCGAGGTATCCACCTTCATGTCCAACATCGAGCACGATTCGGACGGTCTCATGGAAACGGTCGATGTCATCCAGGGAATCGCAAGCCAGACAAACCTCCTTGCCATGAATGCGGCCATCGAAGCAGCGCACGCCGGTTCTGCCGGAAAGGGTTTCGCCGTCGTAGCCGACGAGATCCGGAAGCTTGCCGAAAGTTCCGCCGCGGAAGCCAAGAAAATTGCCGAAGTGCTGACCGGTTTGAAGACGCAGATCAGCACCGCCTCCGTCTCGTCGGGCAAAACCCGCACCCAGTTCGAGCACATTCTTTCCCTGCTGCGGGACGTGCGAAACCAGGAAATCGTCATCAAGAACGCGATGGAAGAACAGGACGCGGGCAGCGCGACCGTGCTCGGCGCCATGCAGGAGATGAACGGCATCACCGTCAGGGTCAAGGACCGCTCGAAGGAAATGCTGACCGGCAGCACCGAGGTCCTTGTCGAGATGAACCGCCTCGCCGGCATCACCGAAGAAATGAACCGCGGCATGAACGAAATCGCCATCGGCACCGATGAAATAAACGACGCCGTCCAGAATGTCAACACCATAACACAGAGCACCACAAGCAGCATCGCACGCCTCTCCGGCGAAATGGAAAAATTCAAGGTGTAGCGGGACTGATCGTATCCATTTAAAATTCTTTCCTTTTCGGGCCTCGAGCGGTACTTTGTACTCATGCTCAAATGGAAGCTGGAAGCGGGCTACCTCACCCTGCCGGAAATTTTTTACTCCTCGGTTACAACCGATACGGGATCCTCCCCTGATTGGGCTATTTTCAACACGTCCCTTGCCGATGATCTCGGGATGGGTACGGCAGCAGGACCGGAAGACCTCTCGATTCTCTCCGGTCAGGAGCCGCCGCCGGGAGCCCGGGTTTTCGCCCAAAGTTACGCCGGACACCAGTTCGGACATTTCACCATTCTCGGGGACGGCCGGGCGGCAGTTCTCGGAGAAATCGTCGATCCGCAGGGCAGGCGTTGGGACCTGCAGCTGAAAGGATCGGGACGCACACCCTATTCGCGTGGAGGCGACGGAAAAGCCGTGCTAGGCCCCATGCTCCGGGAATACCTCATCGGCGAATACCTGCATGCGGTCGGGATTCCTTCCACCAGAGCCCTGTCCGTCATACTTTCGGGCGATGCGGTGTGGCGTGAAGGTCAGAAACCGGCCGCAGTACTCTGCCGTATCGGCGCAAGCCATATACGGACAGGAACTTTCCAGTACGCTGCCGCCTTGTCGGATTTCGACGCGTTGCGCTCCCTCGCCGATTATGCCATCAAACGGCATTATCCCGACGTACGCGGAGAAACGAACCCCTACCTGTCCTTCCTCGATGCCGCCGGTTCCGCGCAGGCCGAACTCGTCGCCCGCTGGATGTGCGTCGGCTTTGTCCATGGCGTGATGAACACGGACAACGTTGCAGTCTCGGGACAGGCTCTCGATTTCGGCCCCTGTGCGTTTCTTGACAAGTACCGCAGCGATCAGGTTTTCAGCAGTATCGATACGGGCGGCCGGTATGCATGGGGACGGCAATCCGCCGCGGCCGCCTGGAACCATGCGCGGCTCGCCGAGACACTCATCCCCCTTCTGGACCCCGATCCCGAAAAAGCCCTCATCCTTGCCAATGAATCCGTCGAACGATTCACCGATACCGTCGGTATACAGTTGTCCGCCGGTTTCGCGCGAAAAATCGGTATCAGCATCCTCCGCGACGGTGACGGGTTTCTGATTCAAAACCTTCTCGACTGGATGGAAAAAAACAGTGTCGATTTTACCGGCACCTTCAGCTCCCTGACCCGGATAGCGTCCGGTGTCGGCAGTGCTCCCCCGCGGAAATCTGTTTGTCCGCTCCCGGACGAAAAATGGCTGCAACGATGGCTTGTACGCCTCGAGGACGAGGCAGACCCTCGGGCCGTCATGCAGGAGGCAAATCCCGCCGTTCACCCCAGAAACCGTCCGGTACAGGCCGCCCTCGATGCAGCCGATGCAGGTGACATGGAACCGTTCCGGAAACTCGTGCGGGATCTTGCCAACCCGTTCTCCGGCGAACCGGAACAGGACTACCTCGAACAGCCGGAAACGGATGACGAAAAACCCTTTATGACATTCTGCGGAACGTAATGACGGTTTGCAGCATAAAAAAACCGCCACTTTGCGTGACGGTTTCTTATGGGCGCTGAGGGGCTCGAACCCCCGACAACTTGGGTGTAAACCAAGCGCTCTACCAACTGAGCTAAGCGCCCGATACTTTGTTACAATACAGGAAAACACCGAAAAGGTCAAGCCGGTACGGCGGGCAATCATTTTATGGTGATGGTTCCCAACGCAAAAGCCGCACTGTAGATGGGCTTGTAGACCGTATCGTACCCGTAGGCAAACACATAGGCCTGCACGAAAAAAGTGTCGGTCAAACCGGAGGTAGAATAGGACACATCCGAATCCCCCTGCGTAATTTCGGTAAAAACAAACGAATCCGTTTCCGTTCCCTCGTTCTTCGTACGAAGGGGCGTCCCGAGGCCGGAACCTCCGACATCGATGGAAGCAATTTCAGGTGGGTAATCGGCGAAGCGTATCTTGACGTCACGGTCGCTCGAGGTGCCCGCGATGAGCGGAAATGCGCCTATTCTGGCCGAAGAGTTCATCCTCACGTATCTTTTCGAGGTTGCAACAAAATTGAAAACAGTGGTCGGATTGTTCGTGTTGTAGGCAGCTATGTCGGACGCATCCTGCGCGCGCACAGTGTCGCTGTTGTAGATGCGGTAGTATATTTCGAATCCCCTGAAATAATCGGAAACGTTGGATGAATTATCGTCGTCGGTGGTCCTGAAACTGAAATAGTTTTTCGACGGGTCGGCCGACGGTGAATTCAAAAGCTGCGTCACCGGATACAGGTAGACGAAATCGTCCACACCGCATCCGGCGTGCAGGAAGAGCGAACAGGCCGCAAGCGCGCAAAGGAAGGTCTTGTTCACTCGGTATAGTCCACCAGTTCGTAAATGACGACCGGGCGATTTTTTCCCTTGACGCGGATCGTATCGAGTTCCCGGAAGATGAAGCGGTCCTTGACCATCGCGTAGGTGTACTCGCTGACGATGATCATGGTGCCGTACACCTTGTTCGTTCCTTCGAGCCGGGCGCCGAGGTTGACGTTGTCGCCCATGAGGGTGTAGTTCATGCGTCCGGGCGAACCCATGTTGCCGACCGTCATGATTCCCGTATTGAGCCCGATGCCGATTGCTATACGCTTTTCGGCCGGCCAGTTCGAATTGAGCTCGGCGAGCTTGGCCTTCTGCATGAGCGCGCAGCGGCAGGCCTGGTACGCGTGGTCCTTCACCTCGAGCGGCGCGCCCCAGAAGCACATGACCTCGTCGCCGACATACTTGTCGAGCGTACCGCCCGTTTCGAGGATGATGTCGGTCATCGCGGTGAGATACTCGTTGAGGTGCTTGACCAGTTCCTGCGGCGTAAGCGTTTCCGACATGCTCGTGAAGCCGCGGATGTCCGAGAAGAACACGGTAAGCTCGCGGTCGACTCCGCCGAGTTCCGGGGGATGGTCCATCATCTGCGAAACTACTTCGGGGCTGACGTACTTGCCGAACATCGCGCGGATCTTGCGCTTCTCGCGCTCCTCGGTGCTCGAGCGGTACAGGGTAATCGTGATGTAGGTGAACAGCATTCCCGCGAAGGGTACGCTGAAGTTGATCAGGATATTATGGTTGTCGAAAAGGAACGAACAACCGATGAACATTGCGACGGCAAGCACGATCGACACGGGCAGCGACCAGAGGCTTTTCATGCGCGAGCCGATGAGTGAAATCAGCATGATCGCGAGGAAGGTGATCAGAATATTTACCGGCAGGGGAAGATGGCGGATGAAGTTGCCCATCAGCATGGTATTGAGAGAATTGGCGTGGATTTCGATCCCGAACATCATGCCGAACGGCGTCTGTTTTTCGTCGGCGGCCATTCCCTTGTCGAAGGCGCCTACCATCAGTATTTTTCCGGCGACAGCGCGCGTAGGCGGCCAGGTTGCGGGATCCTCGGGTGTCTGGCGTGCGTAACCGGCGTAGGAGCGTACGGGGAAGGTCTGGATGCTGTCCGCGGAAGTGGAAGAGGCCATGCCCGCGTAATTGATGATCATGGCGCCCTGTTCGTCAACCGGTATCACGACGGGCGCGCCGTCCTTCCGGTTGACGGTGATGGCCCGGCCGAGTTCGATGTCGCAATCGGCCGCGGTCGCGCCCCAGTAATCGAGGGCGAGCGAAAAAGTGATCGAGGGTACGAAATAATCCTGGAATATCTGGACGGCGCGGGTTTCCGTTTCGCTGTCGCCGTTTCCGTCTGCGTCATACAAGAGGGGCGGCGCCGATTTATAGATGTCCTTTTTGAGGTCCGCGAGGGATTTTTCGTCGAGCGGCAGCGTAATCTGGTGGGCAGCACCCTTGGTGTCGAACCAGGAAAGCCGCTGGAACGATTGCTCGTCGACGGTAAAGCCGGGTTCGAGCGCTTCGAATGGCAGCTCTCCTTCGAGATACGAATATTTAAGCACGAGGCGCTGGCGGCGCACGATCTGGTCGATGTCGTCGGGTATGACGTTTGCCGAACCGTAGCCGTGGGCCGCGGAATTGAAGATGGCCATGTTGGTCTGGAGGCCGTAGGAGGTATCGAGTTCCTTCCAATTTCCCCTCACGCCGGTAAAAGGACCAGTCTTGTCGAAGAGGATTTTCTGGCGTGAATACATTTCGTCGTCGATGGTCTGTCCGGCGGCGGAATTGTCAAGGATGGATTCAAGAAATACGCGTCCCGACTCGGATATGCTGTCGGCAAGGCGGGCATCGCCTTCGGGACTGCCCGATTCGTCGATGAAGAAAATATCGAGGAAGAGTGCGTGTTCCCGGTCTTCCTGATTCTTGATGCGGCTGAAGGAATTGACGAGATCCGCGTGCGTCGCGCGGGGAAAGGGCCAGCTGCCGAACTTCTGGAGGGCCTTGAGGTCGATCCCGACAATGACAATGTCCTTCGACACGTACGGGTTGTCCTCGCTCTTCCAGGCGCCCTTCTGCACGGCGTTTTTTGTTTCCTGGTTCTTGAAGGAAAAATAGGTATCAAGCAGTTTCGATTCGAGGTTTCCGAACAGGCCGGAGGAAAAACCTATCAGACTGAAAAAGACCGAAAAAGCGAATCCGATGATCAGACCGAAATTGCGTGTCCTGAAAAGCCACTGATATTTTTTCACGGCCGTACCTCTTTTATTGCTGAATCTGCAGGGCAATGATTCTCGACTTGGCGATCAGGGTCCATTCGTCGGTCGGATACTGTTCGGCCATTTTTTCGTAGGAGACGATGGCGGCGTCCTTCTTGGAGCGCTGTTCCTCGATCCGGCCGATGTTGAAAAGCGCCCGGGCTTTCAGGTTGAAATTTTCGGCTTCGAGAGCCTTGTTGAACCATGCGACCGCGTCGTCCGCGTTTCCCAGTTCGTCGGCGCAGACCGCCGCATTGTACCAGTTCAGTCCGACGGTATAGGCGCGGGGTGCGGCTTTCGCGGCGGCAAGGTACTGTTCCTGCGCATTCTTCCAGTCTTTCCGTGAAAAATAAATTTCGGCGGCCGTCATGTACGCACGTGCTCCGGCGTAGGAAGTCTTGTTGGCGGCAGCGGTTTTCTGGAGGCTTGCGAGCAGTTCGTCTTCCTTGGCTGCAAGTCCGCTCTTGTCCTCTGCGGTACGGGCGGTGTCCCAGTCCTCAAGAACGGTTTCGACCGTCTCGAAAGCAGCGGCATTCCTGTTTTCGGTGACGACCGTGAAGGCGACAAGGGCGATAAATACGCAGGCAAACACGATAACGGCGGACAAGAGGACAATCTTGTTTTTAGCCAGAAATTCGTTGAATTTTTCCGAAAAGGATACCTTGGCGGATCCGTTTTCCTGTACAGCTTTGGTGGACATACTCTTATTTCTCCTTGATTTCCAGTTCTTTTATCAATCTGGATAAATATGTTCGTTGAATGTCGAGAACTTGCGCGGCAAGGGTCTGATTCCAGTCATGTTCCTCAAGTACCTTCTGCAGATAGTGTTTCTTGAAAAGGTTCAATACCGATTTCAGGCTTTTGTCCTTGTATGTATTATTATCAGGCATTGAACGTATATTCAAGAGGAGGTCTTCTTCCCGTATATACGGCGGCTTTCCGATGACACAGGCCCGTTCTACCGTATTCTCGAGCTCGCGGATGTTTCCGGGCCAGGAATACGAGAGGATGGCGCTCATGGCACCCTCGGAAAAACCGAGAAATTCCTTCTTTACCTCGTTCCGGAACTTTTTGAGGAAAAAACTCGCGAGTTCGGGAATATCCTCGATCCGTTGCCTGAGGGGAGGAATGTAGAGGGGAAGCACGTTGAGCCGGTAATAGAGATCGGAGCGGAACTTCTGCTCTTCGACGAGTTTCTCGATGTCGCGGTTTGTGGCCGCGATGATGCGCACATTGACGGTGATCGTCTCGCTCGAACCGACCTTTTCGAAGGATTTGTTCTGAATGACGCGGAGCAGTTTCGACTGGAGCGACAGGGGCAGGTCCCCGATCTCGTCAAGAAATATCGTACCCTTGTCGGCGGTCTCGAATCGACCCTTGCGGTGGCTCACGGCGTCGGTAAATGCGCCCTTTACGTGGCCGAAGAGTTCGCTTTCAAGGAGTCCTTCCGGCAAGGCTGCGCAATTCACCCGGATGAGCGGACCGTTGACGCGATCGCTTTTCAGGTGCAGCTGCTCGGCGAACAGTTCCTTCCCTACCCCGCTTTCCCCGAGTATCAGCACCGAGGAATCGGATTTTGCGACGCGTTCCACGATGTCGAGCTTTTCGAGGATGACCGGGCTCCGGGCTATCATGGTGTGGTAGCCGCGGTCCGTGACGATCTGGTCCTGGAGTACGACGATCTCGTCGCGCGATCGCTGCAGGAAGCGGGCGTTCTGGTAGGCAATCGCCGCCTGGTTTGCGAGCATCTCGAGCACTTCGAGGTCTTCCTGACAGAAACCGAGTTCCTCGCCCTTGTTCAGTATTTCGATGACACCGATGCACTCGTTCCTGACGCACATCGGTACGGCGAGCATGTTCTGGGTCTTGTAACCGGTGGACTGCTGGACCGCGGGGCTGAAGCGGGGATCGTTCGCTACGTCGTTGACAATGAGGCTCTTGTTGTTTTTCGCGACCCAGCCGGCTATGCCCTCGTCCATCTTGACGACGAATTTTTTCGCCTCGAGTCCTTTCGGGCCGAGAGCGATTTCGAAGCGGAGCGTTTTTTTGCTGGAATCGACCAGGAGAAGGGAGGAAGCCTCCCCCTCTACAAGACGCATTGCCGATTCGAGTATATGAACCAGCAATACGTTTATGTCGGAATAATTGGAATTGATGAGGGTGTTGATCTCGATGAGGGCATTGAGTTTATCTGTATCAATAGTATTGGACAGTTTCATCAACACCGCTCATCAAAATCAGACATTTAGTTCGACTTGTTTTTCAGGAAGTCACCAAGGGT
>JFJP01040301.1_pt1 | contig 12056 bp, 11 predicted proteins | sample 431651 | NCBI WGS metagenome assembly JFJP01 (sample SAMN02602958, study PRJNA72255) | Microbial mat metagenome, whole genome shotgun sequencing project. | biome: fresh water; feature: sink hole; material: water; isolation source: purple microbial (photo- and chemosynthetic) mats found in... | reverse complement strand
ATGGCGGAGGGTGAGGGATTCGAACCCCCGTATGCCTTACGGCATAACATGATTTCGAGTCATGCGCATTCAACCGGACTCTGCCAACCCTCCTGCACGTGCGGTCGGGGGCGTAATTTACGCCCCCAGCAGGGCAATGTCAAGAATTGCCGTCTGGAAAATTGAGGTGATAACGTGAGCGAGGTGACAACGTGTGGACATTGTGTCAAGGCTTGATGGCCTTGGCGACCGGGTTGTTCCCGGCGTCGAGGATCGTGACGAGCGGTTTGTGGCTGGCCACTTCATCCTCGGAGAGCTGCGCGAACGCGAAGATGATCAACCGGTCGCCGACGGCCCCCTTGTGGGCGGTGGCCCCGTTGAGGCAAATGGTGCGGGAGCCGCGCGGGGCGGGAATGGCATAGGTCTCGAAGCGTTCGCCGTTGGCCATGTTGGCCACCAGGATCTTCTCGTAGGGGTGCAGCCGGACGCTATCCATCAGGTCGCGGTCGATCGTCAGGCTACCGTTATACTCCAGTTCGCTCTCGGTTACCCGCGCGTGGTGAAGTTTTGATTTCAACATGGTGATCAGCACCGTTATACTCCAGTTCGCTCTCGGTTACCCGCGCGTGGTGAAGTTTTGATTTCAACATGGTGATCAGCATGGTCTATGTCTCCTAGGGCACGTGATAAACGGGCGCTATCCTACAATGCCCTGCCTGGAACTTCAATTCATTTCAACCCCCAACCCCCAACATCCAACGCCCAACATCCAAGTTAAGACGACCCACCTTGGGCGTTGGTTGTTGGGCGTTGGGTGTTGGATGTTCGATTCTATTCTTCTTCAGTTACCATTCAGCAATCGGGGGCGCCGGTGGCCTGGCCTTCGATCGTGCGGCAGATGAAGATGGTGGTGCCGTCGGTGGACGGGGCGGTGGCGTCGGCACCGGTGATGGTGATGGCCGGTGCGCGGCAGCCAGCCCTGGCGGCCTTTTTCGCAAGGAAGTCGCGCAGGTACGTATCGGCGCCGGCGGTCGCTTCCTCGATGGTCTTGTAGACCGGTGCGTCGGGGACGCCGCCGAGATGCATCAGCCCGTTCTCATCGGTTGTAATGCGGATCTGGTGGGTAATGGAAATGGAGCCGATGATGGCGCCCACGGCATTGGCGACATCGGCGTGGGGCGGGATGACCGCCTGGGCGTTGAGCCGGATGCAGGCATCGGGGACGAAACAGGCGGCGGGAGCCCCGATCCCGATCACCGGGTGGAGCAGCGAGGCCTGCAGGCGCAAGCCGCCGGTCTTGTCCTGGTCGAGTATGCGGTTGATCATCGCGACCGACAGGGGATCGCTGCCGGGGGTGGTGACAGGCGCGTCATCGGCAAGCTGTTTCCTGAGGATCTCGGCGGCCAGTGTGCGTTCAAACTGCGTCAGCACGCGCAGCACCCACTCGACGGGGTTCGCGTGGAAACGGGCCGCATGGATCGTGGCGAGGCGCAGGGCGGCGGCATGATCCCAGAGCGATACGCGGCCGGCGACATGCAGGGCGTCGGTCGGGGTGAACCCGCAGCGCTGCACCAGCAGGCTGCCAAGCAGGCGGCGCAGGGGTACCATGGCCGGATGGGGCTTGCCAAGTGCCGCCGTCAGTTCATGCAGGCTGTAGGGGCGCTGGTGCAGATAGGCGAGTATCGCGGTCTCGGTGTCGGTCAGGTCTTCGGGAGGGTGCTTGCCGGTCGCCACGAGCAGGATCATGTCGCTGCTGGAAAGGTGTCCGGACTCGGCCCGTGCCTCGATCCAGTCCAAGGCATTGGTGGTGCCGGGGTGGGTGGTGGCCAGCCAGGATACCGGGGAAACGCGTTCCGGGCCCAGCAGGATAAGCTGGTCGCGGAAGTGGACGTGGCTGTCGCCGCCCAGTCCCGTGGTCTGCAGGTCGAGTGCGCGGATATGGGTCTGCCAGCCGCCGATGCAGGCCCCATCGGGATTCATGCGCACACGTCCGCCCACGAGCATGGCGGTGTCGGTTGTGGTACCGCCGATATCGGCGACGAGTGCATTCGCGCATTGCGCGAGCCAGCCTGCGCCGGCCGCGCTGGCGGCGGGGCCGGAGAGCATGGTCTCGAGCGGTTTCTCGAGGGCGGCGGCCAGGCTCATGAAAGAACCGTCGCTGCGCACCACCATCACGGGGGCCTTGACGCCCGCACCGTCCAGTGCCTCGGTGATCCGGTTGAGCAGTGCCTCGAGGCAGGGGATGATACGGGAATTGAGGGCGGCTGTTTCGGCACGGATGCGGTAATGCAGGGCGCTGGAAAGCTCATGGCTGCAGGTGACGCTCAGCCCGGTGGCTTCACGGATGATCGCCTTGACCTGCAGCTCGTGGGCGGGATTGGCATGGGCGGCGTAGCCGCCCACGGCGAAGGCGGTGACGCCGCAGCGGCGGATCAGCTCCTGCGCGGTGTCGCGTACCTGTCCCGCGTCGACTGGCTCGATCTCGGTGCCATCGATCTCCAGTCGTCCGCGAATGACAACCATGGGGGCGTGGCGGAAGCCTTCCGGATCCTGCCAGCCGCAGGGCGGCATGACCAGCAGTCCCACGGTCTGACCGCGATTCTCGACTATCGCGTTGGTGGCCACCGTGGTGGACACGGCGGTCAGGCTGACGCGCGCGAGTGTCGTGGCATCCAGCCCGTCGAGCGCCTGGCGGATGCCGACGCTGTAGTCCCAGTGGGTGGTCAGCGCCTTGGTCTTGGCCAGGACTTCCTCGCGTTCGAAATCGTAAAGAACCGCATCTGTATAAGTGCCGCCAGCATCGATCCCGAGTCCGATGCCGTGGCGCTGCCTGGCGGCAGCCGGTTGTGCCGACGGGGCAGGGGCGAACGGAAATTCCGGCAGGGCAGGGGATGACTCGGTCACGGTCGCGTCGATGCGGCGTCGTAGCGCGTCGTAGCGGGTGATCCCTCCGGGCGGGACCACCAGGATCGTGTCCGAGGTCGCCGTGGTGGTGAGGGCTTCATGCAGCAGCTCGTGCGTGCCGGCCAGGCGGGCGTACTCCCAGCCGAAACGGCAGGCCATGTCGCTGGCTTTCTTCGCGTAGTGATCCTTCTGCTGGCCGATGCCGGTGTCGATGAAGGCCGAGCGGGTGTAGTTGCGGGTCCAGCTCTGCATGAAATCGCGGATGTAGTCCGCATTCTCGGTGCCATAGGCTTCGGCGAGCTGCTCGTAGGTGGTGTAGAGCGGATGGGCGGCGCCATCCGAGCCCATGTTGCGGCGCGGGCCGCCATCGCCCTTCTCCTCGACCCAGCCGGCGGAAAGATAGTACGTGCCGGGGTGGGCCGCGAACTGCCGGCGATATTCGGCATCGGAACCGAGGAACAGCGCGATGCAATCGTGGACACGCGGGATCACCAGGGGGACGGAACGCGCATGCAGCCCGACCGTGCCGCGGCCGCAGACACCGTAGCCGATCACGATTCGCGCGGGGGCTTCGGTAGCGCCGATCTCGTCGATCGCTTTCTGTAGTTCGATGCGCAGGCGCTCGGGCGTGGCGTGCAGTCCACCCGGCAGGAAATGCAGGTTGATCGCCTGGCCAAGCCGGGGCGCCAGGTGCTTGAGATCGGCGGCGAGGACGCCACAGGCGATCACGGTGACCTTCTGGTTGCTGTTTGTTTTCATAATGGCAAGCAAGGCTAGGCGGCAAACGCCTTGTTGTCGAGCCGGTTTTGATTTGCCGCCTTGTTTCATCCATTTTCTTTTGATGATTGACATAATCGCCCTGCGGGTGGAGATTACCTTCGTCGGATATTCGGGAGAATCCCGATTCCACTCGCCAGCGGCTCATAAAAAGGAGTGATCATCATGCATCCGGTTGCCAATCATCTATTACAATTGCAGGAATTGACGCTTGTCCGGGAGGAACAGCAGGTGGCGGTGGGTTCGGGGCATCTTGCGCAACTCGAAGATGCTATAAAATCGATGCGCGCACGATTGCCGGGCCCTGTGGAAGTGATGTTCGGCAAGCTTGCCGCCAAGGATCATAATGTCATTGTCGCGGTTGTGGAGGGATTGTGCGCCGCCTGCCGCATGCAGCTGCCGATCAGCCTGGTGCAGCAGGTCCGTATGGCCAAGGAGGTGCATGCCTGTCCCAACTGTGCACGTTACCTTTACATGCCCGTCAGCGTGGCCCGCAACACGCGGCGACGTCCCGGTCGCTTCGAGGTCCAGAAGCCGGGGATCGCGCGTTTCTCTGCCGAGTCGCTGATGATGCCATTGCTGAAAGGCAAGGATAGCGACAGCGTCATCCGCGAGATGGCGATGCATCTGGCTGCGGAAGGTTTTGTCGACAATGGCGAGGCCTTGACGGAGAGTGCGCTTAGTCGCGAGGCACTCTTCTCGACAGCGGTTGATCACGGGCTGGCGTTTCCGCACGTTCGTGGCGTGGAAGGCGGTGCCCTGACGCTGGCGGTCGGCATGTGTCCGAAGGGGATCCATTTCGATGGAGCCAAAGGTGTCGTGTCCAGGGTGTTCTTCTTCATGGTGATCCCTACGGCGGCGAGTTCATTCTACCTGAAACTGCTGGCGGGTCTGACGGAGACCTTCATGGCGGAGGATGCCCGCACGGCGTTGCTTGAATGCAAGGATGCCGTTGCCATGTGGAAGGCCTTGGTCAAGCTGACGCGCAAGACCATCAAATAGGGTGGGGTGGGGAGGAAACGGCAAGCCATGGCGTGCAAAACCAGAATGGATAAGGCGCTACGGGCCATTTCGATGCGTTCACAGCGTTCCCGTGCCTATCTCGAGGCGGCGCTGGCGCTGACGACGGTCGTCCCGATGCTTTGTCTCTGTGTGATCATGATCTCGCTGTTTACCGAACTGCTGCCGGATTCAACGCTATTGCGTGCAGGCGTGGTGGGATCTGGCGGTATCGCGGGAGTTGCCGGGTACCTGATGCTTCGTGTCTACCCCGCCAACCTTGATCGGGTGCGCAATTGCCTGTTGCGGATCGTCTCCGAGAATCTGCTGGAGCGGGCGGAACTGTTGACGGTCGAGCAGGATTTCAGCGATATCGAGTTCTACTTGAACGAGGTCATCGGTGGGTTGCAGAAGCATATTGCCAGGCTTGATGAGGAACTCGCCCGTTCGCGGCAGCTGTTGGAAACCATCGAGAAGCAATCGGCGGTGATTGTCGCGGCCGAACGGCAGCGGGTGATGCTTGAGAGTCTCGGGGCGGCCTGCCACCATATCAGCCAGCCGATGACCGTGCTGTCGCTTTTCCTGACCCGGATGCGTGATACGCATGAAGGTGGCCAGGATATCAGGGAATTGGAAGCCTGTCTCGATGCCGTGGAATCGATTTCGGTGATTCTCCGGAAACTGACGCATGTGAGTGAGTACCGCACGGTTCCCTATGCCACGTATCACTACGGCAACGAAGTTGTGGAATCGACACATCTGAACATCCTGGACATCGACCAGGAACGTGCGCCGGCAGTCGTCAGCGGCCGAGTTTCACACGGGACATGTAGTGCTGAAGAACGCTGTTGATGACGTCCTGGCTTGTGAGGTCCTCGATGTGGTAGTCCGAGTTGCCGGCGCGCAACATCGCCTCGACCGTGACCAATCGCAGGCCGCCGCGTTCACGCATGCGCACTTGTGCGTAAGGCAGGCGGCGGTCAGGCAGGGTCCGCTCCTGGAGCCGATACATGATCTCCTCGGTTGTTCCATCGAACACCGTGATCACCGCGCTGCTGGCGGAACTGCGGACAACGACACGCCGTCCGTGTTTCTCCAGTGCCGGTCGGATTTCCTCAAAGGCGGGTACGGCCGCATCGGAAATGAATTTCTCGAACGGTGAAAGTTTGGGTTCGTTGTCCGCTTTTTCCGTTTCCGTGAAAAATCTGTCGAGCGATTTCTGCCAGTCTGCCATAATCCTGTTTCCTTTTAAGGGTCACGGTGATGTGATCACCTGAAATTATCCGGGGACGGGGAGGACTATATCAGCTTGGTTTGCCGGATGCAACCACCGCTGAAAAAGTCGAGAAAGTCAGTCACGCCTCCGGAGGAAGTGTCAGGTTGTGCTCGGAATCGACGTCGAAAATATGGGCATGTTCCATCAGCGGGCAGACCTCCAGTTCCTGGTTGGTCCCGATCCGGCGGTGTGGATCGGTGCTAACCGTGAACCGGTGCTCGCCGGTGCTCAAGTGTACCAGGACCTCCTCGCCGAGCATTTCCGCCACCTCGACATTCGCCTTGATCACGCAGGATTCGTCAGTTCCCGGATGTCCGCGTAAAACGAAGGCCTTCGGGCGCACCCCGAGACAGATCGGTTTTCCTGCATGGCCGGCCAGCTGCGCATACTGGCGTTTCACTACTGGGGCGGCAAAGGTGCCGCCATCGAAGAACAGCTTGCCGCCGCGATCAACGAGCTTTCCGTTGAAGATATTCATCGGCGGTGCCCCGATGAAGCGGGCCACGAAGAGCGTGGCCGGGTGGGCGAAGACGCGGGTCGGCTCGCCGACCTGCTCGATCACGCCATCGCGCATCACGCAGATGCGGTCACCGAGCGTCATCGCCTCCACCTGGTCGTGCGTGACGTAGATCATCGTGGTCTGGATGCGGCGGTGGAGCTGGAGAATCTCGCGGCGCATCTCGACGCGCATTTTCGCATCCAGGTTCGAGAGCGGTTCGTCGAACAGGAATACCTCCGGGTCACGCACGATGGCGCGGCCCATCGCCACGCGCTGGCGCTGCCCGCCTGAGAGCGCCTTCGGGCGCCGGTCAAGATACGGTTCCAGCCCTAGAATCTGGGCCGCGTTGTTCACCCGCCTGTCGATCTCATCCTTCTTGAACTTGCGCAGCTTGAGGCCGAACGCCATGTTGTCTCGAACGCTCATATGCGGGTACAGCGCATAATTCTGGAACACCATGGCGATGTCGCGATCCTTTGGCGGTACATCATTCACCACCCGGTCGCCGATCAGCACCTCGCCCTTGGATATCTCCTCAAGTCCGGCTACCATCCGCAGCGTGGTCGATTTGCCGCAGCCCGACGGCCCGACCAGGACCAGGAACTCACCGTGCTTGATCACCAGGTTGAAATCCCGCACCGCCGTCACATCGCCGGGATAGATCTTATATACATTCTTCAACACGACTTGAGCCATGGTTATCTCCTTCTGTTGTTTCGGTGGACGATAACGGGCGACGAGAACGGATAACGAGTGCATCATCCGAATCGTCGATCGTTCTCGTCGCCCGTTATCGTCAACCGATTACTTGTCCTCAATATATATACATATGCTATTCTGATTGACAAGTATAATTGTTCATTATAATCATCCCCGCATGAATGTAAGCGATGTCCTGGTGCTGAAACCACCGCTGCGCGAGGCAGTCTGCTGCCCTCGCGCCACGGGGGGGACCGTGTTCGTCGCCGTGATGGAGGGTGAGGTTGTTCTGACTATGGCAGGGGCGGCTACGTTGCTGCTGCCGGCGTGTTCGCTGTGGCATGGACCGGCGGCGTTGGTCGTCAGCCTGTCTGTCAGCGACAATACCGTCGGCATCACCTGGACGGTTGATTCGGAAAGCGTTGCCTCCGTGACGCAGTCCAAGCCGCAACCGATGGACGAGTTGACCGCCTTCGTCCTGCAGGATGCCGCCTTTGAGGCACCGGGGCATCCGATGATCACAGTGGGGGGCGCATCTTGCTCCCGCCCCGGAAATTTGGAAGCCGCGCTGGTCTATCTTTCGTGCCGATTGCAAGGGGACGATAGTCAGGACAAATGCGGGGCGGTCATGCCGGCAGCGGCGGATACATGGGTGAACCGAGCCCGGCAATTCATGCATGCAAGCCTGGACGCCCCGCTGACGCTAGCCGACTTGGCGGCCAGACTTGGGTGCAGCCCCGCGACACTGGTGCGTGCGTTCAAGGCGGATGGTCTGCCATCACCGATCCGCTACTTCGCGGATCTCAGGGTTAATCATGCCAAGGCAAGCCTGCAGCAGAGCGAACTGAGTATATCCAACATTGCCGCCAGTCTCGGGTTCCGTGATCTGGCGACCTTCAGTCATTTCTTCCGAAAGCACACCGGGCATAGCCCGCGTGACTACCGCCTTAATTGCCGCTGGCTGCTTTGAAATGAAAATGGCGAACTCTGTGCGTGATGGTTATTCTGATTGGTAAAATATCGTTATACCGCGTGAATTGTGTGTGATGGGGTGTCGAATTGGGTTGCATTCCTGCAAAGAAACCATTACTGTCTGTTCCTCCGTTCAGGAAACTTCTGTTTCCCTGTCGCATCGGGGTGTAGCTCAGCCTGGTAGAGCGCTACGTTCGGGACGTAGAAGCCGCTGGTTCAAATCCAGTCACCCCGACCATTACTCAGCAGGGTCGTTCAGGCGTTTGCATTCGTCGGGGGTCAGTGCACGGTATTGACCGGTGGGGAGGGGGCCGAGCTTGAGCTGGCCGACCTGTATCCGGCGGAGCTGGAGAATCCGCAGGCCGACATGCTCGCACATTTTCCGGATCTGGCGGTTGCGGCCCTCCTTCAGTGTGAATTCCAGTAGTGTCCTGCAGTTGCCGCCATCCTGCGCCTTGATGATGACCTTTGCCGGTTGTATGGGCACGCCATCGATCGGCAACGCGGAGTTCAGCTTGGCAAGCATCGGGGGCGTCACCCGGCTCGCGACCGTCACCTCGTAGATCTTGCGATGCTCGTAGCGCGGGTGGGTGAGGCGGTTGGCCAGTTCGCCGTCATTGGTCAGCAACAGCAGTCCCTCGCTGTCCTTGTCGAGTCGTCCGATCGTGAACAGCCGCTGCGGGATCTCCCTGAGCAGCGCGAATACGGTCCGTCCCTGGGCAGCGTCGGCGCTGCAGATATAGCCGACCGGCTTGTTCAGCATCAGCGTCAGCGGCGGGGCCGTGAAGACGACCGGCCGGCCGTTGACGCGGATGCGGTCGTGATCGGGGTCGACGATGGTGCCCATCAGGGTGATGGTCTCGTCATTGACGCTGACGGCGCCATCGCTGATCAGGGCTTCGGCGGCGCGGCGTGAGGCGATGCCGGCGAGCGCGAGTGCTTTCTGGAGCCGCATCTGCATCAGAAGGCACCTTCGCCGAAGAGCACGACCCGGATGGTACGCAGGGCGATCTTGACATCCAGAACCCAGTTATGGTTGCGAAGGTAGTAGACATCGAGGATGCACATGTCATGGAAGCTGACATTGCTGCGTCCCGAGATCTGCCAGAGGCAGGTCAGTCCGGGCAGGCCGAGATGGCGGCTGTAGTGCCACTGCTCGTAGTAGTGCTCGAAATCGCGGCGAGGCAGCGGGCGTGGGCCGACAATGACCATGTCGCCCTTGATCACGTTGAAGAGCTGTGGCAATTCATCGAGGCTGAAGCGTCGCAGCAATCGGCCGGCAACAGTGATGCGGGGGTCGTCCCTGATCTTGAAAAGAACCCCCTCGGATTCGTTGAACTCCTCGATTTCCGCGAGCAGTTCCTCTGCCTGGTCATGCATGGTGCGGAATTTGAAAAGGCGGAACGGCTTGCGGTTGACGCCGATGCGCTCCTGCACGAAGAACGCCGGGCCGCGGCTGGTAAGGCGCACGATCAAGGCGAGCAGCAGCATCAAGGGGCACGCGAGAACCAGGGCCAGCCAGGCTACCAGCATGGTAAGGGCATGACGGATAAGGCCGATACGGCCATTGCGCACAGGTGCATCGAAGTGCACTAGGGGGTCGCCATGGACCAGGTCGCAGGGGATATGGGCATGGGTGACCAGAACGGCCAGCTCGGCGGACAGGATTTTGACGGGGATACCCTCGCTTTGGGTCAATTCCAGTATCCGCATGATCTCGCTGACGGAATTCCCCTGGCAGTCGCAGATCAGCAGTTCGGCATGGTGGTTGCGGATGGCTGAACGGAGCTGCTCCAGGCGTGAGTCGAACGGGTCGGAAGGATTGAGCGGGATTCGTCCGGAGATATTCATCCCGTGCGGCTGGCGGATCGTGATCAGCGAGGCAATCAAATCGGTTTTGTTCCCGGTTCCGGCCAGTACGATCGGGCAACGGTCGAACCCGAAGCGTCGGCGCATCCAGGCAAGCAGGGTCTCGGCGGCATGCCGGAAGCTGATGCAGAAGCAGGCATTGAGGATCATGACCGAGGCGAAGAAACTGCGGGGGTGATAGACGTTACGCTGCAGATACCAGTAGGTATAGAAAAGAGCCAGGGCGGTTGCGTTCGCGGCGATCACATTCCAGGCGATCGTCCGTTCGATCAGATAGCGCCGGCCCTCGTAGAGATTACGCAACGCATACAAGCTGCAGACAACGACGGTCAGGATGACAATCAGGCGCAACGCACTGTCGCTATAGAACGACTGGATATCGGTCCCCAGTGCCCCGGGCTGCAAGCCGATGAGTCGCGGGATGGACTCGAAGACCCATTCTCCCCGCTCACTGCGGAACCGCAGGAAGAAGGTGAGCGCATAGGCGGCGACAATCGCGCAGAAGTCCGCGAAGAACGGAATCAACCACGGGAAGCGCATTCGGTTTCCTGAATGTGATACTGACATATCGCTGCCACTTTAGCCGGATTGGCTTTGTTCTGCAAGCGCGTTGCGCCTGATTTGGCGGAACCTAGGCAAATACAGGAGCCACCGCGTGCATTAATTACCGTTTCTGATTGCGTTTGGCAGGGGGGGAAGGGTAAGATTTGTAGGGTAGGGATCAATCATTAAGGAGCGAGGCATGGCGGTCAATGCGATTATGAAGTATGGCAGTCCCGTGCTGCGGGAGAAGGCAGTGCCCGTGGCGGTGGTGGGTGAGGCGGTCCGGACGCTGGTCAGCGATATGCTGGCCAGCATGTATGCCGAGAACGGCGTCGGGCTGGCGGCCGAGCAGATCGGTCGCACCGAGGCGGTCTGTGTGATCGATGTGCCAGCGGAGCAGGCATGCGGGGTCAAGATGCCCCTGGCGCTGATCAATCCTCAGATCGTAGAGGCAGAGGGCGAGCAGGTAGGGCAGGAGGGATGCCTCAGTTTCCCGGATGTTTACGTCAATGTGCGGCGGGCGGAGCGGGTCAAGGCATCCTATCTGGATACGGATGGCCATCCGCAGACGGTTGACGCCACGGGGCTGCTGTCGCGGGCGATCCAGCATGAGATTGACCACCTGAATGGAGTTCTCCTTGTCGATCACATGTCGCCGGTCCAGAAAGTGGCCAATGCCGGTAAGCTTAAACGGATGAAAAGGGGAGTGTAGCGTGGTGGGTTCTAATAACGTGATCGACAGGGTGGCGGTTTGGCTGGCCACTGGGTTCGGGCTGGGATTGATGCCGGTAGCATCGGGCACTTTTGGAACACTACTTGCTTTACCCATCATATGGCTGTTATGGGCTCACTGGGAGATCGGGCTGGTCTGGCAGGGTGTGATAGCTGCCGGTCTCAGCCTGGCGGCCATACCGGTTTGCAGTGTGGCGGAACGGTACTTTGGAACGAAAGATGATGGACGAATCGTGGCAGATGAGTATATGACGTTTCCCCTGTCTATGATCGGGCTGCCCTGGAATCCCTGGGTCCTGCTGACGGCATTCCTGAGTTGTCGTTTTTTCGATATTGCGAAACCGGCGCCGGCCAATCAGCTCCAGCGGATCAAGGGCGGCACGGGAATCGTGATTGATGACGTGGTGGCGTCTCTTTACAGCCTGCTTTTCAATCATGTTGTCTACTGGAGTGTCCTGAAGAGGTTTCTTGCAACGGAGTGAGGGTTGTTGTATTTTCCGGGAACAGGTATGGTTTAAACGGAGGGTGAGGCAATGCGGTATATACTGGCGGCGATGACAATGATGGGTGTGGTGGCGGTGTGCGGGCTTTTCTGCGGGTGTGAGGACAGTCCCGATACTGAAAACGTGGGTACCTACTTCGACAGCAATTCGATTGACAGTGCCGACGACCGGCCAGGCACGACGGCTGCCCAGATGACGATGGCGGTCTCGCCCGCCTCAACGACACTGACCAATAACGGGGCGGTGGTGCAGTTCAGCGTTGAAGGGGCCTCAGGCTCGGTCAGCTGGTCCGTCCAGGATATTT
>JFJP01040018.1_pt1 | contig 12056 bp, 13 predicted proteins | sample 431651 | NCBI WGS metagenome assembly JFJP01 (sample SAMN02602958, study PRJNA72255) | Microbial mat metagenome, whole genome shotgun sequencing project. | biome: fresh water; feature: sink hole; material: water; isolation source: purple microbial (photo- and chemosynthetic) mats found in... | reverse complement strand
TTTGAAGGCTTCCATCAATTGAGACCAAATGAACGCGTCGTGAATTTAACTCGATCAGGATTTGCCGGAATACAACGGTATGGTGTTCTGCCGTGGTCAGGTGATGTTGCCCGAAGTTTTGGCGGACTTTCTGTTCAATTGCCGATGCTTCTTAATATGGGAATGTCGGGAATTGGATATCATAATTCCGATCTTGGCGGTTATGCAAGAAATCCAACAACACCGGAATTATATATCCGTTGGATGCAGTTTGGAGTGTTTAGTCCAATAGCGAGAGCACACGGTGCAGGAGAAAATGTAAAAGGTTCTCCAACTGAACCGTGGCAATTTGGGAAAGAAGCAGAGAAAATAAATCGTGAGTACCTTCAGTTGCGATATAAACTATTACCATATATTTATTCTTTGGCATATCAAAATTATAAAACAGGATTACCTCTTGCGCGTCCATTATTCTGGCTCGATCAATCAGATCCAAAACTGGTGAACGAGAGTTCGTCTTATATGTGGGGAGATGCATTTCTTGTGTCGCCGGTGGTTACGGCTGGACAAACGAAGAAAGAAATTTATTTTCCAAAAGGATACTGGATTAATTTCTGGAATGATGAAGTTGTAAAAGGGGGAAAGAGCATTACTGTTTCATCACCATTAGATAAAATGCCGATCTTTGTAAAAGCTGGCAGTATTATTCCAATGGCTCCGGAGATGAACTATTCTGATGAACGAAGTCTTGATACGATTACACTTCAAATCTATCCTGATGTCGCAGAGAGAAAGGAAGCGACATATACATAATATGAAGATGACGGGAAGACAGTTGAATACCAAAGAGGAAGATTATCATTGACTTCATATTCTCAAATCCTCATTAGTGATCGAGAAAACTTAACCTTACGAATAACCTCAACGTCGTCTCAAGGAACATACAACGGTAAATTAAAACAACGAACTTACATTTATGAAATTCATAGCGTTGGTAAAAGACCATTTGAAGTGAAATATAATAATAGGCTGTGTGAAGGAAAGAAAACATATGCGAAGTTTCGAAGGAGTGAGAATTCTTTTTATTTTGATCCGGTTTTACAGAAACTGTTTGTTCAAATTAAAACTCATACTGATAAGGGAACTGAAATAATTATTCCTCGAATTGCCTAAAAAATAATAAGTAGTTAAAAGTGACCGTCATCTTCGAGATGACGGTCACTTGATTAAAAAGAGATCTCGCTTCAATTCGTTCAACATCATTGCTTCCTCAAGATATTCCCGCAACATTTTCTTTTTAATATCCGAACTCTTTCGAAATTCAATATGACGAATTTGTTTTAGGTTCTTTCCGGTGAAAATTCCGCTTTCGTCAGACATCAAATATCCTTTTGCAAATCCGATATAAATTCCATCTTTCTTTTTGAGCGGACTGAGATAACAAAGCAATCCTTGCCGGGAATAAAAGGGGACAGTAAATTTAATTGTTTCTTCAACATCAGGGATAGTCATCCAAATAATTGCGCGAACTTCAATCATCAAATATCGAAGCAGTTTTGGTGTTTGTCTTAGGTAGAGATCAACATCGTTTGATTTTTTTTGTTTCATAATCTTGGGATGTAGTCTGAGATAAAGAAAGGGAGATTATTTCTGTGTGTATTGAAGTGCCCGTTTGATCAATTCTTCAACAGAGATTGATTTACCATTCACTTCGTTCAATATACTACGTAAAGAGTGTTCCGCTTTCTCACGGCTGAATCCTAATGATACAAGTGCAGTCAATGCTTCAGACCGTATGGAAGCACCGGAATTCGGGAGGTCAAAGATCTTGTCCGAACCTTCCATTTTTGCAACTTTGTCTCGCAATTCAAGGACAAGCCGTTCAGCTGTTTTTTTCCCGACACCCGGTATGGCAGTCAATGTAGAAATAGCGCTAATGGAAATTGTTCGTGCTAGTTCATCGGGACGAATTCCGGAAAGGATTGTCTGTGCCATTTTAGGACCAATGCCGGAAACACTGATCAGCATTTTGAACATTTCACGTTCATTTTCGGTAGCAAAACCATACAACAACTGTGCGTCTTCACGGATGTGATGATGAGTAAGAATATAAACTTCAGAATCTATCTGAGATAATAGTTCGTAAGTTGAAACGGAGATATTGACAGAATATCCAATTCCTCCAACATCAACGATAATCTCGGTAGGAGATTTTTTTGCGAGTATGCCTTTGAGGTATGAAATCATTGTATTATTTGACTTTTAATATCCGTTCCGGGTTTGCTTGAACAAACGATGCCCAATCTTTGAATCCTGAACGAGGAGCTGAGATTTTAAATGCATGACACACTGCAATTGCAAGCGCATCGGTTGAATCGAAATGTTTTGGAGTAACCTTTAGTTTCAACATCGACATCATCATATACTGCACTTGTTCTTTTGATGCTGCTCCTTTTCCGGTGACTGCCTTTTTCACTTCACGAGGAGAATATTCCGTTACGGAAATTTCGTGATTCACACTTGCCAATATCGAAACGCCGCGAGCTTGTCCGATCTTTAGTGCCGATTGGGCATTCTTTGAATAGAATGCCGTTTCAATTGCAAATTCATCGGGATGAAATCTATCAATAACCGAGCACAAAGTCGAGTAGATCTTTTTTAAACGCAACGGCATTGAAACATCGGATCCGTTTTTGATAACGCCGACATCGAGCAGGGAAATGGTATTACCATTTCGCTCGATGACACCGTAACCGGCAATCAAAGTACCGGGATCGACTCCAAGAATGATCATTTGAGATCTTTGATCTTTAATTGTGTTAAGTTAACGCCAGTAAAATCATTTTCATCAATTGAAAATACAACATCAAGATTGTTTGCTTTTTCCTTGAGCTTCGTTTGGAGATGTCCAAGACCAAATCCAATACAATCGAATGTTACGCCAACTTTTTTAATCTTAAATCGCAAATGATCCTTTCCAACGATCCGTGACACACCGACCACCTGTACCCCTTTTACAAGAAAAGTTGGACGCATATTCTGTGGACCAAACGGTGCAAATTGTTTTAATATCCGCAAATATTTTGGAGTCAATTCCGCAAGATCAATCTCAGTATCGATATGAATTACGGGAGTCAACAGATCTTCCGTTAACATACTTTTTATGACTGCATTGAATGCTTTTCTGAATTCATCAACTCTGTCGAGATCAACGCTCAAACCCGCGGCGTACTTATGTCCGCCAAATTGAAGCAGTTTGTCTTCAACCATTTTTAGTGCTTGGTGGATATTCACTCCTGCAATACTTCTTGCAGAACCTTTTGCAACTCCTTCAAGCGTTGTCAGCATGACAGCCGGACGATAATATTTTTCTACCATTCGTGACGCGACAATTCCGACAACACCGGGGTGCCATTGTTCTTGATGCATCACGATAGCACCGTCGCCATTTTTTTTGAAATATTCTTCAACCAATGCTTGTGCTTCGATGAAAACGCCTTCATCAATTTTTCTGCGTTTCAAATTCTCTTGTTCAAGAACTTGTGCAAATGCAATTGAATCATTATAACTATCACTCACCAATAATTCAACGGCGCGTTTAGCATCGCCAAGACGCCCTACCGCATTTATTCTTGGTGCCATTGCAAATACAATTTGTCCGGTTGCGATTGCGCCGATCTTCAATCCTGCGCTTTCAAGCAACGCGCGGATGCCGGGTCGAGTGTTTGAATTGATCCGATCAAGCCCTAAGCGAACAAAAATTCTATTCTCATCAACGAGAGGTACAATATCAGCGGTAGTCGCAAGTGCTACGAAATCAATATATTTTTCGATCAGTTCTTCGTGACCGAGCGTGCGTGCGATTGCCTGGATAAATTTAAAGCCGACACCTGTTCCACAGAGACTTTTAAAAGGATATCGGCAGTTTGGCTTTAACGCATCAAGAATTGCAATTGCATTCGGCAGTTCTTCAGTTGGTTCGTGATGATCACAGATAAGAACATTTATTCCAAGCTGGTTTGCGTATTCCACCTGTCCTAATGCAGTAATACCGCAATCAATTGAGACAAGAAGTGTAACTCCTACTTTTTTCGCAAACTCAATTCCTGACTGTGAGATTCCGTAACCCTCAGTCAAACGATCTGGAATATAATAGGTGACATCGCAGCCGATCTCTTTGAAATACAGATAGAGTAATCCAGCGCCATTCGTTCCGTCGACGTCATAATCTCCGTATACCAGGATTTTTTCTTTGTCGTTTCGTGCTCGAAGCAATCGGTCAACGGCAATATGCATTCCGTCCATTAAGAACGGATCGTGGAGTTGATCGAGTGAAGGACGGAAATATTTTTTTGCCTTATCAAAAGTATCGATTCCTCGATTAATAAGGACGGATACTAGTGAAGCAGAGATTGTGAGCTCGTCAGAAAGTTGTTTGACAAGATCAGCAGCGGGAACGGGAGCGACCGTCCACCGGTATTCTTTTTTTGTGGTCAATGCAATTCTCCAATGCGATAATGAACTGGTTCATTATCCTGTGAGAGAATGCATCTTTCATTCTCAAGTGCTGAACAACGCCGATGATACAATTGGCGTTGTCACAAGTGTATGGTTGCCGATAAGCCGAATTTTGTCTTCCCTGCAACAACAGGGGAGGCAATCATTTATCTGCAGAATGCATTACTGCATTCTTGTTGCGACCTACCCGTTTCGTCTCAATAAAGAATTGAGCAGGCATCTCTCTTTCCGTAAAACGGAAAACGAAACTTACGCGGTCTTGCTCTCAGTGGGGTTTGTCATGTGACGTTTTGAACGCCATCCTTTTGGGACCAATGATATTACTATCATTGCGGTGCGCTCTTACATTAAGCACGCTTACTTGCGCGCCGCACCTTTTCACCCTTATCCTGCTTTGCAGCAGGACGGTATTTTTTCTGTGACACTTTCCGTACGATTACTCGCCCCGGTCGTTATCCGGCACTGTGCCCATCCCGAAACATCAATGATGTCTCAAGAAAGAGTTCGGACTTTCCTCCATAATTCGTGAATGAATTACAGCGATTGCCTGGCTAACCATTGCAGCTTGTGACAAACCAATGAATACGTGTTGGTGTTGCACAACAGCTCGCTGATGAGTATGAATAGATGATGAATTAAAAATCGGTTTGACCAGTTCGATCGAGCGAATGGCCAGCATCATTACGATGAATGTAATAATGAAAAATTCTTGCATAGTTAAAACTATTGTTGTGAATCTAAAACTTCATTTGCCAATGCGTCCGCTTCTTTATTCAAAGAGCGGGGAATATGACGGATACTAAATTTAAACGGTGCTGATGCCAATGCGATCTTTACTTTTTGGAAAAGAACTTTCAATCCGGCATCCTTCACCTTATATTCACCATTCATTTGCCGGGCCATTAGTTCACTATCTGTATTGACAACAAGTTCAGTGCACTTTAAAGTTTCAGAGTTCTTGATTGTTTCAACACATACAAGTAACGCAGTATATTCCGCAATATTGTTTGTCGTCGTCCCTAAATACTTCTTGTGTGTTTCTATTGTGGTATTGTCTTCACTCTTGATGATAATCCCGATCGCAGCTTCGCCAGGATTACCGCGCGAAGCACCGTCTGTAAATGCTTTCAGTTTCATTATACGGTCGTTGCAGCATGTTCATCGGAGACAACGATCCGTCCGCAATGTTGACACAAATAAATCTTATCGTCCCGTCGTATTTCCATGATATGCTGCGGAGGAATTCTGTTCCCGCAGCCGCTGCATGAATTTTTCCGGATTATTGAAACTGCTTTTCCTCGTCCGGAACGTATTTTCTCATATCGGGCAAGGACGTCCTTATTCAATCGTGCAACGATTTTTTCCCGCTCATGAGTATATTTCAGTTCTTCCTCTGCGGTTTCTTTCGAAACTTCTGCCAGTTCTTTTTTATTCTCACTCAAACTTTCCGAATACTCAGCCAATGTTGTCGTGTACTCTTCCAGTTCACTTTTTGCAATGGACATTTTATTCTCAAAGTCCTCAAATTGCTTTGAGAGTGTCTTCACGGATTCTTGAGCAAAATCGATTTCTTTTGTAATGGCATCGTACTCTTTGTTGTTCCGAACTTGATATTGTTGCTCTTTGTATTTCTTCAATTTCTCTTCAAAGTCTTTGATGTCATTATCAGCTTTGTTTCGTGAAGAGACAAATTCATCAATATATTTTTGTTTCACTGCGGCCTTTTCAGCAAGGGCTGCAATTTTTTCTTCAAGGTCCTTCACAATCTCAGGCAGATCGCCTTTTGTTTCTTCTACATCATCTAAATTGCTGTCAACTTTTTGCAGTTGGTATAATAATCGAAGAGTTGCTTCCAAGTGATACTCCTTGCTTAAAATATATGTACGGGGTTTGTGCTATGTTTTGTTAAATAAACTTTTCCATTATGACCAGTATGGCGTAAAATTTGTGTGATCTTTTTTGCAAGAATTGGCAATACAATATGTTCTGTCTCATAATGTCCGGCATCAACCAATAGAATTTTTTCCTCGAAGTCTTGAAACGTATGATATTTCAAATCCGCGGTCACCATTACATCAGCATGGTGTGAGATTGCATCTCTGATCAATTCTGCACCAGAACCGCCGCAGACAGCAACACGTTTAATAGATTTGCTCCTGCCTGAATATCGCAAAGCGGTCGCACCAAGTTTCTTCTTTAGTAATGCCAGAAACGATTCTTGTTTCATCGTTTTAGGCAAGGTGCCAATTGCTCCAAGACCATATTCAGTATTATTATTTTTCAATGGAGTGATGTTATAAGCAACTTCTTCATACGGATGGACCTGAACCATCGCTGACACAACGGTATTGATCTTCCAATCCTCAACTAACATTTCTAATCTTATTTCTTCAACAGTTTCTTTCTTTCCGATTGTACCAATAAATGGATTGGCATTATTCATTGCTCGAAATGTGCCAATTCCTTCACCACGATAACTGCATTGGTCATATTTTGTGAACGTTCCACCGCCGGCACTATGCATTGCGTCAGCAACTTTTTCTATAAAGTTGCGCGGAACAAAAACGCTGATTGTTGACAGACTATTGTTCAAAGGGGAGAGGATCTCTACGTTCTTCAATTCCAATACATTAGCGAGTGCAAAATTTACCCCCCACTTTACACTATCCAAATTTGTATGTGCTGCAAAAAGATTTATTCTGTTCTCAATAAGATAAAGAAGGATTTCACCAATTCTAGAATCGGTTGTAATATTCTTTACCGGATGAAATAACAATGGATGATGTGTAATAATTACGTTTGCATTTTTTTGCTTCGATTCTTTTGCAACATCCATCGTTAGATCAAGTGCGACCACAATATTTTGAATCTCATCATTCTCTCTGCCAACAAGAAGCCCAACATTGTCATTCTTCCATGCAATTGCAGAAGGAGCTATTACTTCAAATTCACTTTGAAATTCTTTTATTCTCACTGGAGGTTACGGCAAAAAAAAAGTCCCGTTGGTTTTTCGGGACGATTCTTGAAAGATGAAATATTATAAGCGCTCTTTTTCTTTTGCGCAATAATTTTTTTATGTGACGGTATCATTGTTTTCATTATTTTCTATATCAAAGTAACGAAAGAATGGAAAATAAGCAAGATTGACTTTGCTTCATTTTTTAGCTAATTTTACAGCAAGAATTTTATGTTTTCCAGAATATTCCATCTAAAATCTTTGAAATTCGGAGTTCTTACCATTGATTACTAATTACGGTTATGATGTATTCTTTGCGGTTACCGGTATCTGTCTGGCGCTTGGTCTTGGTTCTTATTTTTTTATCGATAACATTATCGTGAAGACCACGATTGTCTCTCTTGCAATCATCCTTTTTATTTTCACACTCAATTTTTTTCAAGACCCTGAGCGTATAACGCCTCAGGATGATACACTTATTATTTCCCCTGCCGACGGGACAGTAATAAAGATCGAAAATGTGTTCGAAGATAAATACATGAAGTGTGAAACAACATTGATCTGTATCTTTATGTCTCCGGTCAATGTTCATGTTAATCGTAATCCGATTTCCGGTATTGTCGGTTATTATGAGTACGTCAAAGGTGAATTTTTCGCGGCCTTTGAAGACAAAGCCTCGCTGAAAAATGAACAAACTCATATTGGGATCGAGAATAGTAAGGGGAAAGTGTTCTTCAAACAAATCGCCGGTTTCGTTGCACGAAGAATCGTTGCAGATATTAAGGTCGGAGATAGCGTTGTGGCAGGGAAGCGATTTGGAATGATCAAATTCGGATCACGTGTTGATATTTACGTTCCTAAAAATGCAGAGATTAAAGTGACGATGAATCAAAAAACGGTTGCCGGTGAAACAGTTGTGGCGGTGATACAATGATGATCACTCGGGCGGTCGTGCCGACCTTGTTCACCGTATTAAATATGTTCTGCGGTTTTCTTTCGATCGTTCAGGTGAGTGAAGGAAAATTTATTGAAGCAGGATATTTTATTCTATTGGCAGGGGTGTTTGATTCTCTTGATGGTGTCATGGCGCGGCTGACAAAATCAACCAGCCGGTTTGGTGTTGAAATTGATTCATTATCGGATGTTGTTTCCTTCGGCGCTGCTCCTGCTTTCCTCGTATACAAATTACATCTGTTTCAGCTCGGTACCGTGGGACTCATCATCAGTTCGCTTCTCGTTATACTCGGAGGAATCCGTCTTGCACGATTTAATGTACAGCTGGTTGGATTTGACAAAGAATATTTTCGGGGACTTCCAATTCCATCGAGTGCTATTGCAATAGTTTTTTATGTGTTAACTTTTTCCATCGACGGCAATAAATTTGAAGGATTTTCTGGAACGGTATTGCCGTACATTGTTATTGCATTATCATTGTTAATGGTAAGCACCATTAAATATGATACGCTGCCGAAACTTTCCAAAAAAGAAATTGCAAAACATCCGATCCGTTTTTCGTCATATTTTTTTGCAGTATTGATCGTTGTGTTTACAAAAGGAGAATGGGCTTTTTATGTGTTCTCTGTTTTTATCGTTTTTGGAATTCTGCGTCACATGATTGGATTAGTGAAACACGAAGAAAAAATTGAGACCGAAATTGAGGATGTACCGAGTTACGATCTCTAAAATATTCATTCATTTAATTTTCAACAATGTATCTTTCAACTATAACCATATCGCTCCGTCCTTCGATCCTTGATGTTCAAGGAAAAGCTGTTGAACTCGGCATTCATACGCTCGGATTAAACGCAGTGAGCAATGTCCGCATCGGAAAATCAATTCACATGAATGTTGAAGCCTCAACGGAAGATGAAGCCAAACGTATCACTGAAGAAGCGTGCAGGAAACTTCTTGCCAATACGGTGATGGAAGATTTTTCGTTTACGGTGAAAAAAATATGAGCATTTCAAAAGTAAAATTTGGAGTGGTTGTATTTCCTGGATCGAATTGCGATCACGATGCATATCATGCTGCAAAACATGTGCTTCATCAGGATGCGGAATTTTTATGGCACAAAGATACTGATCTTAAAAATTCGGATGTGATCATCCTTCCCGGCGGATTTTCTTATGGAGATTATTTGCGAACGGGAGCCATTGCACGATTTTCACCGATCATGAATGAAGTGATCAATTTTGCAAATAACGGCGGAGTGGTGATTGGTATTTGCAATGGATTCCAAGTGTTGTGCGAATCAGGATTGCTTCCTGGTGTCTTAATGCGGAATGCTTCATTATTGTTTGCGTGTAAACATGTTTCCGTTCGTGTGGAACATAATGACTCACGGTTTACGTCAAAGCACCAAACAGGTGACATTATTAGTATTCCAATCGCACACGGTGACGGAAATTATTTTGCCGAACCGGATATTATCCGTTCATTGGAAGAGAACCAGCAGATATTATTTCGCTATAGTGACGAGTATGGAAAAATTTCCGATGAATCAAATCCAAATGGTTCCGTCAATAATATCGCCGGGATCATGAATACGAATAAGAACGTGATGGGAATGATGCCGCATCCAGAACGTGCCTGCGAATCGGAACTTGGTTCATCCGACGGCAAAAAGATCTTCGAATCAATTATTAATAGTTTTGTTCTACACACTGTGTAAAAGGGAGGTAGTTATGTTTGGTCTTGGCGCACCTGAAACAATTATGATCGTTGTAGCAATCTTAGTGTTATTTGGGGCAAAGAAAATTCCTGAATTCATGCGTGGACTTGGTAAAGGAGTGAATGAATTCAAGAAAGGAATGAATGAAGTTCAAAGTGAATTGACCAAGGAAGACACCGACAAAAAAACTGAAGAGAAGAAATAATATCTCACGGATTAATCATGGTGTTGATTTCAGTAATTTCTGAGATTGTCTTTTATAATTTATTTTGAATATTCAAGAATCATACGATACCTATCGCAACCGCTTGTTCCAACACGAAGAAACTGTTGAAGAACGAGTAGCTGCACATCTTTCCGTTATCAACAAACGAAAAAACCTTAACGCATTTCTTTCTGTTTTTGAAAAAGAATCGTTGCTTCGCGCTAAAGAAGTTGATGGTAAGATCAAAAAAGGAACTGCAGGTTCTCTTGCTGGGATGGTCATTGCTATAAAAGATGTGCTTGCCATGAAGAGTACCGTTACTACCTGTGGTTCAAAAATGCTTGAGCATTTTGAATCGGTGTATGATGCTACAGTGATAAAGAAACTTCGTGAAGCAGATGTTGTGGTGATCGGTAAGACAAATATGGATGAATTCGCAATGGGTTCTTCCGGTGAAAATTCTGCATTCGGCGCAACGAAACATCCAATTGATGAAACTCGAGTACCCGGCGGTTCCAGCAGCGGTTCGTGCGTTGCGGTTGCAGCCGGAATGGCAACGACATCTCTTGGGACTGATACGGGCGGTTCTATCCGTCAGCCGGCAGGATTGTGCGGGATTGTTGGATTGAAGCCAACCTACGGCAGAGTTTCACGATATGGACTTGTTGCTTTTGCGTCTTCCTTCGATCAAATTGGTCCCTTTGCAAATTCTGTTCGCGATGCAGCACGAGTGTTGCAAGTGATCGCAGGAAAAGACGATGATGATTCTACATCTGCAGATGTTCCTGTGCCTGATTATTTATCAGCATTGGACCGAAATGTAAAAGGAATGAAGATCGGTTTACCGAAAGAATATTTTTCCGATATATTGAATAAAGAAATTCGTTCTGCAATTGATAAAAAGATCGACCAGTTGAAAAAGGGAGGAGCAGAGATTGTAGAAGTATCTCTCCCGAATGCTGAATACACGATTTCGACCTATTACATTCTTGCAACTGCCGAGGCTTCATCAAATCTTGCCCGGTATGATGGTGCGAGGTATGGATTCCGTTCTTCCAAAGTTTCCGATCTTAATAGCATGTATACTAAATCGCGGAGTGAAGGATTTGGCGATGAAGTGAAACGCAGAATAATGCTCGGCACATACGTATTATCTTCCGGATATTATGATGCATATTACCGTAAGGCTCAGCAAGTGCGAAGATTGATTCAAAATGATTTTAATGATGCATTTAAGAACGTTGATTGTATCCTTACACCAATTTCTCCAACGACAGCATTTAAACTCGGAGAAAAAATGGACGATCCGTTACAAATGTACCTGAATGATATTTATACTGTGTCTGCAAATCTTGCGGGAATTCCGGGGATCAGCGTTCCTGCAGGAGTTGATGCTCAAGGATTACCGATCGGCGTTCAGTTACTGGGTAAGCAATTTGATGAAGCGACGATATTGAAGGTCGGAGATTTTTTAGAAAATAATAATTAATTCCATTCAAATCTAAACTGTGAAAATTTTATGAGTATTCTCGTCAACAAAAAGACTCGACTGGTTGTGCAAGGCATTACCGGCGGTGAAGGAACTTTCCATACATCACAAATGCTTGCATACGGAACCAATGTTGTTGCCGGTGTCACTCCGGGAAAAGGTGGTTCACGATACAAAGGAAATGAAAAAGATCAATTCAATCGTGAAGTAAAAGTATTCAACACGGTTGCCGATGCAG
>JFJP01002265.1_pt1 | contig 12056 bp, 7 predicted proteins | sample 431651 | NCBI WGS metagenome assembly JFJP01 (sample SAMN02602958, study PRJNA72255) | Microbial mat metagenome, whole genome shotgun sequencing project. | biome: fresh water; feature: sink hole; material: water; isolation source: purple microbial (photo- and chemosynthetic) mats found in... | reverse complement strand
GCGGGCCCGCCGGGGCTTTTTTCCCGCAACTCGGGAACAACAGCCAGATGACGGACAGGGGCAGGAAAAAAATCGGACGCATGATTGGAAGACGGGAATGACTCAACCGAATGATCGGGAGAAACTAGATATCATCCGGATTTTTCAAATCGGAATGACTTTGAAGTTTCCATGCTGGTAACTTTAGATTACCAGTCGCCGCGGATGGAGCTGAGACATTTACGATATTTCGTGGCGGTGGCCGAGGAACTGAGTTTCCGGAAGGCCGCACAGCGCCTTAATATCAGCCGCCCGGCGCTGAGCAAGCAGGTGAAGGATCTCGAGGATGAGATCGCCGTCAAGCTGCTGGACCGGGACACGGTGAGCGTTTCGCTGACCAAGGCCGGTGAGCTTTTTCTCGAAGACTCGCAGAAACTGCTGGTTCTGGCCGAGCAGGCGATCGAGCGCGCGAACCAGGCGCAATCCGGCCATCGGGGGAAACTGCGGATCGGCAGCGTGGGCATCATCGCAACGGATTTCCTGCCGACGACGCTGAAGATTTTCCATCAGAAATACCCGGGCGTGGAGGTGGCGTTCGTGGAAATGCTGCCCGCCGAGCAGCTCGACGCGCTGGCCAAGGGCCGCATCGACATTGGTTTCGCGTATGGCAAGGAGGTGCTCAACATCACCAGCCTGCGCAGCCTGTGCGTGGTGCACTCGGTCTATGGAGTCGCCGTGTCCAGGCAACATCCCCTGGCGGACCGGAAAGCGCTCACCCTTCGGGAAATCCGTGGAGAAACGCTGTTGTGCCTGGGCGGAGACGGGCGATCCAGCCACCGCGAGGCGATCTGTCAGTTCTACACCGACGAGGGCATCCGGCCGAGCAAGGTCCGCTCGGTGGAAGGGTTCGACTCGATGGTCACCCTGATCGCCGCGGATCAGGGGATATCATTGTTCCCCCATGCGCTGGACCTGGCCAATCAGGGCGTCGTCATCATCCCCATCACGGCGACCCAGACGGACCTCGATTTCCACATGTGGGCGGTCTGGCAGCGCCATTTGCCGTCGCACCATATCAAACACTTCGTCCAGTTGTTGGAGGAACGGGTCCAGGGATCACGCGAAGGTGGATCGTTTTCCGAACCGCTGACTGGCCCCGCAATGAAACAACGGGAGACACAAAACCGTAATTAACAGCCCATGGAAACCCCACTCAACCGCCGCAAATTCCTCTGGACCACCGGTGTCGCCGGACTGGGGCTGGCCACCCACGCGCGTTCCTTCGCCCAAGCCCCAGCCGCCTCGCCCAACTCCAAACTCCGCGTGCTCTCGATCGGCGTCGTGGGGACCATCGGCTCGGAAGACCGCCACCAGGTCGCCGCGCACCCGTCCGTGGAAATCGCCGGCCTCTGCGATGTGGACGCCCTCGCGCTGGCCAAAGCCGCGTCCGACCATCCCGGTGCCTTCACCTGCGCCGACTACCGCGAGGCGTTTTCGAAATACGGCGACAAGTTCGACGCCGTCATCGTCGCCACTCCGGACCACAGCCACGCGCCCATCATGCTCACCGCGCTGGCTAACAACAAGCACGTTTACGGCCAGAAGCCGCTCGTCCACCAGTTAGAGGAAATCGTGATGATGGAAAAGGCGATCGCCGCGAGACCGCACCTTGTCACCCAGGTCGGCAACCAGCGCATGGCCCTCCCCGGCCGCCGCGCCGCCGTGGAAATCCTGCGCTCCGGCGTGCTCGGCAAGGCCGTGGAAGCCCACGTCTGGGTGAACTCCCCCAACGACCGCGCCTATTTCAACCTCGACCGCGTCATCGAACCACCCAGCCCGCCGCCGCCAAATCTCAACTGGGACCTCTGGCTCTGCGCCACGGAAACCACCCCCTACCACGCCGGCATCGCCCCTGTCGTCTGGCGCTCGTGGTGGGACTACGGCAGCAACGGCCTCGGCGATTGGGGCTGCCACGTGCTCGACGTCATCATCTATGGTTTCGACGAACTGCAGTCACCCGTCGCAGTACAAACCAACTGCCCGGAAGCGCCCAACCCTCTCTTCCACACCCACCCGTGCAATTCCACCATCACCTACGCGGTCAGCTCCGATAAATTCGCCCGCAAGACCTTCGCCATTCACTACCGCGATTCCGGCCAGCCCGTCTCCCGAGCCGCCATCGGCCTGCCGCCCGGAAATTTCGCCGACAAAAACATGACCGTCGTCGTCTGTGAAAACGGCGTGCTCACTCTATCCGCCGGTGGCTTCATCGAAGTCTGGCGGGATGGCAAACTCACCAAAGGCCTCGATATGCCCGGCCTCCCCGAGTTCCCCAAAATGAACCACTGGCACGCCTGGGTGGACAACTGCCTCGGCAGGAAAGCCGAACTGCGCAGCCCCTTCAAGGACGCCATCCGGATGACCGAGGCCACCCTGCTCGCCGTCAAAGCCAGCCGTTTTCCTAACCGTGAACTGTTATGGGACAAGTCCACCCTCAGTTTCACTAACCAAACCGAAGCCAGCAAGACCATCGTCCGCCGCCAGTATCGCGAAGGCTTCGCCCCGCCCGCCGTCGTTTGACCGATACCTCCCGGGGTTGCATTTTCACCGGGGAAAAACGACCCTCTCTCCAGTGAACGACCTGCAAAAATGCGCTGAATCCCTCGGCATCGGAAACATCGAGCGCCACATCTTCCTCTGCGCCGACCAGACCGAGCCGAAATGCTGCGCCAAGGAAGCAGGCCTGGCATCCTGGGAGTTCCTCAAGCGCCGCCTCAAGGAACTCAATCTCGCCGGCGGCAGGGATTCGAAAATCTACCGCACCAAGGCGAACTGCCTGCGCGTCTGCCTCCACGGCCCCGTCGCCGTCGTCTATCCGGAAGGCGTCTGGTATCACTCGTGCACCCCGGAAGTGCTCGAGCGCATCATCCAGCAGCACCTCATCGGCGGCCAGGTCGTCGCCGAGTTCGCCTTCGCGGGGAATCCACTAACAAAATGAGGACCGCCCGAAATGGAGCGCCGGCTTCAGAGGTTGTCGGGAAAGTCCACGTAGGCAGGGACCGACCTCCGGGCGGTCCGCGCGAATGATTAGTGAATGACCGTCCATGAGAAGACTACCGAGCTTTTCATGGGAGGATTCATTCGCCACCCATTCGCAGGACCGGTGCGGAGACCGGTCCCTGCCATTTCCCGACGGCCTCTTCAGCCGGCCCGGGACATCCGGCAAACTCGCTGCCTCCTCGCCCTCACGGATCCGCTCCCCCCTCAACGCGAAGAACGCCCCCCTTCGACCCGCTGTTTCACCTTGCGCAGCAAACACCCGCCACGTCCGCAGCATCGCCAGCATCCCCCCTGCATGGCCTGAACCGGAATCCGGAAAGATCCGGCTCCCAAACCCGTAAAAATCCGCCCTGCCATCGATGACTTTGAACCGCTTCCAAACCCTGCCCGTCCTCTCGCTGCTCGTCGCCCACGCCGCCTTTGGCGCGCCGGCGAAGGAAATGGACCCCCATCCGACGCCGGCACCATTCACCAACGGCGGGGCAGCCGCGCTCCAGCTCATCAAACCCGCCGCCGGGATCCAGGTGGCTTTGTTCGCCGAGGAGCCGATGCTCGGAAATCCCGTCTGCCTGAGTTTCGACGACCAGGGGAAACTCTACGTCGGGGAAACCCACCGTTACAAAACGAGCGTGTGGGACTCGCGGGGCAAACCCAAGGAAGTCATGGAGGCGGACCTCGCCTGCCGCACCGTCGAGGACCGGCTCGCGCTGAACTTCAAGGTTCACGGCGACAAGGCGAAGAACTTCGGCATCGAGACCGAGGCCGTCCGCCTGCTAGAAGACCGCGACCATGATGGCAAGGCGGACCACAGCAGCCTGTTTGCCGAGGGTTTCAACTCCATCGTCGATGGCGCGACGGGCGGCATCCTCGCCTGGGGCGACCAGGTCTATTTCGCCAACGTCCCTAACTTCTGGCGGCTCGACAAGCCGGACGCCGATGGTCGCAGCACCGGCCGCACCGCCCTGCTAGATGGATTCGGCGTGCACTACAACTACACCGGCCATGATTTCCACGGCCCGGTCATGGGCCCGGACGGGATGCTCTACACCTCGATCGGCGACCGCGGCGTGCACGTGAAAACCAAGGAAGGCGGCCTGGTTGACATGCCGGACGAGGGCGGCATCTATCGTTGTTGGCCGGACGGCAGCGGGTTCGAACTGGTCCACCGCGGCATGAGAAATCCGCACGATCTGGCATTCGACAAATACGGAAATCTATTCACCGGCGACAACGACGCGGACAAGGGCGACGAGGAGCGGGTCATCCATGTCGTCGATGGCGGCGACAGCGGCTGGCGCATCGGCTATCAGTGGCCGCCGATGGGAAATGACCGCGACCCGTGGTTGAACGAGGATATCTTCGTCAATCACGCCTACCGCCAAAGCGACTACTACGGCGGAACGCGCCAGCCGAAAAGCGCCAAGGGCAAAGCAAAACAGCCCGCAAAAATCCGCGATCCGGCCATCCGCCCGGCCGCCTATCTGCCGCACGTCGGCAACTGCGGCGACGGCCCGGCCGGCCTCGCCTACAATCCGGGCGTCACCGGCCTGACCGCCGAATACGACGACCACTTTTTCCTCACCCACTTCCGGGCCACCGCCACGAATTCCGCGATCTACACCTGGTCCGTGAAGCAGGACGGCGCGACCTTCCGCATGGAAAACGCCCGGCCGTTCATCGAAAACGGCACCTTCACCGACATCACCTTCGCGCCGGACGGCCAGCTCTATCTCTGCGATTTCCCGGATGGATATGCACGCAAGGGAAAGGGGCGCGTCTATCGGGCCGCCAATCCGCAGGCGCTCGCCAGGCCCGCCGTCAAGGAGGTCCAACGGTTGCTCGCCGAGGGCATGGCGTCGCGCGAAACCAAAGAGCTAACAGCACTCCTGTCCCACGGCGACATGCGGATCCGCCAGCGGGCGCAGTTCGAACTCGCCGCCCGGGGGCCGTCAGACGCCGTGAACCAAGTGTTGCAACAAACAAAATCCCAACTCGCCGCCATCCACGCCATCTGGTGCGTCGGCCAGTGGAGCCGCAACGATTCATCCGAGGCCGGGCGCTTGCTGCCGCTGCTGAAATCGGCTGATTCCGAGATCCGCGCGCAGGCCGCGAAGACCTTGGGCCAGGTCCGCTTCGCCGGGGCGGAGTCCTCCCTCATCGCGGCGCTTGCGGACTCATCGCCGCGCGTGCGGTTTTTCGCGGCTAACGGATTAGGCCGCATCGGAAGTCTCAAGGCGGTGCCTGCGATTCTGAAATTGCTCGCCGCCAATGCCGACCAGGACGCCTACCTCCGCCACGCCTGCGCGATGGCCTTGAGCGGCATCAAGAACCCTGCGGAAATCTCCAAATCCGCCGCCGACCCGAACCGCAGCGTCCGCCTCGGCGTGCTGCTCGCGATGCGCCTGCGCTCGATGCCCGAGATCGCAAGTTTCCTGAAAGACCCCGATCCGTTGCTGGTGGTGGAAGCCGCGCGGGCGATTAACGACGCGCCAATCGACGCGGCGATGCCCGCTCTCGCAGCGCAGGTGGCGGTCGATCATTCAAATCTATCCGCCGCGCTCGCCCCCATCTTCTGGCAGCGCGTGGTAAACGCCAACTACCGGCTCGGCAACGCTCCCGCGGCGAGCGCCCTGGTCCGGCTGCTCCAGGAGCGCAAGGCCGACGAGCGGTCGCTCACCGACGCCGCGACGGTGCTCGGCGAATGGGCGAAGCCTCCCGCCCGGGACCGCATCATCGGAAATTTCCGCCCGCTGCCCGACCGCGATGGCAGTGCCGCAACCGCCGCTCTAACCGGATCGATTGGCGGACTCCTAACCAACTCCAGCCCGGTCGTGCAGGCCGCGCTGGCCAAGTCCGCCGCCGCGCTCGGACTCGCGGAAGCGGGCCCGCCGCTCATGCGCATGGCGGGAAATTCCGCGCTGTCGGCCGGACCCAGGGTCGCGGCGCTGCAAGCCTTGGCCGCGATGAAGGTGCCGCTGCCCGCCGATTTCACCGCCAGTCTCGGCGGCGACAAGAACCCCGAGGTCAGACGGGCCATCCTCGCGACCGATCAGGGCGGTCAATCCGTCAAGGCCCTCGCCGATTCCTTGAAGAACGGATCCCAAGCCGACCAACAAAACGCCCTCGCGGCACTGGGCCGGATCCAATCGCCGGAAGCGGCCGCCATTCTAATCGATCGGATGAAGGCGCTCGTGGCGGGACGTGTCGCCGAGGAGCTGAAGCTGGATGTTCTGGAAGCAGCCCGCGCATCGACCGACACGCGGCTCGTCAACCTCGTGAAGGACTACGAAACGAGTTTCCCGAAAGACGATCCGGTCGCGCCTCTGCTGGTTTCCCGCTTCGGCGGAAACGCGAAAACCGGGGCCAGGTTGTTATCGGATCGCGCCGAGCTTTCCTGCCTGCAATGCCACATGATCCAGGGCCGGGGCAGCAACATCGGCCCCGACCTGAGCGCGATCGGCAGCCGCGTGGACCGTTCCTATCTGTTGGAATCGCTGGTTGCACCCGCAGCCAGGATCGCCAAGGGATTCGCGTTGATCGCCGTGACCAAGACCGACGGCGGTCAAGTCGCGGGAACCATCCAGAAGGAAACCGCCACCGAGCTGGTCCTCAAGGATCCCGCGGGGAAACTTCTAACCATCCCGCTCGCCCGGATCAAATCCCGCAGCGATCCGGTGTCCGGCATGCCCGCCGGTTTGCTCAGCCAGCTCACCGCGTTCGAGCTCCGGGACCTGATCGAATACCTCGCCAGCCTGAAGGCGAAGTGAGGCGGGTGGCTCACCACGAGACCGTCCGCAGTTCGCGCTTTAGAGACTGTCGGGAAAGTCCCCGAAGGCAGGGATCGACCTCCGGGCGGTCCGCGCGAATGGGTAGTGAATGACCGTCCATGGGCAGATTGCCGAGCCCCTCATGGGCGGACTCATTCGCCACCCATTCGCAGGACCGGTGCGGAGACCGGTCCCTGCCCTTCCTTCAAGAGCAAACTGAAGTTTGAACTCCGGACCGGCGTCAGGACCGCACCAATTCCCGGAATACGGTTAGTTCGGCGGCGGTCACAGGATGTTGGTAGGCAACACCTCGCTGTCTTCAGGGTGCCGGACGTATTCGCTCTCGTGGAGGACGATGGCCTTGCGCTTGGTCAGCAGCAACCAGCACTCGCGGGCGGTGCCGAGCACGATGATGGCCACGAAGAACAGGAAGACCACGGTGATGACCACGTCGATCCGGGCATTGAACAGCGAGGTCTCGGCGGCTTTCAGCGCCTTGCCGGATAGACCGGCGGCGATCTGCGCTTCCAGCGTGCGGATGGCGGGCAGGAAGCCGGCGGCGTTGGCGGAGAAGAGTTTCAGATAGCCGGCGGTGAAGGTGACCACGGTGAGGAATACCATCGGCACGGCAGTGACCCAGCAGTAGCGGGCCTTGCCCATTTTGATGAGGACCACGGTGCCGAGGCAGAAGGCGATGACGGCGAGCAGCTGGTTGGAAATCCCGAAGATGGGCCACAGGGATTTGGCGATGCCGGCGGGATCGAGCGCGCCCTGATAGAGGAAGAATCCCCAGGCGGAAACGAGCAGGCCGGTGGCGAGGATGTTGCCCAGCCACGACTGGGTGTTGCCGAGCCTGGGGGAAATATTTCCCAACAGATCCTGGAGGATGAAGCGGCCGACACGGGTGCCGGCGTCGAGGGTGGTGAGGATGAACAACGCCTCGAACATGATGGCGAAGTGATACCACAGCGAGAGCGCGGTGTTGCCCGGAATGACCTTGGCGAACATCTGGGCCATGCCGACGGCAAACGTGGGCGCGCCGCCGACCTTGCCGATCATGTTAGGCTCGCCGAGGTCCTTGGCGAGCTGGCGCATGTGCTCTTCGGTCACGGCGTATTCCGGGCCGTAGGAATTGATCTTCGCGATCTGCGCGGTGACCGCGGCGGGGTCGTTCGGGTCGATGGGCGAGTTGATGGCGAAATACTCGCCGGGCTGGAGAGCGCAGGCGGCGATGATGGCCATGAGTGCGACTAACATTTCAACGACCATCGAGCCGTAGCCGATCAGGCGGATGTCCTTCTCGCGGGCGAGCAGCTTGGGCGTGGTGCCGGAGGCGATGAGCGAGTGGAACCCGCTGACTGCCCCGCAGGCGATGGTGATGCAGACGAAGGGAAACACCGGCCCGGGCACCACGAATCCACCACCACTGACAAACGGGGTGATGGCGGGCATGTGAAGCGGCGGCGCGAGGATGACGATGAAAATCCCCAACACGGCGACGGTGCCGAGTTTCATGAAAGTGCTCAGGTAATCGCGCGGGGCGAGCAGCATCCACACCGGCAGCACGCTGGCGGCGAACCCGTAAATCATGATCGCCCAAGCAAGCTGGGTGGAGCTGAGGGTGAGCGCGGCGGTCATCTCCGGTGACAGGTATTTCCCGCCGTAGACCGCTGCGAACAGGCCGACAACGCCGAAGACGGAGGCCGCGGTGACGCTGAATTTCCCGCTCTTGATCATGACGCCCATGACGAAGGCCAGCGGGATGGTGGCGGCGATGGTGAACAGCCCCCACGGGCTTTCCGCCAGGGCCTTCACGACGACCAGGCCGAGCACCGCGAGCAGGATGGTCATGATCGCCAACAAGCTGACCATGGCAATGAGCCCGATGACCGGATTGAGCTCTTCCTTGAGCATTTGGCCGAGCGATTTCCCGTTGCGGCGCATGGAGGCGAAGAGGATGACGGCATCGTGCACGCCGCCGCCGAGGGTGGCTCCGACGAGCAGCCAGAGCGTGCCGGGCAGATAGCCGAACTGGGCTGCTAGAACCGGGCCAACCAGCGGCCCTGGCCCGGCGATGGCGGCGAAATGGTGGCCAAAGACAACCCACTTGGGCGTGGGGACGAAGTCCTTGCCATCGCTGCACGTGACTGCGGCGGGTGCGCGGAGGTCGTCGATGGTGAGCACCGTGGCGACGAGCCAGGCGGAGTAAAACCGATAGGCGACGGCAAACGTGCAGACTCCGGCGATGACTAACCAAAGTGCGTTGACAGGTTCGTTCCGCTGGAAGGCTGCGATGGCGACAGCGGTGGCGCCAAGAAGCGAAACGGCGATCCAGAGCAGAATGCGGGCAATGCGGGCAATGCGGGGCATGGTGGATTTAGTGTTGGGATTGTTCGATGCGGGCCCGATCGGCTTCGAGCAGGGCTTTGAGTTGTTCCGCACTGGGCAGCGCGACCAGATAGCGGGACACGAAGAGCTTCGCGTCCATGCCGGCGGTGGCGAACTCCACATCGGTGTGATCCCTGCTGCTGCAAAGGATGATGCCCACCGGAGGGTTGTCGCCTGCGGTCATCTGGTTTTCTTTGAACCAGTTGACATAGAAATTCATTTGACCGGCATCCTCGTGTTTGAAGGCCCGGATTTTCAGATCGATCAGGACATGGCAGCGCAGCAAGCGGTGATAGAAAACCAGGTCCACGCGGTGGTGACGGTTTCCCGTGGTGATGCGGAACTGGCGGGCCTCGAAACAAAAGCCGTTGCCGAGCTCCAGCAGGAAGCGCTGCAGGTGATCGAGCAGCGCGGTTTCCAGATCGTTCTCGGAATACGTCGGGCGGTCGGCCAACCCGGCGAATTCCAGGATGTAAGGATCGCGGAGCAGATCGGCGATGCTCTCCTGTGGTTCTTGTTTTCTCGCCCGCTCGATGACGGCTTTTTTGTCAGTGGACAGTCCGGTGCGTTCGTAGAGGAGGGTTTCAATCTGGCGCTGGAGCTGGCGCTTCGACCAATGACCTTTCAAACTTTCATTCTCGTAGAACGCCCGTTTCCATGGGTCATCAATGACCATCAGCTCCCTCAGCTGCGCCCAGGAAAAGCGTGCCATTAATTCACTGGAGAGCGGGGTTGGAGCGGAAGGCACCTTCTTTAGTTCCAATTCGGGGTCCACTGGACCCCGAATTGGCAGAGTCACAGCCATCGTTTCAAATTCGGGGTCCACTGGACCCCGAATTTGAGGGTAGGTGCCAAACAATTTTCTGCAGTCCCTCAGAGTCCGGACATCCAAGCCTCTGATTTTGAGCGCCGTCAAATCTTTCGCCAGCCGCTCCAGCAGCTTTGTCCCGTATTTTGCCCTGTCGCTACCGTTCTGTTCGTATTCCACAAGATACGCGCCCACCAGCCAGTTGCGGATCACCAGCCACTGGTTCACGGCGACGGCCGCGCGGTGGACGGCCTGCTCGCTGGCGGAATGAATCGCGGTGACCAAGTGGCCATAGTCCAGGGCGCGAGAAGCAGCTAGCTTCGGATTGCTGGATTTGGCGACGGCCTTTTTCTTGGCGGGCATGGGGAAACTCAACGAAATGGGCGGCGGGCGTCGAGTGTGGAGTTGGAGAGTCAGGTTTGAGACTTGGAAATTCCCACGGTTTCACCGCTTGTCGCGCCAGACCAGCACTCCCGCCGGGGGGAGGTTGCGCTCGCCGAGGATCACTTCGGCGGAGTCCGGTGTGGGGATCGGCACCACCTGGTCGGTATAGTTCACCGCCACCCACAGACCCTCGCGGTAGTGCACGAAAACGTAGGGCGGCAGATCGAACGGCAGCTTGCCGAGCACTTGGCCATACACCCGGCGCAGGATCTGGTATTCCATGTCCCATTGGTCCGACCACGCGCCGACGTAGGTGACGCTGCCCTTGCCGTCCTTGCGGTGCAGCACGGCGGATTTGCCCTGATAGAACTGGTCCTCATACACGCCCCACGACTCGGTGCCCGGCGACGGCTTTACCACCGTGCCCCAGATGTGCCACGGATGTGGCTTGCCGTCGTAGCGCACCATGCCCGGGCGCTCCTTGGGAAGGTGGTCGTAAAACTCGATTTCCCCTCCGATGAGTTTCCATATCGGCTGCTGGATTTTCATTTCCCACAGATGCCCTTGCGGATCCTTGAGGGCCGTACGCGTGCTGATGATCAAATGCCCGCCGCGCGCGGCGTAGTCCTCGAGCTTGCGCACCAGTTCGGGGCTCATCATCTGATAGGCAGGCACGACGAGGAAGGGGATCCGTTGCGGATCGAACTCATCGCCCTCGTCCTTGAACTCCACGTCCACGCCCATCCGCTTGAGCCCCTGATAGTAGGTGTAGAGGTGCTGCCAGGTGTCCCAATCCTGATGGTGCCGATAGCCCTCCAAGTCCGACACGTTGCGGTTGCTCCAAAGGAAACCCGTGCGGGACGAGCGCGCGAATCCATTCACGGCAGCGGGTTCGAGCCTTGCGGAAATCTTGCCAACCTCGTCGATCGCGGCGACGAAATCCTTGCCGCCGTGGCTCAGGCTGACGCCGTCGGTCTGGACGATGCCATGGTGGAACTGCTCCATGCCGGACAGCGGCTGGCGGTAGCGGTAGGTGCAGACGAAGCGCTCGCCCATGCCGAAGCAGTGCCAGATCCACATGCGCACCGCTCCGGGAAGCGGCATCGGGTTGAAGCGTCCCCAGTTGATCTGGCTGGGCTGGAGTTCCATGATCCCGGTGTAGCCGTTCATGGATTTCGCGACTTCCGCGGAGAAGCTCAGCTCCATGCCACTGCCCAGCCGGTGGGCCAGCGAGTCGCCCGAGGAATTCATCCGGTTGTGAGTCAGGTACATCGTGTGCGAGGCGAAATCCAGATCGCGCCGGGTCAGGAAGGGATTCACGTTAGGCAGCCCCTTGTAATAGGCGTAGTTGGTGGTGATCCACTGCTTGTCATTCACCTGTGGGCGCAGCACGCGCGCCTGGTCGATCAGGTCGCGGGCAATTTCTCCGGACGTATAAGTTTGGAAATCCAGCTTCGCGTGCGGGTTCACGCTCGGCATGCCCGGCAGCGGCTTCAGGAGCTGGTCGAAGTCCGTGAGTGTGTAACTCCAGAACGCAGCGCCCCACGACTCGTTGAGCGCGTCGATGGTTGTATATTTACCGCGCAGCCAGCGGACAAAGGCTTCCTGCGCCGACGGGCTGTAGTCCTCTTCGCAGCTGATGTGCGGCTCGTTGCCAATCTGCCAGCCCG
>JFJP01024674.1_pt1 | contig 12057 bp, 14 predicted proteins | sample 431651 | NCBI WGS metagenome assembly JFJP01 (sample SAMN02602958, study PRJNA72255) | Microbial mat metagenome, whole genome shotgun sequencing project. | biome: fresh water; feature: sink hole; material: water; isolation source: purple microbial (photo- and chemosynthetic) mats found in... | reverse complement strand
CCGGAACAAAAAGCAGCTCCAGAAAAGTTTATAAGAACGAGGCAAAGCGAGCCAGTTGTCGGAGCGCCTTCTAACTGCGCGCCTCTGCAAAATTCTCTTTAATTTGCTTCTTCGCGACAGAGCATCGAAACACTGAGCCATTTTATCAGGCGCGCAGTCTAAGGATAATAAATAATACAGCGATGTTGAACGACATACTGGCAGAAGACAACCAAACCTTCACGCAGGAGAACTACAAGTTCAACCCGCCAGAGAAGCAGATCGAGCACAAGAAGGTAGCTCGATCTGACCCAGATAATGAAGGGTCCTGGTCCAGTCGAAGGGGGCTACGGTCGGCGGGAACCCATGTACAATAAAGAGAACTCTTTTGGGGGATACCAGGCCAGCCCCTACGACGAAGAAGTAGACCCTGATGACCAGGGTCTGACCGGGGGAAAACGCGTGCACTACGGTTCGCAGTTTAGCAACAAGACCTCTTTCCAGAACAAGAAGAAGGAAATGACCCTCTACGCGCATCCCGACGTCCACTTCTGCGAGAAGAAGAACAAAGAGTATATCCCCAAAGAAGCCAAGCTCCGGCCAGACTGCGTCCATATCTTCGGAGTCGATTTCTTCTCCGAAAACGACCTGATGGAGTTTTTCAAAGAGTTCCATCCCATGCGGATCGAGTGGATCAATGACTCCTCCTGCAACGTCGTCTTTCCCGACGCAGAGTCTGCCTCCAACGCCATCTTTTCCAAGACCACGCAGATCGACGACAAGGACCACCAGCTCGACTGGCGCAGAGGCCTCGACATCGAGAAGGAAGGCAAGAGCTTCAATTTCCACATCCGCTTCGCCACAGACCAGGACACGAAAGACCCAGGCACCAAAGGCGTCTTTTCGAAATACTACAAATTCATCAAGCAGCAGAGCTTCAACAAGAAGAAGGTACTCCTGCGTTACTCCAGGGAGTCAACAAGAAAGTCCAGAAGGGGAAAGCGCAGAAACAAGAGATCACCTCGAAGAAAGGAAATACGATGACCTTAATGGACAGAAAGAAAACCTTCGGCAAAAGAGTGATCCGAAACAACATCGAAGTGATAAACCAACTGCCGGACTACGAGCAGATGCACCACCACGACTACGCACCGCCGAGCTACGGAGACATGGGCCAGTACCACAAGATGAGTTACCACTAAGCAGTCGAGAGAGTAAACTTGCCTGGCCTTTCCTCCTAACCTATATTGTGAGTTAATTATGAAGTTTTTCTCAATCGCCTCCGTTTGACCAATCAAATGTGATTAATCCGGCAAATAACTGGCTCACATTTAACAAAATGATGAAGTCTAAAATGAGCGCTGACCAGGGAAAGAAGGTCTCGAAGAAAGTGCAGGGCCTGTTCGACGGTACGTTCATCTCGAAAGTGCTCTCGTCTGCAAGTAAAAAAAAGCAAACCAACCGGAAACTGAAAGAATTCCATGTGAAACAGTCCGCTGCTGCTTCGCTGAGCAGCAAAGCCAGTCCCCATAAGATAGACATCGCACGCGACTTCGAGCAGATCCCGTTTGTCCCTGTGATCGAGCTGACCCACGATCAGGTCGATAATCTCCTCAAAACCGCCTCAGAGCTGCACAAGCAGTTCGCGAAGTTCGGCGCAGTCAAACTCCGCCTGCCCAAAGAGCTGGAGCCTGCGAGTCTGGGCATCGAGAACACCAAGAAGAAACTCACCATCAGACAGCAGGTGCTGCCTCTGCTCCCCAAGGGCCGAGTACTCTCAGCTGACCAGACCTTCGTCAATATAAAAGACGCCTACGAATATAAAGAGTTCTTCGACTACTCGCAAGAAGTGGAGAGAGACTTCGTCTTCGAGACTGCCCCGCTGAACGACCCGAGCCATCCTCTCCTCAGAGACGAGCGAGAGTACTGGGGAATCGTCTACGGCAAGATTGGTAGCACTGCACTCACCCAGAAAAGGAGCTGCGTGAAGACGAGGATGGCTACACGGTCGAGTATGCGGCAGACCTGGCACTGGACCAGTTCTTCGACTTCGACATCGAAGACCGGCCCAAACCAGGCCAGCGACTGTCGCTCAGCAAGCTGTTCTGTTCCGAAGACTCTCTCTTCCAAATCACCAAAACGAAAACCGAAGCGATATCTGGATTAGTCGTTCCGTGGGTCTACATCGCGAGCAAGTACGCCACCTTTTGCTGGCACACGGAAGACCTCTTCCTCTACTCCTTCAACTACATGCACACCGGCGGCCACAAGATCTGGTACACAGTGCCCTACGAAGACGTGGAGAAGTTCAGAGACTTCATGCTGCGGGAGTACAAGCCAGACCTGGCGAAGCGGCCGGGCCTGCTCGACGAGGTGGTGCTGATGTTCTCTCCGCTGGCGCTCATGCGAGAAGGCGTAGCTTCGGCTGACTGACCAGATCCGTGTGTTCAAGGTCTACCAAGAGCCTGGCGACCTGATCCTCACTTTCCCCGGCGCGTACCACGCAGGCTTCTCTCCCTCCTTCAACGTCTGCGAGGCGGTCAACGTGGCCTGTCCGGACTGGGTCCCGACTGCGCTGAAGCACCTGGAGATGAACGCGCGCGAAGGCTTCCCGCGGAAGAGCTGCTTTTCTCTCGAGTGGATGCTGGCGGAGAACCGGCGGAAAGTGGACAGACTCGAGTTCTCGAAGGAGGCGAGCGACCTGCTGGAGCTGCACTACAAGCAGCTGGTTGAGGAAGAGGTCAAGAAGCGACAAGAGCTGCGGCTTCGGGTCGGCGAAGAAGCCATCTTGGTTGATCGGAGCCTCAAGTTCTGGGACCTCCTCTGCGTCAGCTGTCGACAGTATGCCTACCTCACGTGCGTCGGCTGCAGGGGCTGCCAAAAGGTCTGGTGTTCGAACTGCAAGCCGAGCTGTCCCTGCGCCGACCAGGCACTGGTGCTGTTCGTCCGCTACACGGACAACGAATTAGTTAATTGTTAGGCAGGGATCTACGACGGACTGATGAAGTTGCTCGGGAAGAGTCCGACGCGTCCCGTGGACTGGTTCTTTCCGTACCACCAGCCGCAGGGGCTCTTCTTGTACACCCATATCCGGTCGCCTCGACTCATCGAGATATCAGTGTCTCTCGATATCTGGTACTCGTACTTGGCCACCACCTCTTCCAGGCCCTGCGAGTCGGCCTCCTCCAGCCGCTGACTGCAGTCGCTGTCTCCCCGGCCGTCCTCTTCTTCGTCCTGCTCGTCGTTGACGGGCCAGCTGCTGGGGTCTCGCTGGGGCTGCTTGCCTTTGGGCGAGAAGGCGAAGGTCTCTTCTCCGGCTCCGACGAAAGAGCCTTCGCTCTTGTTGCAGCCGAGTTCGTTCTCGAAGAACTTGATGAAGTTCCTGATGCCCTGTCCCTGGCCGCTCTGGTTCTGGTCGCTGATGGCGCTGTCGGAGTTGTCGTTGACGACGAGGTTGATGTTGATGCTGTAGTTGTTGTTCTTGCCTCCGCTGCTGCTCTGGATGCTACGGTTGAGGCTGCCGTTGGGCTTGGCGTCGAGGGCCAGGCTGTCTTGGTATGAGGCTTCGTTGGTGTCGTTCAGTTTTTTCGCGCTGCGTTTCTTCGGCAGCTTCGAGGGCATCTTTCCCTGGCCTGGTGGCCGCTTGCCTGTGTGACTGGGCTGCTTCTGTCGGTCTGCTTCGAGGCTGGATTTCTTCCGCTTGCACTCTTCGATGATCCTGTCGACCACCATTTCGAGGTCCAGACCTGCTATCATCTTTTCCTGTGCTTCGATGAACTTCATGATCTGTTGTTCGACGTACTTCAGCTTGGTGATCTTGGCTTTCTTCTGTTCGTCGAAGGAAAACTCGAGCAGCTCGTTGGTTTCTGAGTTGACCTGGATGAGGTCGGGTAGCAGCAAGAGGTCTTCGAGACACTTGACGACGAACTCGTAGCCGACCTTCGCAGAGTCTCTGAGTCTGGAGAATTCAGAGTTGAGCGTCTGCAGCTCTTCTTGTTTCCGAGCAAGCTCTTCCTTGGTCGCCATGAGCTCATACTGGATAGATTTGAACTCTTGGATTTCGTTCTTGAAGAGCTCAAGGTTTCTTTTATACTTTATTTCGCTTTGCCTCAGCGTCTCACGCAGCTGTGTGATCTCTGTTTCGAGCAGTCTGGTCCGGGTCTTCTCGACGTAGAGCTCTTCTTCGATGTCTACCTTTTTGGACTTGAAGCTCTTGGCCAGGTCTTCGGTCTTGTGTCTGTGGTCTTGCATGAGGCTGTTGAAGAGCTCGCTGTCGATGGGTTCGTAGACCGGTTTGCCGCCGCTCGACTTGATGATGGGTTTGAGCGTGGGAGGAGGCGACTTGCTGGGCCTGGAAAGCAAGGGCGACTGCCTGGTCACTTGTCCGCGGTTCATTTCGACCCGATTTGAATTAGTACTGTTAAATATTAGAGGACCGAACTAGCTTATTAGGAGTAATTGTTTGCAGCTGCGCAGATGAGCCACTACTACCTGTCGACTCTGCACCGAAGCCACTGCCTCAAAGAAGCCTTCAAAGCCAAGGTAAGTCTGGGACCGATCAGCGAAGGCGTCCGAGAACATCTGGTGGTCTTTCTTGATTCGAGAGTCGAGGTCTGGGACATCGACGGCAGTCTCTTCCGCAAACTGTTCCAAGAAGACCTGAACTGTTTCCCCAAAAACATCCTCAAACTGCCGAGCAAGAACCAGACCGAGGACTGCTTCCTCCTCCTCGAGTCCGCCCAGGTCTTCCTCGTGAGCATCCGAGTCGGCAGAGTCTTCGTGCTGAGCAGCCTCAAGCTCGCAGGCAGGAAAGAAATGAACTCCTACGATGTCTTGCTGCTGCCCGAAAAGCAATCCAGCCAAAGCTACCAGCTGATCATTGGAGACGACACGGCTCAGCTGGTATTCACTCGCATCTCGGTGCGTGAAGAAGATTTAGGCTTCAAAGGCACCTTCACGCTGTACCTGGACTCCATCGTGCACGACATTTTCCCAGTCAGTCTCCCACACAAAGACGCCTCCGTCATCACTCTCTTCGTCTTTGTCGGCTCGAGCGACCGGCCGTCCCACCTGGGCCTGCTCGAAGTCGACATCGAATCCAAAGAGAAGAAGTCGCTGATGGAATACAAAGACGTGAACCTGAAGACCAAAGAGGTCTCTGAAGTCTTCCAGGAAAGACTCTTCAAGGTCTTCGACATCGGAAACAAAAACCTCCTCATGTTCTGCTCGCACTCGCTAAAGTAGCCTGGCATTACAAGGATCTTCAAGCTGAAAGACACAAGCCGAGTGACCTTCGAGAGATTCAAGATGCCAGCTTCCGAGTCTGTCTTTGTCGAGCGGCTGCCGAACCATGGCAGCGAGAGTCTGATCTTCCTGTCCGCTCACTTCGTCAGCAGCTCGAAGAAGACTTTCCTCTACCTCATCGAAATCCAGCCGACCCTCGACCTCAACGACATCTCCATGACCTTCCTCGGCCAGATCCCCAGACTCGTGCGGTCGCCCGTGGTCCTCTCTGCCAAGCGGTTTCTAGTCCTTTCAGATTTGGAGCCCAGCGAAATTCTTGAAATTCAATTGGAGAAAACAGGCCAGCCGACCAGACCCTTTCTCTCTCAAGTGCACCTGTTCCAGAACTTCGGACTGATCCAGCAGATCGACATCGACCAAGTGCGAAAGCAGATCCTCGTCAACTCCTACCGACCAGACAAGAACATCCAAACCTTCCAAAAAGGCCTGCTGCTCGAGCCGATCAGCCAGACGAAGTTCGACACGAGAGACCTGGTCAGGATTCAGCTCGTCACGCAGGAGCCCCTGCTGTTCATCTTCCACATGCGGAGCCACTCGGTGCTCATGAAGCTCGTCGGCCAGAACATCTTGAGCACCGAACCATACGGCATCTTCAAAGAGCAGTACCTGCTCTACTGCAGACTCGTCGCCGACATCTACTGCGCTGTCTCAGAACACAGTCTCAGCATCTTTCGACTCAGAAACGAACTCAAGCTCATCTTCGAGCAGACCTTCAACCCCGAAGAAGCCATCCAGGCAGCCGTGTCCTTCGAATCCACCATCGTCTGCGCACACTTCAAAAAGCTCACTTTCAGAAAACTCAACCCCGACCTACTCGACATCGTCGACATTAAAGAAGTCTGCCTCGAAGAAGAACCCAAGCTGCTCGAAGCTTTCAATGACAAAGTCTTCCTGGCCTACTGGCTGGTGGACTTCATCGAAGTATTTTCAATCACGGCGAAAAAGCTCATCAGAATCCACACAACCGCAAAAGGCATATCATCACTGCATCCACTCATCAACGAGCTGAACGAGTTCATCCTCTTGATCGGCACGAACAACGGCAGCTTCATCCATTCGGTTCTCTCCAGCACAGGCGCAGTGCTGCACTCGCAGGAGAACCAGATCGGCAGGAGACAAGTGCACATCAGAGAAGCAGGTGCGGGCAAGTTCGTCGCTCTTTCAGACGAGTCGAACATGGTCACTTTCCAAAACAACTACAGAGACCTCGAGCTCGTGCCCATGTGCCACACCGACCTCAAAGACTTCGTCCACTTCCGCAATGCAGGCCACGAGTACTACATCCTCGTCGACAAAACCTCCATCTCCTTCAGCAACCTCAAAAGCTCTGCCGTCGACAACTTCCGTCTCAAAGAGATGAAGCTCTCCGGAGACCTGCCGCTGGATAAGTTCATCCTCTCGGACAACCGGCTGATCAGCTTCTACAGCAACCAAGACGAGTGTTCGAGCGAGCTGAGGATCCACGACGTCGCATCGACGCTGCTCGAGTTCCGACTGCCGGTCCCAAACGGTGTCATCGAGTGCATGGTGTCCGTTAAGTTCCAAGACTTCGAGTACCTGCTCGTGGGACTGTCGCTGCCGAACAACTCCGAAAGCCGCGAAAGAGACCAGGACTTCGAATCGACGGTCGGACTCTTGAAGGTGTTCATGATCAGAAACGCAGAGCTGCTCGAGGTGATCGAACTGTCCACAGAGAAAGCAGTAAGATCCATCCAACTGCTAGAGAACGGCTCATGCTTTCTCCTGCTGCTCGGGACGTCTCAACTGAAGGTATTCAAGCTAGAGCCGAGGATCAAGAAGACTTCTGACCGGTCGGGTGATACGGTCGGTCCTCAGATAAAAGAAATCCTCCAGCAGAAGCTCTCGTATCTGGTCGATACGATCAGCGTGAAGGACAACTACATCTTGATGACCGACTACTACTGGATGGCCAATGTGCTGCTCTTCGAGAACACTCGATTCCCGAGGTTCAAGAGCATCGGTCGACTCTCTTCGGTCAACTCCGAAGTCGTCGGAGCGGAAATCCTCTCCCCGACGAAGTTCGTCATCTCCGACATGGCAGGAAACATCATGGTCTTTTCGCTCGCAGAGTTCGGCACGAGCGAGAGCGACTTCATCGAGTTCCAAGACCGCAACTCGATGCGACTGGGAGAGAAGGTGCTCAGCTTCAAGCGCGGCAACAGACAGCTGGCCCTGCAGTTCAACGACCAGTTCTTCTCCGAGCTTTCGAACCAGTCGCTCGCGTACCTGATGTTGGGAGGCTGCAGCGGCGGGCTGTACATGCTCTACGAGATCCCGCGAAAGACCTTCATCCTCCTCGAAGACCTGCAGAGCGCCATCCTCTCGATCAAAGAGTCCAGCTCGCAGCTGCTCAAGCGAAAAGACTTCCGCAGAGTCGTGATTAAAAACCGCAAAACAAAACCAGCCAGTGGTATCATCGACGGCGACGTGCTCAGCTGTCTGCTGCACTTGCCAGACTACAAGGCAGTCGAGATCCTACAAAACATGAAGCACTCGAACAAGCCGACCCTCGCAAGCTTCAGAGACCTGCTCCGCTTCTTCGACAACAGCCCACTTAATTAATTTAAATGAAGACTCACAACGAAGACCAAGATGAAATAGACGCAGAGGTGCTGTCGAAAGAAGTATTCGACCAGATGTGTTCCGATGCGATCAACGAAATAAAGAGCGAGAAAAGCAAAGTCGAGAAAGACAGCAAGTCAGACTTCACCCACCCAGCGGCCAGTAAAAAGAGTCTGGTCGACAAAGTGCACATCGAACAGCCGAACCACAACCAGAAGAAGCCCAGGCGAGTCCAGCCAGAAGACCCCGACGCAGACGAAGAGCTGGACCAGCACCACTTGCCATCAGAGAACGACATCTTGAAGGAGTTCAGGAAGGTGCAGCAAGAGAACCTCGAGAAGACCGCCAAAGACTACCGGAACTACCTGGAAGATCAGAAGCAGCCTCGAGACTTCGTCGACAACCGCGGAGAAGACTACTACCTGGACCCGGACAACGAAGAGGAGGAAGAAGACCCTTACCAGCGACGAGACCCGCAGACAGAGGAAGCCTACAACGACTACAACCCCCAGCCGCACGCCCGACACGACATCCACGACTACAGTAGCCCTCCCTGAACAGACCCCCACCCCCACGCAGACAACTTCAAAACCGGCTCCTTCCAAAAAGACCACTACTCGGACGCCTTCAGCTTCTCCAAAGACAACGAGAACCAAGACGGCGGCTTCTTCGGAGACCGCCCGCTGCAGCGCAAAGACCGCGAACCAGCCGCGGACGAAGGCAGCACGGACTTCGGCGGCCAGAACAACTTCCAGAAGATGAAGGCCAAGTGCCAGTCGTCGATGTCGACTTCTCAGATCATCAAGTACCACACCTTCGTCAGCAGACGAGCGAAGAAGGTCTTCACTTCGCTGCTCAAAGGCTACTCGCCGGTCTAGATTAACTCTAATTAGCTCTTTGCGGCGGAGGCCTCAAGTGGACCCAGTCGTGGAAGGCGCCCCGAGGCGAGCCGAAGTAGAGCGCCAGGTTGCGGCGGAGTGACTGGGAAAAGGGCGAGGCTTGGCTGCGCGGGTAGCCGTCGAGGTAGGAGATGTTCTCCCACGAGATGTACTCCCCTCTGTTAGCCGAGGCTACAAGTGGTCAGGTTCTTGCACGCGAAGTAGACGTGGTAGCACAGCAGGCCGCACGTCGAGGAAAAGAACGCCGCCATCAGCACCCCCACGAGCACCAGCGATGGGTAGGCCTTGAAGCCCTGCTCCCAGCCCAGCTCGAAGAGGATCGTGAAGGGTCGCACGCTGAACACCAGCATCTCGAGCACCTGCAGCGCGAGGAAGACCAGGAACAGAGGACGGTTCTTCTCGCCCACGCAGTTGCCGGTCCACACGCAGTGGTGGTCGAAGGTCGCCACGCAGTTGAAGCAGTCTTTGCAGTGCTTCGCGCGGATGGGCTGGTCGACGTTGCAGAACTGGCAGTAGTGCTTCTCGAGGTTCGCTGCTGGGATCTTAGCCGATGGCTGTGCCACCACTGAGCTGTTCAGGTCCGCCTTGCCCTCTCGGTGGCTGCCCATCTCGAAGTCCTTCGGCTCGCTCTCTTTCCGCGAGACGTGCAGGTCGTCTGGTCAGCCGCTGCTACTCTCGTCCAGGTACTCCGTCTTCTCGCGGTCTTCGTCGCGCAGACCATCGAACCGCTTGTCCGATATGCTCGGAGGACTCCGTGCGTCTGTGTGAGCTGCTGGTCACGTCGATCTACACTGCTTCGAAGATGACAGTAGCTCCGTTTCCTTCAGCACGTTTCCAAATCCTTGCGGTCCGTTGGTGTTTTTGTTCGTTCCTGCGAGATCGCTGATGGTTCGTTTTTTCAATTTGGTCTCGACTTTCTCTCTCGCTTTGCTGTTGTCGAAGTAGTTCTTGATATCTGTCTCTTCATCAGTCTCATCTCTACCATGTTCGAAGAGGTGACGATGCCTGGGTTGCCGAAGGCGACGAGGAGGAACAGCAGGAAGACGACAGCTAGGAGCACGGCCATGAAGGGAGTGACGAGCACGATGTGGGTGTGGAGAATCTGGCAGTAGCCGACTCCGAGGTACACGAAGATGATGGCGAGGTACAGCGCGACCTTGAGGCACTCTGTTCTAGCAGGAGTCTACTCGCCCTGAAGTTCCGCAGACAGACCATCCGCTTCAAATCGAATGCAATCGTTCGAGCAGCGGAACAATAATCAAAAGTAAACAAACACTTGAACATATGCATAGAGATCAAACAGTGTAGCGTACCGGTAACGTCGTACTTTGTTGGGTTGCTCGATAAGTCTCTGCCCGCTGTGGACCCACACCTCTTAAATAAACGGACCATCTCTTCTCTCCGAGCTGGCGCGTCGCCGGGCGACGGCAGTCGGTTCTAATCAAGATCTCGATAGCTGGCCGGGGGAGGCCGGTTAATAATTGTGAATTAAATCTAAGAAACACAAAGCAAACATGTGTGGTAGTCGGTAAGTTATAACGGATTCTTTGAACTCAAATCGAACTTGGAGGCGTCTCAGTGAGAGCCACTGCAAGCACAGAGGTCTTAGGTCCTTAGAAGTTCGGACTGCTGTGTCTTATTTGGTTTCCGCCCTGGCCGAGCTGGCTCTGCATCGAGGGGCCGAGCACGTGCGAAGACATCTTCTGGCGGTACTGTTCTTGCAGCACTCCTTTCCGCAGCTCTTCTTCTTCTTTCAGAGTCGTCGCGATCCTCTTCTTCTTGCTCGGTCAGGAGAGACTACGCGTTCTGGCTGCACATGTTCATCTCGACGAAGACCTTCCCGCCGGTGACGGTCTTCAGCGTGTAGCGGTTCAGCACCGTGTGGTAGCCTTCGCCTGCGCGGATCGACGTCGCTGCGATGTCGGCCAGGTCTCGGACCTTGACCGCGCCGCCGATGAAGAAGCTGAAGACCTGGGAGTAGAGGCTTTCGTACGGCCGCCAAGACCCGCACTCGATGTTGTAGTGGCCGGGCTTCCGGGGAAGCTCGCAGAACGTGTAGCCTTCGACCAAGTACTTTCCCCAGCTGTCGTCGTGGCAGACCTGGATGACGAGGACCGGTCCTCTGCTGTGGAAGTTCGAGTCGGTGCAGATGAACTGGTAGTCGAGCTGGAAGCAGAAGTTGTAGACGTACTCGAAGAGCCCTGTTTCTCGGTTCAGCACGATTTTCCCCTCGGAGTCTTGCGTCGTCGAGGTCAGTCTGTTGAACTCGTTGAGGTCGACGTCTTGGTCTTCGAGGTGTCTCGGAGGCTCTTCTGTTTCCCAGTTCGGCGGCAACACGACCTGATACATCAAGTGGCTTCTTATCCGCAGCTACATCTTTTCGGACTCGAAGCCCTGCGCGTACTTGATCTGTCCGCAGTAGTTCACTCTCGTGGCCGGGGAGTCATAGACCGGTTCGGAGAAGCCGTTGCCGACGATGTTGTTCTTTATCTCGTGTTCCCTGCTCACTCGAGACTACTTGGTCAGGTATGCGATCTGCTCTTGGTCGAGGATGTGGCCGTAGGTATTCATTATTACTAGCAGATGAATTATTAATTTGAGCGACACGCCTTCAGACGCCTCGGCCAGCAGCCGATTTACCTGCCAGGCTTTCCTGGCTTGCCTGGCTTTCCTGGGGGAGGCTTGACGGGCTTGTTGAAGACTTTATCTGAAAAGGTGATGTAGTCTAGCTTTGTGGATGGATCGATGGGAGCTTTCTTCTTCATCTCGAGGATGTCCATGATCATCTCGTCCATCTCTTCGGGAACCATCTTGCCGTACTTTGACATGTAGAACCTGAATGAGTTGACCGGTATCTTGCCCGAGTTGTCGTCGTCGAAGATCTTGAAGGCCTCGATGAACTGCATGACCTCAGACTACCTCTTTCTGGCTTCCGAAAGACTTGAGACACTCTCTGATTTTCTTCAGGAAGACGTCCAGCTCGATTCGCACCTCGTTGACGTCCCCCTCGAGCTCCAAGTCTTTCATGATGACGTCCTTGACTTCGTCTTCGCGCTCCTTCGTCATCTTCGGTTCGCCGAGCAGCGCCATTATCACCGGCAAGTCGTTCAAACTGACCTGGCCATCTCCAGACCTGTCCAAGACCTTCGAGCTCTTGATCTGCTCGACCTGCTTGAGGAAGTCGAGGTAGTCTTTCCTGTCTGCGTCTGTGTACATCCGCTTCTTGCTTGTTGCACACGCAATTACTCAACTGCTCATGTTCGACTTGTATATTGTATAACTCCTGGGGTTT
>JFJP01059105.1_pt2 | contig 12058 bp, 8 predicted proteins | sample 431651 | NCBI WGS metagenome assembly JFJP01 (sample SAMN02602958, study PRJNA72255) | Microbial mat metagenome, whole genome shotgun sequencing project. | biome: fresh water; feature: sink hole; material: water; isolation source: purple microbial (photo- and chemosynthetic) mats found in... | reverse complement strand
CGGTGAAGTTCAAAACAGTCTCAGGGGAACAGATCACCCACTTCCCCTTCACTTCGCGTGTGGGTGCATCGAGGGTTATATGGGGTACGGCAAATTGACGGATTTGGGGATAATTTGCGGCGGACGCCTCCTGCTCCCAGTTTAGGATCGGCTTCTGTCCATCGGCAGGCCCCAGGTTCCTCTGCATGTTGGACTGACCGCTGCAGACCCAGACCTCGCCCACAAGAATATTGGTGATGCGAATCTGGTTGTCGCCCTGGATCGTCATCTCATAGGGGCCGCCCACCGGCACCGCCTTGAGGCGCAGGAGCCATTTACCCTCCTTGGCCACCACGCTCTCGCTCAACTTCACCGAGATGGCAGCCTTGGAGCCCTCAGAGCTGCCAGACTGTCTCTCAAGCGTCACCGTGACCTTCTCGCCCTCCCGTGCGGTGCCCCAGACGGGCAATTCGGTGCCCTGCTGAAGCACGGCGTTGTCGGAAAACAAATCGCAGGGTTTGACTTCAGCCTGCGCGACAAACGCGGGCAGGGTAAAAAAGAAAAGAAGAAACGATAGGGGTGTTTTGGGAAGTTTCATAGTTTAAAAGGAACCGCTGAAAGACGCGAAAAAGAAAGGATGGTGGCAACAAAACACTGAAGCGTGTACATCGTCGAATCCTGCAGGATCAAAACACCTCCGTGCCAGTTGCTGTGTGGCCAGCTTCCAGGAATGTGCTAAGATACTGGTCGTTTCCACAAATGATAAAACCAGGGAATCGTTTGTACCACGGTCCGACCGGAACAGTAGGATTCGATGCAATCCAGTGATAGAGCTGCTCCAAATCCTGAACAGAAATAGATCTTTCCCTCGCACGACGCAGAAGATGACGAAAACATTCCTCGGGAAAATCAGACAGTAACAGTTTCGGCATGGGGCCCTTTTTTACCGTAGAAGCCGGCCACTATCCGGTCCTCGAGTGCTTTAGCGGCAGCTTCGGTGGGAGCATCGACCATTTGCTGAGTTAAGTCAGTGAGTACTTCCGGGGACATACGCCTCGTCGAGAGTGAGATTTCGAGGTCCAGTGCCTCAGCAGTTTTCGCCATCGTATTTAGCGTAATCGAGGTGTTATTTTGGTCCAGGACGCGCTTGATCACGTTACGACTGGTCCGCGTGGCCTTGGCAAGACCAGCGATCGAAATTTTTCTCGCGCTCATTTCGTGGCGAATGGCCTCTGAAAGGTTTCTTTTGACGACTGCGGCGGCCATGGGGCTGAGAGCATTTTTGCGTTGTTTGACCACCCCCTAATATGGTCCCTTTTTGGACCATGGTCAAGCGTTGCGTCTGCTAACAATCAGTGGCAAGGTGGTGATCAAATGGATTTGGTTGAGCATCCCAGCCTGCCCCGCCTAGTCTCGCAGGATGCCCCGCCTCAGCACAGCCTGGCTTTTTCTGGTGGCCGCCTGTTTCGCGCTGCTGCTCTTCAGCTCCTTGCGCGTGGCGCAGATGGAGCCGCGCCCTCTCCACACCGATGAAGCCGTCCAGGCCTGGCAGACTTGGCGGCTCATGCTGGGAGAGGGCTACCGCTACGACCCCGCCGACAAACACGGTCCTTTTCTCTACTACTTCACCGCAGCGGCAGCCACCCTAACAGGCCAGGGGGCCGAAGGTCTTTCCACCTCCTTTCTCCGCAGCATCCCCCTCATCGCCGGTCTTGGTTTCAGTCTCCTGCTGCTCCTCGAAAGGAGACGTCTGGGCAAAGAGACGGTCCTGTTCGCCCTGCTCATAACCGCTCTCTCACCCCTGGCGACCCTCTACCAAAGCTACTTCATCCAGGAGGCGTTTCTGGCCTCCTTCACCTGGGCCCTCCTCTTTCTGTTTCTGCGCTGGCTCGACAGACCCTCGCTCCCACTGGCCCTTGGGCTCGGCGTTTTTGCCGGACTCCTGCACGCCTGCAAGGAGACGAGCGCCCTTCACCTGGGAGTTCTTGCGCTCTGCCTTCCACTTCTGCGCCCGACCTGGCCCAGCCTCCCAAAAACCAAACTTCTCGCACACCTGGCTTTGGCTCTGTTTGGCGCAGGTCTTGTGCTCGTCCTTCTCTTCAGCTCCTTTGGCTCCAACCCACGCGGCGTGCTCGATGCCTTTCTCAGTTTCAGCCACTACGCTGCCAAGGCCACCCAGTCCCCGCACGCCCAGCCTTGGCATGCTTACCTCGCTCTCTTCATGCCCTTCAAGGTGGAGGGCGTGCGCTGGGGCGAGACGCTCTTCCTGCTGCTCGCCCTTCTTGGTGGCCTGCTTTGCCTGCGCCCTTCCGTGCCGCGCGCCTGGCGTCTGATTTCGCTCTTCAGCTGGGGGCTCTTCGCAGCATACAGCCTCATCCCCCACAAAAGTCCCTGGCTCATCCTGACTCCTACTCTGGGTTTCTGCCTTCTCGCAGCCAAGGCCTGCACCGAAACCCCCAACCTTGTTTTCCGCTCCGCCTCCAATTCGGTTTCGACACCCCGCCTCGCTCTCCGCCGCGGACTCAGCCTGGCCCTGTTGCTCCTGGTCGGTCTCGAACTGGGCCGTGTCCACTTTCTCGCCCTGCACCGCTACCCGGGCGATCCCCGCGTGCCTTATTTCTACCAACAGACTTCCCCCGACCTGCTCGGACTGGTGGCGCAACTGCAGGCCCTTCCCCCCTCGACCAGCATCGCCATCTGCAGCCCCGACGACGCCTGGCCGCTTCCCTGGTACCTGCGCACGCGGCAGAACATCGGTTACTTCAAGGAAATCCCCCAGGGCACGTACGACCTCCTCATCATCGATTCCAGACTCGATAACACGCTCAGCGCCAAATCCCTGCACGGCCTGCGACCCAATGTGATCCTGACTCGCCACGATCAGGTGTCACCATCGGTCCCGAGGAGATGAGAACGAGAGGCTGTTGAGAGCCCTGAACCGGCTTGGCGGTTCCTGCCTTGGGCTATCTCCAGCCCCGAGTCTCATCTCCGGAGGACCTTTGCACAAACCCACATCAAAGAGCCTGTCGGAAAAAATTCGCGAAAAAACATTCTTCCGACTTCCCACAGCCCTTTGCGCCACCTAGTCTGCCCCACTTTAGCACCCCGTGCCCTCTCCCCTTTGGGCGCACACACTCACACTCCATGAATCCCAAACGTCTCTTCACGGCCAGTTGCATGGCTCTGATTGTCACCTCCATGTGTTTCGCCCTTCGCGGGGCCGCCAACGCCTCCTGGGCCTCTGAGTTTCATCTCAGCAATGAACAGGTGGGCTGGATCAACGGCACCGCCTTCTATGGATTCACCCTCGCCATGATTTTTGGCGGTCCCCTCTGCGACACCCTCGGCCTCAAACGCATCCTCGGCGTAGCCTGGGTGGGCCATCTCGGAGGCCTGCTCCTCACGGTCTTCGCAAAGGATTTCTGGACCCTCTACGCGGGCACTCTGCTCTTCGGCATTGCCAACGGTTCCGTCGAAGCCGCCTGCAACCCCCTCATCACCACGCTGTTCCCCGACGATAAAACGACCAAGCTCAACCACTTTCACGTCTGGTTCCCGGGCGGCATCGTCATCGGCGGTCTGCTCGCCTTCGCAATGACCAGCTACCTGGGGCTTGGCTGGCGCTACCAGTTTGCCGTCCTCGGCCTCCCCCTGGCCATCTATGGTTTCATGTTCTTCGGCCAGCAAATCCCGCAGACCGAGCGCGTCCAGCAGGGCGTCAGCACGGGCCAGATGTTCGCCGCCTGTGTGCGCCCCGGTTTCCTTCTCATGGTGCTGTGCATGCTCATGACGGCTTCCACGGAGCTCGGGCCCGGACAGTGGATCCCCTCCATCCTCGAACACGCGGGCGTATCCGGCATCCTCGTACTGGTCTGGATCACGGGCCTCATGGCTGTCGGCCGCCAATTCGCCGGCGTCTTCGTCCACCGCCTCTCCCCTCTCGGAATGCTTCTTGTGAGCGCCGTGCTCAGCGCCCTCGGCCTCTACGCCATGAGCCGCAGCCACGGCACCATGCTCTTCGGCTCCGCCACGGTCTTTGCCCTGGGTGTCTGCTTCTTCTGGCCCACGATGCTGGGCTTCGTGAATGAACAGTATCCCCGCACCGGCGCCCTGGGCCTCGCCATCATGGGCGGCGCGGGCATGCTCAGCGTGAGCTTCATCCTACCGGTCATCGGACGCCTCTACGACGAGGGCATCAAATCCTGGGTCTCCGACGGTCCCAGCATCGAGATGCTCACCGCCGCCCCCGTCGGCTCCGAACTCGCCAAGGGCTGGGCCTCCGTGCAGGCCGCCGCAGGCCTCGAAACCATCGGCAAGGTCGCCCTGCTTCCGGTCATTCTGGCTGTCATCTTCCTCGTCATGAAGCTGACACACAAGCCCGCCTCCAAGGCCTGAGCCCTGCAAGTCCGCGCAGGTGGTGACGGAAGTTTGTAGTGGCTTCCGCACCACCCCCAGGTTCACCGCACCCTTCGTGGATCAAGCAACCGATACTCCCCTTGAGCGCCTCCAACAGCGACTCTCGCACCGCTTTGGCGACCAGGCCCTGCTGGAACGCGCACTGACTCACCCTTCGTTCCTGCAGGATCATCCGGAGCAGGCGGAGAGCAACCAGCGTCTGGAGTTTCTCGGGGACGCCGTCCTCCAGCTCGCCCTCACCCAGGCGCTTTTTTCGCTCTATCCGGGAGAACGGGAAGGCGTCCTGAGCAAACGCCGCTCCGCCCTCTCAAAAGGAGTCTTCCTCACCCGCATGGCCCGTGAACTCGGCCTGGCCGAATGCCTGCGCATGGGCACGGGCGAGGAATCCTCGGGCGGGCGCAACCGTCCCGCAGCCCTTGAGGACGCCTTCGAGGCCCTCATCGGTGCCCTGTTTCTGGATACAGACTATGCCACGACAAGCCGCCTTGTTCTCAGCCTCTACGGCCCCCTCGCCGATCTGCTCGACGGAGTCGAGGACAGGGAAAACCCCAAGGGCAGGCTCCAGGAACTCATCCAGCCGCTTCACGGCAACGAGGCGCTCCGCTACCAATTGATACAGACGACGGGCGAGGACCATGCACGCCAGTTCGAATCAGGGGTCTGGCTGCTGAATCGGCGCATTGGCACCGGCAGCGGCCCTTCGAAAAGAACCGCCGAGGAGGCCGCCGCACGCATGGCCCTGCAGCTCCTGCAGGAGGAGGGCCTCAAGCCCTGAGCCGACACACGGATTTGATGGGAAACGAAGCACTCGATCGTTCGCGACTGGTAGGCGTCTGCCCTCCGGCCCGGGGCTGCATGCTCGCAGCCTGGCTTCAGGCCCACCCCGCCCCCGCCACACTGGTTGTCTGCCAGGATCAACGCGCCGCCGAGGCCCTCGCCGAGGATGTAGCCCTCTTCGGCACCTCCCTTTCCAAACAATGCCCCTGGGATATCCTGCTCTTGCCTGAGTCGATGCCTGCCAATGCCGAGATGCGCGAGGCCTTCACCGCCTCGAGCGATCGCCTGGCCGTGCTCTCCCGCCTGAGTTCGCCAGACAGCCCCGGTCCAAAGCGTCCGCTTCTCATCCTCAGCACACCGATTGCCCTCGCCCAAAGCGTTCCCGCCCGCAAGGAACTGGAAAGCCGGGAACTCACCCTCACCCGGGGCGGCACCCATCCCTTTGCCGAACTGCTGGCGAGCCTCCACGCTCTCGACTACGACTGCGAGGCGGTCTGCGAAGCCCCCGGCCAGTACGCCGTGCGCGGCGGTATCATCGACCTGTATCCGGTCACCTCCCCTACACCTTACCGGCTCGACTTCTTCGGTGATGAACTGGAGGACATCCGCAGCATCGACCCGGCCACCCAGCGCTCCGGCGATCCCGTGGAGCGTATCACCATCACCACGACGCCCCGCATCACGCTCTCACCCGCCCGGACAGGCTTCGCCGACTACCTGCCCGCGCACGGCAACCTGGTGCTCATCGAGCCGGCCGTGCTCGACAAAACCTTCAGCGACCTGGCGAATGCACTCGGCTGCGATCCCCTCGGCGACATCCTCACGCGTTGCGACCGGCTCCTCGGTCTGGGCGATCTGGACGAGGCAAGCGCGCGCTTCCACGAAGAGGGGCCAGCCCCTGAATTTTGCGAATCCGAGAGCCTGTCCCACTACCGCAACTACCCGGCCGAATCCCTCATCGCCCAGGACCGGCTCGACTTCGAGGAACAGGCCCGCGCCCGCTTTCTGGACCGCCTCAAAGTCTGGAAAAAAGAGGGGGCCACCCTGGTCTTCCTCGTTTCCCGAGACGGGGAGGAGCAGCGTGCACGCGAAATCCTCACGGCCTTTCCCGGGCTGGCCAAATTCAAACCGCTCTTTCTTCGAGGCAGCCTCGCCGAAGGGTTCCGCCTGCGCGCACCCTCAGCACAACTTCGCCCGCCTCTGCTGGGCGCCAAGTCCAGCGCACTGGTCCTTGTCACCGAAACTGAAATTTTCGGACGCCAGCGCCAACGCCACCCCTCCCGTCAGCAACGGGCCACCGTCCAGCGCCACCAGGTCGATCAGTTGCTGGACTTCTCCGAACTCGTCGAAGGCGACTTTGTCGTGCACCTCCAGCATGGCATCGCCGTGTACCGGGGACTGACTCCCATTGAGACCCGCGACGGAGTGCGCGAGACGATCTCGCTCGAATTCGACGATCAGGTCGTACTGCACGTACCCCTGCAGGAGTCCCACCTGATCAGCCGCTACGTCGGCCTCAGCAAGACACGCCCCCAGCTCGGACGCATCGGCTCGAACCGCTGGGAGAAAACCCGCAAGGCGGCCGAGGCCGCCACCATCGATCTCGCAGCCGAACTGCTGCGCATCCAGGCCATCCGCGAGGCTGAACCCGGGCATGCCTTCCCCGAGGACAATGCCTGGCAGCGCGAATTCGAGGCCGCCTTTCCTTTCACCGAAACCCCCGACCAGCACCGTGCGATCCTGGAGACCAAGGCCGACATGGAGCGCGCCAGACCCATGGACCGTCTGATCTGCGGCGATGTGGGCTACGGCAAGACTGAGGTCGCCATCCGCGCCGCCTTCAAGGCCGTCCAGGGCGGGCGCCAGGTCGCCGTGCTCGTCCCCACCACCGTGCTCGCCCAGCAGCACCTGAACACCTTCCGCGAACGCATGGCAGGCTACCCCATCGCCGTCGAGATGATCAGCCGCTTCCGCTCCCGCTCCGAACAACAGCGTATCCTCGCCGCCACGACAGCCGGCCAGGTCGACATCCTCATCGGCACGCACCGCCTCCTGCAGGACGACCTCGGCTTCAAGGATCTGGGACTGGTCGTCGTCGACGAGGAGCAGCGCTTCGGCGTCAAGCACAAGGAGAACCTCAAGCGCCTGCGCGCGAGCGTGGACTTCCTCTCCATGAGCGCCACGCCCATCCCGCGCACCCTCTACATGGCCCTCACAGGCGCGCGCGACATGAGCGTCATCGAGACGCCCCCCGTCAACCGGCTTCCCATCCAGACGATCGTGAAGACCTACGACGAGAAGCTCGTCGTCGACGCCATCCGCCACGAGATCGGCAGGGGTGGCCAGGTCTTCTACCTGCACAATCGCGTGCTCACGATCAACCTCGTCGCCGCCCGCCTGCGCGAACTCATGCCCGACCTGCGCGTCGGAGTGGGACACGGCCAGATGCACGCCGATGAGCTGGAAAAGGAAATGACGGACTTCGTGGCCGGCAAACATGACGTGCTTGTGTGCACCACCATCATCGAGAGCGGACTGGACATCCCCAACTGCAACACCCTCATCATCGAGGGGGCGGACCGCTTCGGACTCTCCCAACTCTATCAGATCCGTGGGCGCGTGGGCCGTTTCCGGCATCAGGCCTATGCCTACCTGTTGCTTCACAGGCACACGCACCTGCTCGACATCGCCCGCCAGCGCCTGGCGGCCCTGCGTCAGCACAGCCAGCTCGGTGCGGGTTTCCGCATCGCCATGCGCGACCTGGAGCTGCGGGGCGCGGGAAACCTTCTGGGGGCGGAACAAAGCGGACACATTGTCGGCATCGGCTTTGATCTGTACTGCCAACTCCTGCGCCAGTCCGTGGCGCGCCTCAAGGGCGAGAAACCCGCCTCCCGCATCCGCGCCTCCGTGAAGCTGGATTTTGTTTTCCTGGGCGACGGCACACCCTCCCTCGATAAATCCCGCAAGGGCTACGAGGACGGCTATACGGTCGTGCGCGATGCCGAGGACATCGCCGCCGGGCTTGTACACGTGGACCTGATACAAGCGCGCATCCCCCACGCCTACGTCTCCGAGACCCGCCTGCGCATCGACTTCTACCGCCGCCTCGCACTGGCCGAAACCCTCGACCAGCTCCAGCTGATCCAGACCGACCTCAAGGATCGCTTCGGCAAATACGGGGACGAACTCAAGGCGCTCCTGCTCGTCACCGAGATCCGCCTGCGCGCGGAACAAAAGGCCCTTTGCTCCGTCGAAACCGACGGCAACCGCCTCAAAGCACTCCGGGCAAGCGGCCGCCGCGACGACTGGGTTATGCTGGGCACGCGGTTTCCGAGATTGACCGCGCCCAAGCCGCTTCTACGGTTGCGTGAAATCGTCTCCTTCCTTAACAACCTCTCATGACGTCCCGTCGCCTTCCCGGAATTTCCCTCGCCGCCACCCTTCTCGCCCTCAGCGCCTCCGCCTGGGCCCAGGGCAACGCACAGCCACCCGCCATCAACGATGGGCTTAACTTACGGTTTGCCAACGGCATAGCTGCTGTAGTTGAGGACAAGCCCATCACCGTCGACGACATCCGCCAGCGCATCGCCTTCCATCTTCCCCAGCTGCAAAAAGAGGCACGCAACGAGCAGGAATTCAACCAGCGCGTCGAGGCCCTGCAGGACGAAATCATCCAGGAACTCATTGATCGCCAGCTCATGATCAAGGAGTTCTACAAGAAAAAGAGCGACGACGACAAAGAAGTTAAGAAGATCCCCACCAGCTACATCGACAACCGGATGGCCGAGCAGATGATCGAGGAGTTCGGCGGCGATCGCTCCAAGTTTCTCGCGCACCTGCGCGCCAAGGGCCAGACGATCCGCGAATACCGCAAGGAAATCGAGGACGACATCGTCTACCGCTACATGATGGGCCAGCAGCGCAAATCCCAGAGCATCATCAGTCCGGTCAAGATCGAGGAGTACTACAACGAGAACAAGGACAAGTTCTACCAGGACGACTCGGTCCACATGCGCATGATCCAGCTCTCGCGCGCCCCGGGAGAGAAGGATGAATCGCTCCAGGCGCGCTCGGAGCAGCTCGTGGCTCAACTTCGCAAAGGAGATAAGTTCGAGGATCTCGCCCGCAAGTACAGCCAGGATACCCGACGTTCACGCGGTGGCGACTGGGGCTGGCAGAAACGGGCCGACCTGAAGAAAGAGTTCAGCGACCACCTCTTCGAACTCAAGCCGGGCGAACACACGGAAGCCATTCTCATGCCCGAGGGCTCCTTCATCCTCTTCGCGGAGGAACGCAAGTACGCAGGCAATCAGAGCATCGACGAGGTGCGCGAACAAATCGAGCGCCTGCTGCTCCAGCAGATGTCCCGCCAGAACCAGGAACGCTGGCTCGAACGTCTCCGGCGCAACGGCTACGTGAAGCACTACTGAGGGTTTCCCACCTCTTCAGCTTCCATGGAGAGGGGGTCGGCTGGTACTGCCTCCGTTTTTTCAGTCCCTGCGCCTTAGCAAAAAGGCGGCTCCTCCATCGTGCCCCTCCGACCACGGCTTTGACAAGGCCTGGTCCACCAGTCTCCACGAGGGATTCCTGCGAAGAAACGAGTTCACGACGTCTTCATTTTCCTCCGGATCGATGCTGCAGGTGGAATAGACAAGACGCCCCTGCGGCTTCACGGCCAGCGCCGCAGCACACAGCAACTTGAATTGCTGCCGCCCATGTTTCGCGAGGTCCTCCTCATCCAGACGGTCCTTCACATCCACCCGGTGCCTCATCACGCCTGTGTTCGAACAAGGCGCGTCCAACAACACCGCATCGTAGGCTTGCGGCACCCGGGCTGCCTGCAGGCGGATGGCAAGATTGTGGGCAATGTCCGCCTCGACCAAATGTGTCTCCAATCCTTGGATTCGTCGCAGATTTTCCTGAAGTCGCTCAAGTCGTTGCCCGGGCAGATCGACGGCCACCAGCAAGCCCGCACCCATGCGATCCGCACAGGCAAGGCTCTTGCCTCCTGGAGAGGCGCATAAATCGAGGACGGACTCGCCCGCCTTTGGATCCAGCAACTCGATCGGCCGCCGCGTCGAGGGGTCCTGAACATAGAAGTCACCCTTCTCGACCAAAGGTGCGAGTTCCCGCCAGTGTCCGGAGTCGAGACGGAAAAAAAGCGGCCAGACTGTGGGCTGGATGCCTGCCTGCGAGGAGGCTGCACCGGCGCTGATTCCACTCCAGCAGGCTGCGGGTGGCCTTGGCGCCAAAGAGCGCCAACCAGCGTTTGACCATCCATTCCGGGTGAGAAAAATAGTCTGCCAGCACATGCGCCTGGGCGAGCAACGGAGGTGCCTTCTGCACCTGAAGCTCCTCCGCCAGGCGACGCAGGACTGCGTTGACCAGCTTTTGCTCTGCCTTCGACATCAAGGACTTGGATCGCTCCACGGCATGATGAACCACCTTGGCCACGTTGCCCACGGGGTCCTCGCTGGCATAGGCCTCGACCAGTTCGAAGCCCCCCAGCTGCAGCACGGCAAGCACGCGGTCCCTGGGCGGGTGTTTCATGTGGCGCTGGAGCAGATGCGCTATGCGCCCATGGTGGCGGAGCACACCCAGGACCAGGTGCTGCACGCGGGCACGCTCCACGCCGCCAAAGCCCACCTGTGCCCTTTCGAGCAACTCATCTGAGCGTTCCGAGCGCCCAAGCCAACGTTCCACAAGCCCCACAGCATCAAGCCATGGGGTGATTCCTTCGGGGTGTTCTTCCAATTTCATCTGTAACAAGAGCGATACACAGTTTGACAAGCCGGGCTCATATCCGCTCAACTTGTCGTTTCAGGCTCACAACCACGCAACCATGAATTCTGAAGCTGTCTCCGCACTCATCGCAAAAACACCGTCGCTCAAGACGGCCAAAGCCAAGCTGGAGAGCATGGTCCCCGGTGCCTACGTCATGCACAAGAGCTGGGGCTTCGGTCGCATCGCCAGCTACGATGAGTCTGCGCAGCGGCTGATCATCGACTTCAAGGACAAGAAGAGCCACCCCATGGACCCCGCCTTCTGTGCCACAACCATGGAGGTGCTTTCCCCCAAGCATTTGTTGGCAAGGAAGGAACAGGAACCCGCCGTCATTGCGAAGCTTATCGAGGAAGATGCCGCGCAACTGGTCGTCGAAGGGCTTCTCTCCTACGCCAATCACGCCACCACAGCCATCGACCTGGAACTCACCCTCGAGGAAGTCATCGGCAAAAAGGATTTCAAGAAGTGGTGGAGCGCCACCAAGAAGGTCATTGCCAAGGATCCGCGCATCCAGGTCCCTGAAAAAAAGACCGAGTGCTACGTCCTGCGCGAAGTCCCCGTCTCCGCCGAGAGCGAGATGATGGAGAATTTCACCGGCACCCGTTCCGCCCGCCGCCGCATCCTCATCGCCGAGGAACTGCTCAATCACACCAACGACATCGCAGGCCAGACCGACTTCCAGACTGTTCTCAAGGGCGTCGCCGATGCCGTGAAGGACAGCAATCAGATCGACTCCTCTGAGCGCCTCTACGGTGCCTACATCCGCGACCGCATCGCACGGATGATCCAGGTCGACATCGCCACCCTCGAACCCTCCCAGGCCACCTTGGTTGCCGAGGCCCGCGACCTCCCCAGCATCGCCGAGAAGATCCCCGTCTCCTTCCAGCGCGATTTCCTCACGCTGGTCCGCAGCACGCACCCAATCGAGTACAGAGACTTTCTTTTCACGCTCCTCAAAAGCTCCCAGGGGAAATTCACCACCGAGGTCATCAACTTCCTGGTCGAAGACGGCTGCAGCGCCGAGCTCGCCTCCACGCTCCAGCGCTGGCAGACCGAGCAGAATCTCCGCGCACCGGTGCTTCTGTGGATCGTCAAGAACCGC
>JFJP01040016.1_pt1 | contig 12058 bp, 9 predicted proteins | sample 431651 | NCBI WGS metagenome assembly JFJP01 (sample SAMN02602958, study PRJNA72255) | Microbial mat metagenome, whole genome shotgun sequencing project. | biome: fresh water; feature: sink hole; material: water; isolation source: purple microbial (photo- and chemosynthetic) mats found in... | reverse complement strand
CTTACTATACACAAATATTAGAAAGAAAGAAATTACTGTCATAGTTGGCTAAACCTGATATGAGCAACTCAAGCTCATTATGGTTGAAGACAGAAATCAAGTCTCTGGGGATCAGTTCATAGAAACCTTCTAAGAAGGCGTCAATCTGCTTCTTAATACATCCGTACAATTTGTAGTAAGTCAATTTCTCTACATACTGGAACTTGTTCTCATTGGTCACTAGAATACTCTTTCCGCCTGGGATAAGTTCGATATCTTCTGTTTTTCCGAAGAATTCCTGCTCGACATTGAAGTACTGCCCTAGGGAGGTGATGTCATTTTTCAGGCACCAGACCAAATTGTTATAAAACTCATTATCAAAGTCCTCAACATCTCTAAACTACAATGGTTCCCCAAGAAGAATCTTGTAGAGTGACTTAACAAAGTAGCATTCGAGTAGTTATTCATCAAAGAGTGCTTTTCCAATGATTCTCCCGATGAACTTGAAGTACTTGAGATGGTCAATCTCAACGTTGGACTTAGGGTTGGGGTAGTAAGTAGATCCTGAACTTGATAGGTTGAACAAAGAGTAGTTGGGGTTGAACATCTCACGAGAAAGCTCGGTGTAGAATTCCCGAGTCAGACCTCCAGCATCTTAACCACCCTCACCTATGAATGATACATGTAGTCTGTTCTTAAGATGTTCAGGGGGTAGATCTTTCATCTGCATATAAGTATCCATGAAAATATCTTTTCTCCTGATACTGAGTTGTATCTGATCATAGTACTGATTGCCTCTCTTGAGTTTGACAATTTCTTGTTTGAAATAGGCTCTTTTATTCTCAAAGTCAAGTACATTAGACATATGTTTGATAGCTCCCTCCATCTCATTAGCAAATAAGTTATTCTTCTACTTCACAATCTTGTTTATCATACGCATGTTCTTGAAAGAAAAGTCACTCAGCAATTCTATACGAGGAGTCACACAATCCACGTTGCGGAAAACTATGAACTTTTCTTAATGTTTGGAGTTGAGTGAGTCTGGGTTGATTGGGTTCATGACAATATTGGATGCCATTTGCTCTTTCTTTTGTTCTTCTGGTGTCATTTTCTTGAGAATTGCTTTTTTCTTTTCTTCTCTGGAAATTTATGAGTAGATTTCAGGGAAGAAAGTCGCGAACACGCAGAAAATTAGATTCACTACGGAGTCAGAGACTTCCATACCAGAATTCTAGACTATGCGGAGGATGTCTGACATGTTGTGGATCAGGAAAGATATCTGGTCATTCTGATAGAACTATTAGATTTGCTGCACTGCAAAGTTGGGCTCTACTAACTCTTCATTCTTTTCTTGGGGCATTTCTGCATTTTCCTTGAATTTCTGGTAGAACTAGTTGAATAACCGAAGTACCTTTAAAAGACTCTCAGACTCCTCTTTCAATTTGAGATGTTGTTTAACACTTTTTTCTTCTTCTTCACTCAAAATCAAAACTTTTTGCTTTGAATTGGGCTTGGATGAAGTATCAATCATCTCCATTTGCTTATCTTCTTCTTAGTTAGCGTAGTCAGACTTGCTTGGTGACAGACTAAGTTTGCTTGGTTCGATCTTGGTTGGGATGACTACTAGTTGATTGTTTACTTTCTCAAGTAATTCTAGACTTTTGTTTGTGAAGAACTCATTTGCTATCTCGTAGTTTTCCTTCCTCTTTCTTACCATCTAGAACAAGAACTCTCCTAGAGCATTGATGAGATTGAAGTCAATAACTTCTAGTTAAAGTACATCACCTAGAGACTCAATGGTTTCTTTTGATATCTAGGAAATTTAGCCCATTTCTTCCAAGACTCGGTCAAACTCCTTGATGACTTGGTGAATGAATAGAGTCAGATTTCGCAACAAAATGCGGTCACTCTTCAAAAGAGGCACCTTAACAAGGCGGAATAATTCTGATAAAGGTGATAACAAACTCTAGGTTGGTTTGAGGGCTAGAGCTTTCATATGTTTTCTTGAGATATTGCTTCCTTAGTTTTTGAAGTACTCTTCTTTGCTGAGTAGACTTCTAAGCAGGTGTCTCACCAGTTTATTATTGTTTTTAATCATGATTCTCAGAGCACCTATCAACACTAGAATTGTTCTGCGTTTATGTACTCGAATAGAACCAAACATTATCTAACAAGCTTCTTCGTCGTTGGAGGCAAGAATCGAAATCATGTATGTCATCTAGTTTATCAACTTATTCCTTAAGACAAGTTAGTTATTGGAAGTGGCAATTTTCATAAGCGAGCACAGAGTCGGTATAAGTTCGCAATCGACCATTTCATTAGCAACCAGTATCATCACGAGAGCTTCTCCCAGCTTCTCATCATTGACCAACTGGGTTGCCAATCCAGCATCCATATCCTCGAAATCCAATTCTGCTGCAAGTACCTTGTGATGGGAAAGAACTGCTGACTCGAGTGACTTGTCAGCGGCTGCTTGAGGAGGTGGCTAACCATGATAGTTTATATGGTGGTCGCGATACATACCCATGCCACCGCCACCAAAGAGGTTACCCTCCTCGTCACGGAGACGGTGCTCTATACGACGAATTTAGTCCTAGATGTTACGGAGACCTCCTCCCATATTTTAATTCGCTCTTTCTCTTTCCCTTTCCCTTTCAGCCTGTGCTCTTTCTCTTCTTAGTTGATCAGTAAGCATCCTTGCCTCAGCCAGCAAATTTGGTGGCAACGTAGCAATAGTGGCTTCATCCAATCCAGCCAATATCTCTCTTCTCAGTCTTGGGTCAGTCACAGTAGCAATGAAACTTGCAACATCCATATTTTCCGCCTACCTTTAAGGCTGTGTTGATAACCCCCTATTACGCATCTCACTTTCTATTATATCTCGACGATACTCTTCAGGAATGTTCTCCAAGAAAGTTGGGTCAAGTCCCAGCTCAACTGCCTATCGCATGTATTCAGGTTGCTCTTACTATTACTAACTTGGCTGTGGGTTTGGTTAGGGATCACCTTCATTCTTCTTTTCTTCTTCTTAGAGAGATGACATATTTTCTTGCTGTTGTTGTTAACTAGGTTGCTATTCAGATTACACCTGGTTTTGTTACTACTACTGAGCTGGTTATTGTCGTTGTTACTGCTCGTGTAACTAGCTGTCTAACATTGAAAGAATTTCTATTCTCATATCCTCTGGAAGACAGAGCAAAGTTTCTGGGTCAATGTCATTCATGATAAGGAAGTCATTGTCATAGCCCAAAGTTTTATTAGCTGATTGATTTTAAGCAACATTGGTTTGTTGTTGAGCTCCTTCATTGATAACCTATTCTTTTCCTTCTTCTTTTTTCTCTTCTTCATTTTTCATCTCCTCGTTTTGAGAAGGCTGGTCATTCACTGCCAAGTCGCTTTCCATTAAAAGGTTTTAACCCGATTCTTGCTTGTTATCTTCAACTTAAACATGAACCTCTTATTGTTGCTGCTGTTCTTGCTGTTGTTCTTAATTAACACCTGGTTCTTGATTTTATTATTGAGCATTAGGCTACACAAAAGGGTTGACATTAATCTACTCAAATGGTTGTGGGTTAGCTTGAATATTTGGTTGAGCATTGGGCTGAACGTTGGGCTGAAGATTGGGACGGAAGTTTGGTTATAAATTTATCTCAGCTGCAGAATAATCCATATGCTCCTGTTAATGGTCCATTTGATTGAGCATGGCTTCAAAATTGAATGACTACAGTCCTGAGAAAAGAGCTCCTTATCTTCTTAGTTCTTCTTGCTGTCTGCTAATTTCTCTCTACTAAAGTCTGATTTCTTCAAGATTGGCTCTACCCATTTCTTCCATCCTTCTTCTTTCCGCTTCAATTTCTTCGCCTAAAGCTTAATTCTATTGCGGCACTACTCTGGGGCTTTAATTAAGGTCTTACCCTGGATTAAACACTTAGTTTAAGTTTTGCCCCAAAGACATAAAAGAAGGCCTTCTTCCAAATACAGGTTATGGTTGTTATTGGGCCATTTATGGAGGTGGCTAGAGAACCTCTTGCTTTTACTCTTCAACTTGAAGCTCCACACGCTCAAGAAGCGAGTCTGAAACTGAGTCGAAGTTACTACGAACCTAATTGAATTAGACTAACTAACCGCCATCATTCATTTGGAACGCGTTGTCTATGTTTGGAACTGGAATGCCACCTAGTCCAAGTGGGAAAGACTAATCTCCGAATCCTTGAGGCCTTGCAAACATAGGATCACCTCTATCTCTTTAGAAGAATCCGCCTAATTCCATTCTTTCAATATCTTGGCCGAACATAGCTTGCTACCTTCCAATGAGTCCGCCATCCAAATTGATTTCATTTTGCTGCAGAATAATTTCTACTGGGTCACCTCCTAACTCAGGTCCTCCCAAGCCAAGTCGGTACCTATCAATTTGCCTTTGCATAAGAGTTTTGAGTTCATCTCCATGTTCCATTAATTTCTATAAACTGTTTTAGTTATCCTCCATTAAAGCGAATTGCTAGTCCAGCTTGTTCTTGGCACGGAGAGCCGCATCGAGTAACTCAGAACGGCTTAAAGGCTTCACACAACTAAACATTTAGTCCAGAATGTTGAACTTCTGAGCTCCCGGAATACGCTAGTTTTCACGGTGGGGTTAACCTGCAATAGGTCCTCCCAAGTTGTTTCCTAGTCCTCTGAGTCTCGTGAGCATTTGCTATACCACCTACTCATCTTCGCTCCACTCAGCATTAGCATTATTTGGTCTCACTTGTGACATGGGCCTCCTGCCAAGTGCAGCTTCATGTTCTCCGATTCTCGGTGCCTAATTAACAATATCCTAAGGTCTCTACTAAGCTCCATCATTGACTCCATTTCTAAAGCCTCCCAAGCCCCAAACTTCAGCTCCATCATCATCTTCTTCACTTTCCTGCAAGTCTACAACCTGTTCTTGCTCTATTGGGTCTTCTTCATCTAACCCTTCGAGTTCCTCGTCTTCTAATGCATGGATTGCCTGCATGAAGATGTTCTGATGACCCATGATTTCCAAATTCTCTACCTCGTCTTCTTCGTCGTCAGGGTTCTCATCCTCTTCCTCCTCCTCGTCATTGTCGTCCACCAAATCCTCTTCTTGGTCTTCGTCGTCATCAACATTCTCATCTTCCATTAGAATCTCTTGCTGGGCTTACACTTATTATTCTTGAAAAGCGGATTCTTCCTACTTCTCTTCTTCACTATCGCTCATCTGAACATCTTTCTTCTCTTTATTTTCTTCCATAATCAGTCCCTCACTACTGTTATGCATCCCTCTTTCCCTTAAATTCTTACTCTGGATCTTCTTGCGCTAGTAGCAGAAGAAATCAGCTACAAGCTTCAAGATTGAGACGCACTTCTTCACAATCTCTGAATTGCTCTTGGAACCTATGTCTAGCTTGTCACTCAGTAACTCCTGAATTATCTTTATTATACTGACAGGTAACTTCTATGTCTTTTCCTGCACAACTTCCTTTCTCTCCGTCTGGCTCCCCCCAGTTCCCAGACTGGAGCTAGCATCTTTTTCCTTTTCAGGTCTATAGACCATTGCCCTAATAGAAGCATAGTAATTGTCCATAGCTATATGTTTGCTTTCTAGCTGGGTGAGTCCTTTAAAATTGCTGAGAGCTTCAAGTATGATCAAACAGGATATTATGAGACACCTTTGCTTCAGGGGATTGCAGTCTTTCTTTGTTTTTATGGTTTTCTAGAGAATCAGAAGACTCTCAATAACAAATTTTGAACGCAACTCGTGCTTCACTACTTACTCGTGGAAAGACATCAGGTGATTGAAACCAGTCAAACTGTTTAGAATGACAGTAACTTTAGATTCAAAAGAGGAGATGCATGAGTCAAGTGTGTATTCATATTGTACATCATCTTTCTCTTAAGATTTTGGGGTCTTGGTAATCAAGTTGGCAACCATGAACTCATTAATAAACCAATTCGCAAAGCCTTTCTTATTATTTCCAAACCCATTGCATTGAAGGAAGAGCACAGTTGAAGAGGGAAAAGCAAGTGTGAGCTTTGAAACGAAATCCATGAATTTGAGAGGCTGAACGAGACAGAGCTAGGGAAGGTCTTTTTTCTCGCTGGACGTGTTTATTTATTCAATCTCCTGCTTCTGTTCAGACTGAGTTGACTCATCAAATTTCTAGATACTCTTATATACTTGGTTGGTAGATTCACAGAGAATTTAGATCATGAACATCAGTTTTCCTTTAGACTCAGGATCGATGGTTTTGATTAATTCGCTCTTGCTTTTCTTAACAATTTTCTTGAGATTAAGGTCATTATGCAAGTCAAAAGCCTTGCAAATATTTTGCAAACACACTTTTTCTTTCTGCATTTTAGTACAAGCATCCGCAAACACTTTCCCTTTTAAGAAGATTATTGCTTAGTCAGCAACTACTTTATTATCTTTCTTTTTCCCTTTGACTATACAAGTATCTTCTGTTGCCTTAATGAATTGTTCTTTTTCAATGGTGGATATCTGCTTGAAGAACTGCAAAAACCCATTGTATGAAGTACCGGATAATGTATGCTCAGTTTCCTCTTTTTTGCTGTATTTCTTCTCTTCTTGCTACTTTTTGACCACTTCTTCGTAATTCATTACTAAAACTCTCTCAATAAAAGTACCGAGAGTACTGAAATTCTCCTTTTTGTGCGAAAAACACAAGTTTATGTAGTACTAAATTAGATTTTGTTCAACAAGTGCTGAGTAGCTAGGACTTCCCTTTTCGCTTTCTCTTCTGACAAAGGAAAGTTTTTCGATAACTCCAATAGCTTTATCGAGTTCCACTTCCTTTCTATCAATATGATAAGTTTGTGAATGCTGCATAGCCTTCAGAATATTGATGAACGAGAAAGTGACTAGAGCCTGCTGAATTTAAGGACGGGACTTGGCTTCTGGCTAAAGTTACTGGGTCTCAGTGCGGTGGTGCAAGTCAAGGAGGGAAAGACATGAATCGAAAACTGATTGGGTATCCATTTTACACATGTACTCATTGATCTTGGCTTCACACTAGAAGACGATTTTGTCTTCTTTTTTTGCATTAGACTTGATTTTCCTATCTTCATAGCTTTCGACAATAACATGCAGGTAAGAGATCAACGAGAAAATACACATATTCAGATCACCTCCGATCATCTACAGCTTAATGAAAGTATGTTATAAGTTCTTGCTGATGAGTTCTCTCTGTTATATAACATCTAGAGTCCCAATAACCAAGTTGAAGGTTTTCACAAACTCAGAAATCATGTTTTCTTTGATGCCGCCTTTGGCGTAGTTTATTTCTCTGAGAATTATCTTCTGGAAAAGCTGGAGATCAAATTGGACCTAGTTCATTACCTTCACTTAGGAGTCGAACGAAGGCTTGACTACTACTGGTTATTACTCCTGGACTTCAGCCAAAGAAGATATTTGGTCAACCTACATGTCATGATCTGTTGCTGATTCTTATTTATTTTTGATTGGTTTAGCGACCTTTTCATTAAACATGGTCAGTGAGTTTTTAAGTTTACTGCATACAGTTACAAACATGTTTTTTTGCGCTCCCTGTTCTTTTTCTCCAAGCAGTACATTAGTAAGGTAAGTAATAGAAGTTTGCTTATTGATTTTTTGTGCCTCTTATGCTTCAAGCACCCAGCTGAATCCTTTTTGTTATAGATTGCTTTGCTGTGTCTTAAATTCCTCAACTGGCACTTTCTAGATCTTTTCCTATACTTGAAAAGAGTCTAACTGCATGCTAACTTCTGCATCGCTTTCATCACTAGATACAGCAACTGCACCAAACATAATATCTGATTCAAAAGCATTATTTGATTGCTCCAAGAGTATGTTTGTTGCTTGCTCCATATTTGATGTCTAGTTTAGCACAGCAATAACTCTTTATCTAGAGAAGCCCATGCTTTCAAGTTATGCTACTTGACTTGGGTCGTGTTGAGGTCTGCGACCACCATCTCTATTTCGCTAGCTAGCACCTTCTTTAAGGTATATGCATTAGACAAAGCCTTTTGAAGAAAGAAGAAGAGTTTAGATCGCCAAATCTTGAAGGAAGTGAGATTGAATTGTCCGAATGAATTGAGTTTTTAGAAGGGGGTTTGACTCGTCAGTTAAGAGAATCTGCTAGCAAATGCAATGGTACATATTTGTGAAGAAGTGCTTAATGTTCTCGAAAGAGTTTGTCATGTCAATCTAAAGGAAAGTTTGACTACTGTCGATACCCTTCATGTTCAAGAAACTCTAGATTATACCTGAAATTTTCTTGCAGCATTCTTCATAAAATACAACAACTCCCATATGTTGGTATATTCCTACAACTCCTTCTTCTCCTTGCGCTATTAGTTTTTTCAGCCACTTGAACAGTTCCAGTAGATTAGTCAGTCCTCCGTTTTTAAAGAACTCATAGAAACCTTCACCTTCAAACCACCCATAAGAAAGTCCTACTTGCATTGTGCCCAAATTGTTATTGCACACAAATAGATACTCTAGAAGTTAGGGGGTTGCACTTAGTTCAGTTGAGATTGAAGATAGCTTTTAGAGAGAAAAAGCTTTTGACAGTTTGTAGAGCAATTTACCAGTAAATGAACTCATCTTTTTTAGGTTGTCCCCGCGGGGCTAACGCTAGCGCTATTGGAAACTTTGGTTCATAGCATTCAATTTTGATATGAACTCTAACACTTGCATGTCTTTGAAGCATTAGTTAAGCTAATTTAGCGTTTAATTTTCAGCAAAGTTATAGTTAACAGCAATGAATCCTTTAATAGTTTGGTACTTCTGAATTAATAACTACCCATAAGTTTTCTTATCTTTATTTTTTTCTTCTTCAGCCGTATCCTTCATCTATTCCGCCATTTGCTTTTTAAGTTCTTCTTCCTTTTGCCCAGTGGTCAGAACTGCACTCGCAAAATGCTTACTCATCTCACTCTTATTTTCGAGTTTTTCTTCTTCAATCATTTGTCTATACAATTTGCCTACGTACTTGCTCCTATCCAAATTGAATGCTTTTTCAAGATAGAACAGAGTTTTTATGTCTTCCTAGAAGCTATACTGGTTAAACAGAAGCATCTTGGTAGCAGAACCCAGACCCATGAAGGCTTTTAGATAAAATGAACATATGGAGAGCTTCGCTAGGAGAGACTCCGATTGAGAAAGAAACGATTGGAGAGATGACCCAGAGTAGGTTTCAAATGGAGCCAATTCAGCTATCTCATCTTTAGTGATTGCTTCAAGAGATTTGAGTTTCGGGAGATTATTTGAGAGTTTTGTGAGTTACTAGAACTATTCTTTGAAGAATCCAATGAACTCTGCCACATTTGTGGGAAAGTTTGCTTGATCAGTAATGCTCTTAAACATTCTTATCATCCAAGAACAACACACCAAAGTCGATCTGTTGTTTATCTCGCCAAGCAACTCAAACACTTATATAAGCATCTTGAAGTTTTCATTCTAGAAAAGTGTTTAGCTGTGTCTAACAGCCTGTGGATTTCTATCCTGACTGCTTATTGCAAACTAAGACACCATGCATAATCCTCCCAGAATTTTCTCATTGATGAGTACATCGTCCTTCAAAGCATCGGCAGCCTTTTTCTGGTCTTCCTTGGATAAAGTACTTGAAAGACGGGAGTGAGAACGACACTTTATGTGGTACGAAATTATTAAGGACTTTAGAGATACTAAGAGTTCTGATACAATAACCTTTGATTGCTCAACATAAACAGGGTTTCTGTCAAGGAAAATAGAAAGGAAGGCTTTAATAGTTTCTCTTTCTCTTCCATCTTTTTTGAGTTCTCCGATGAGATTCTTGACCAAAATGCCTCCTTCTAATGAGCTCATCACTACTTTTCTGAACAAAGGGTACTTTGATATTATGTTATCCTACACATCAGTGCTCAATCCTATATGAGAAAGCAAACACCTAAAGTAAATTTAGAACAAGTAATTACATAATTCCTTCAATGGTTTCTTTATCCTGAGGTATTCTATTGTTAACAGACTTAACCAGTTCTTCTAGATATCCATTCTTTATCAAATTAGATATATTTTCCGGCGAAGATTACGCAATGGATCCCACCATATACAAATCTATATACATAAATAACTTTGATGGGACTAACAGTTTGTGAAGATTGTATCGAGTTTGGAACTGTTTTCATCCAGGTTGAATTAAAGCAAATTTGTAAACACTTTGAGTAACTCTGACTCTATAACTTTGCGGGCAATGCCAACGCCATGCACTAAATTGTTAAAAACTATATTTTACAATCTTTAGAGATCTATTGGTAGAGTATCTCAATAAGTGTCTTAGCGAGTGTGACTCTATCTTTAGTATCAACTGGCTCTCTAGCTTCACCTTCTATTACATCTTCCTCGAAGAAGTACAGTACATCATCCTTCCAAATACTTAGTTCCTGCACTAATCTTGTAATAATTTTTTCTACGTAATCCAGTTGTTCGTCGTAGCGAGGTTTCAGAACGTAGTTAAGCACGTTTAAAATCAAATGGGTTACTTTGGGACGCTGAGAATAGAAACCACAAACAGGACTGGGGGAGAGTGTTTTAAGGTAACGCTCGCACATTTAGGAAATAAACTCTGATGAATTACGAGCTTGTGCTCCAGCGACTTCTCTAAATACCGACCAAGAGAGGTTGACTAAGTTATACTAGAATTCTGCATTAGTGACAACTTCAACTTTCGAAAAGTAAGTAGGGAAGCAAGCGACTTAAACTTTATCAGTTCCTTGGATCAACTTGACTTCTGCCATATCTTCAATCATCTGTATGATTAAAGGAACTTAAGGCTCGCCCCGTTCTAACTAGCCCTCAGTAAGAGGTCGCTCAGTAGTAGATAACTGCTCAAGGGAAATCAAGCCTTTATCCTTGGTAGCCACTTTGGAGAGGATGGACATTGCTTTTATTTAGGTTTCCTAAGAAATTGTTGGAAAAGAAAGTATACTTTATTGGAACTTTTCTGGATGAGTTCAAGCATTTCAGAAAGGAACTGGTCTTTTATATAGCTAACAAATTTTGGCTAGAAGTACTCACTGTTTTATAAGACTAAAAGCTAATTAGTTGAGTTATTTTACAAAGAGTGAGAATTGCATTGATGCGCATGTGTAATGCTTAGACCAAAGTATTTTCATCCTTCACAAAGCGAGCAACAACTATTCTGAATTGCAAAGTTTCGGTTTCTTTTTAGTTGTCTTCTTGTCCAACCTCTTTTATGATTTCCTTGGTGATTTCTTTGACTGATTTTTATTGGTCCATGATTCTCTCTTTTTTAATCATAACAAATTTGTTAGTGTTTTTTTCATTGAGTCTCTGAGCGGTACTCTTCTGCTCCAAAAAGAGTTAGTTCTACAGGAATTTGTTGCCATTCTTATTGACTCCAGTCTCCAGCTCCAAAAGAGAGAAGTACCAAAGGTTGCTTGCAATACCCAAAGTTGAGTCGTCCAGGTAAGAGTTGAAACAAGCCACGTAGGACTGGATCTGTTCAGAAGTGCCTGTGAAAAAAGGATTAAAATTTGACTAAAAATTGTACCTCGAGCGAGTTTAATGCGCCAGAGCTAGATTATCTCAAGTACCAGAGTAACCGCTTCAAGGTTCTCGTGTTCAGTAAGAATTTAAAGCAAGGACTAAATAAATTAGGATTCATCTGTGTTTACCGAGAACTAGATAACTTTCTGTGCTTCAATAGTTGTATTACTGGCAATTATCTAAAGTGCCCTGAGTTCAACAATAGCGGATCCTTCAAGATTCTTCCACTTTTCGATTCGTTCGCCCAGTGCGTTCACAATATCCGCGATATCAATTGCAGGGAAAGGTTTGGCCGTCCAAATCCGCTTGTCAACCAACTTTTGCAGATGCATTAGGAAACCAACTTCCCGCTCAGACTCGCTTGGACTCTGCACCATCTGCTAGTCAACTCCAGAGACCTAAGTCAGGGGAGAGAGAGACCCAAGGAATGTACGGAAAGAGAGAAGAGAAGAAAATGGACCCTAGAAATTTTGGAAAGGCAAAGACTTACCTTGGAAGAGTCAGAAAGAGACTTCTCGTCGAATTAAGAAG
>JFJP01006970.1_pt1 | contig 12058 bp, 6 predicted proteins | sample 431651 | NCBI WGS metagenome assembly JFJP01 (sample SAMN02602958, study PRJNA72255) | Microbial mat metagenome, whole genome shotgun sequencing project. | biome: fresh water; feature: sink hole; material: water; isolation source: purple microbial (photo- and chemosynthetic) mats found in... | reverse complement strand
TGGCCAGTTGGCACTGCATGGCATCCCAATGTTCCTTGCTGGCAAACAGCCCGTGCAGCAGAACAATGCTGGGTCGGTCTGGTTGAGCCACGCCGACGCTCTGGTAAAACAGGATGCCGGTATCGAGTTGCACCGAGGCTTGCTGGATATGGCAGGCACTGCTCGGGTTGTCAGTGGCATGTGCAAACTGCGAAACTACCAAAGTAGTTAGCAGCACCAATGTGCGAAGAAAAGAAGTCAACATGGCAATACGATCTCAATAAGCTGATTACCCGGGCAGTTCTCGGTACGATTGAGGCATCAATTTTAGGCAGCAACCCGTATCGAATGACTTCAAGGGGGGCAAGCAAAAATAACTTGGATAGTTCGGCCGCGTTAACAAGCGACTTGCACCTTAGCCTTGCACCGGCAGTCGCGACCGAAATTGTCAAAGTTATTCTCGTTTCACGCCTACGCCTGACAGACAACTGATATGTACTGACCGACCAATATGCAAATGCAACCAGTAGCAACAACACCATGGCCAATACGCTCAGGTAAAGCCAGCGCTGTTTTGGGCACCCGCAGCCAGGGGATGTGTTCGGATATTGATATCGCTCATCGGAATAATCAGCGCATGACAAACACTACCCTCCGACCTTCAACACCCTCGCGCTCAACCCGCCCCACCCGTTTTGAGACAGCAGCGCGGTGGCTGAACCACTTTCGCCCGGCCAGCGCGCTGGTGCTTTGCAGTACCAAACAGCCGTGCAAGGAATTGATGGTGTATTTGCAGCAGCAGGGCTTCAGCGCGCTGGCGCTTTAGGGCGAGCTGCGTATTCCGGCGATCTTGACCGGTGGTGGCTGGCGTGCTGGGCACCAAGAAATACGCGCTCGACATCTGGGGCGACACCGTCAATATCGCCGCCTATACCTTTGACCTGGTCCGCGATGACTTTGCCGGTGACTACCGGGGCAAAATCAACGCCAAGGGCAGCGTTGACATGTATTTCGTCAGACCTGCCGAACCGGAGATATGCCAAGGGACGTTTTTTTGAAACCTGACTTCCCGGCGCGTGGCCTGGCCATGCCTGTTGGCGCACCAGTCAAGGAGGTGCGTAAATTGAAGTATCAAATCAGCCCATAGCCTTTGTCAGACAAGCGTGAGTAGCTATTGGTTTTGATTTTCCTTAACGTGAAACAACACACGATGTTCTGTAGGAGTGGCGCAAGCCGCGATTGCCAGAGTTCGCGGCTTGCGCCGCTCCTACAAAGTTTCATCATTCGGGGTGGGCTTTGCGCCCATGTCAGTTAGCGGCACACCTGGTTTTGACGCGCAGCGTGTTGACCAAGGCATTGCTTGCCTCTTGTTGACCAACATCAAACAACGGGGTGTTTTCTGAGTCTATGCTGGCGCGCTTCGTGTATTCAAGTCAAGCCGTGCACCCGCATGATCAAGCCACCCTTCCTCTACCCCGGCAGGATGCCAACTTGTGAGCTGTGCAGAGCTTTGTGGGGAACCTGCGCCACAGTTTCTAGATTGACGCACGCATTCGGGCCGATGTGGAATTGTCGTTATAAGAGGGCTTGACCAATTTTTTCCGCCACGCCCCGGGGCGCGCGCCTAGATGCACAGGTTTGCCTGGCCATCGAAATTCAGCAACTCCTGATCTGCCTGACGTCGTGCGCACCGGGCCGGCCGTTTGACGGTGACCCACAGGGGTTAACGTGAAACAACCGTAGAAGCGGCATCTTGCCGCTTTGAATGCGGCTGGAAGCCGCATCTACTGCGCTGTTTCATGCGCTTGCTTGGGGTGGCTGCGCTGTCATGCGGGTTAGTCGGGTCAATTCTCCGCCCATCGGGTGGGGAATGATCCAGGGTGAAGATTGGCGACCCGTCGGGTAGCCAATCGAAGTACATCGGTCCGGGTAAGCTTGAAAGAACCGCCCGAAACTTTTCAGGTTTGACACCGAAAACCCTTGCCCATAACGATTTGTGTGTTGACCGCCCGCACGACGCGGCCCCGCGCCTCGTCGCGGATGGCAGCAACACGGCCTAAGAGCGCATCTGGTTGCTCGGCAGGGTTTTTCTTTATCGGCTTCTTACTCATCGTCACCATCATCCACGCTGACATCGCCCAACAGGTCACTGGTCAAGTCCATTGGGCGCACGACCTGTTCAATGAAATCAATTTCGCTGGCAGTGATGCCGTATTTGGCATACAGGTCTTCGTCCGTCCAAGCGCGCGAAAAGTCTTGGATGGGCACAAATATAAAAGAGCTGCGCGTGATGTTTTGGGTAAGCAAAATGGCCGATACCAAGAAACGCAAAAATCGAGTGCGTAAGTAACCGGCGGCGTGGGTGGCCGCTACTTTGGATGGAAACGGCCCCACAATCAGGTAGGACTCGGTCGCGACCGAGCCCGGGGGCATCACCTCAATTCGCGATAGGACTCGCTTTCGGCCAGACTTATCCGATTGGCCAGCGTGCTCGCTGGAAGTTTTGGACAGCAAAACCTTCCAGACATCCATCAGATCGGTGCCCTTTGGGACAGCCTTGCGGTCAATGCGGCTGTCTTTGCCACTTGCATAAAGGTAAAGGTCACCTACAGGAGCACCTGCCTGCGCGGCATCCAGTCCAAACGGGCGTCTGGCTGAAACCAAAGCTGCAAATGGCGGGTCACCAAATGATTCGATTTTTTTGACGATGCAAAGCACCCGGTTGTCGCGAATGAAAACTTCATACTCGTTGAGCGTTCGCCCGGCAACCACGCACTGACCATCCGCATGGGTTTCGACCGTGCAGTTGCCAGGATGGTCGCGATTCCACAAAAAGTACATCACGCCCCCGGCCACGTCCACGCCGACAAACGCGTCACGCGAGTTGGGGTAATCCACCAAATGGCGTAGGCGTTTGTCGGCCAACATCACGGCGCGAAAGTCGTCCAGACCTTTGCCGCCCGAAAACCATTTAGACGGCACCACCATGGACAAAAACCGAGGTTCCAACTGCTTGGCTTGATCAATAAATCGTTGATAGAGCGGCGTAGCGCTAGAGCCAGCACCGCCACCATCGTTGAGCTGATACGGCGGATTTCCAACGATGACATCAAACTGCATATCCCCTCCAAATAACTCGCCCATCCGAGTCTTGATGTTGTCTGTGTGAATGAGGGCGTAGGCGTGGATTTCCAGCGCCTCGCCATGGTGCAGCGCGGCCTCGCTGGCACCGCAAGACGTGCATTTGCCATTGCCCCAAGCCTGGGCGATCGCGTCCAACATGCGCCTGGCCTGCACCATCCAGGCCGACGTGAAGACCTTGCCGTGGTCGCAGACGCGTTGTTTGGATTTGACGAGGTTCATGGGTTGGCCATGGGTTAGGGACTACGGTGGGGATCGATGCAGGCGGCCCATTGTCAACCAAACCGAACGCCCACAGCCGTTGCACCATGGTGTGCGACGCAGACTGCTGCCAAAAGAAGTTGCTATATGTACGGTAGCTGGTAGCGCATTACCAGCAAGGTCTAGCACCCAATTTTGCTTACAACTTGAGCGCCGACACGGTGTGCCCAGGTGTTGCGACTGGCCGTGCAGGCTGTTGGCGGCAGCGGCAATTTCTCCTACCAACGCGGTGTCTCTTTGCACGGTGGCACCCAGTTCTTCCATTGGGGCCAGGGTTTCTTCAAGGGCTGCTGCTGGTGCCTCGGTGCGGCTGCCCAGGTCTGTATCGCTCTGGGCAATTTGTGCGCTGGCCGAGGCCACCCGCTCTGACCCCCTGCAACCCATCCTGCACCCGCACCGTCACGGCCAGATGACCTTGCGCCACCGCAATAGCCGTCAACAAGCGTTTGAAATGCAAACTCGTTGGGACCGCTGTATTGATAAATATCAACAAATATTCGATCGCCAGCCAGGTGAATTGGCCAATTCAGCGCACAGCTCTAACTTTTGAATAGATGAGTTGCCGTCGGCCAGAAAGCGCATAATTGAAAAAAAACCGATGCGTCATTAGCCAATTTGGCAGCGACCATTGGAACATTAGTTGGATTGATAGAAATGTCGCTAAATTCACATGCTGCCGCATTTTCAGAGGCGCTTAAGCGTTGCGAAAGCGAGCCGATTGCCCATATTGGTGCCATTCAAAACCATGGCGTGTTGCTGGCGATTGATGAGCACTGGCGTATTCAGGTGGCCAGTAGCAACCTACAGGATGTGCTGGGCTCAAGCGCAGCGCAGGCACTTGGTCAGGATGCCCGCAACGTTTTGGGTGTGGTTTCCTGCCAGGCCATTGCTGCGCTGGGGGTGCAACAGGCCAGTTGCCAACCGCAAGCGGTCACCCTGCAACTCGGCAGGGACGCGCGTCACCGGCAAACCCAGGTACATCGCTCGGGTGTCTGGCTGGTGATTGAAATCGAAGGTCATGAGCCCAGCGCCGAACTGGTTTACCCAATGGATGTGGATGCCACCGACGCGCTCATGACGGCGCTGCTGGCCCCCTCTGACACGATCGAAGCGTTTGCCAGCACCATCACAAGCCAGGTTCAGGCCAACACCGGTTTTGACCGGGTCATGGTCTATCAGTTTGACCCGCAGTGGAACGGCAAGGTGATTGCCGAAACTTGCCGCGCTGGCATTGCCCCTTTGCTTGGCAACCATTTTCCTGCCTCGGACATTCCGCCACCGGTGCGCGCCTTGTACACCCGCAATCTGGTGCGCTTGCTGGTCAATCGCAGCGCGCCAGCGGTGGCCTTGCTGCAGTATGGTACCGATGCTGCTCCTTGCACCCTGGATTTGTCGTTTTCGGTGTTGCGCAGCATGTCGCCGATCCACCTGGAATACCTGGGCAACCTGGGGGTCAACGCCTCGCTGACGGTGTCGTTGCTACAGCACGGCAAGTTGTGGGGGCTGATTGCCTGTCACCACGAACGTCCACGGCAGTTGGCGTTTCGGCTGCGCCAGAGCATGGAACTGGTTGCCAAAACTGTGGCGATGCGCTTGTCTGCCATGGCGTTTGACGAAAGCACGCGCTACCACAACCGGGTGCGCGAGTTGCTGCCCAAATTGACCGGGCCGGTCGGCCTGGTGCAACGCAGCGGCAGCGGTGCGCTGCTGTCACTTGAACTACAGCGCGAGGTACTGGGCCTGGTGCATGCCAGCGGTGCCGTGATTGGTTCCGGCACAGCGTTCATGCACATCGGCCAGACACCCACGCACGCACAGTTGCAAGACTTGCTGGTCTGGCTGCGTCCGCAACTGATGGCGCAGCCAACCTATGTCACCCACGCATTGGGGCAGGATTACCCACCGGCCGCTGCTTTTGTCGAACTGGCCTCGGGCCTGCTGGCGATCCGCCTGGACCTGATGGCGCAGGATTGTTTGCTCTGGTTTCGCGCCGAAGTCATCCAGACCACCACCTGGGCGGGCGAGGCGGCCAAACACCTGGTGCAGGACGAGTTTGGCCCCAAGCTGGAGCCGCGCCGCTCGTTTGCCCAATGGGTTCAAACGCGCTGCGGTGAGGCGCAGCACTGGAGTGACCCCGAGATGGAGGTGGCGCAAACCCTGTCGCTGACGCTGGCCGAGGTGTTTTCACGCCAGCAACTTCGGGCCGGTGAAGAATCCCGGCAACTGGCTGCCTCGGTGTATGAAAACAGCAGCGAGGCGATGGTGGTGACCAACGCCGACAACATCATCCTCAACATCAACCCGGCGTTCACGGCACTGACCGGCTACAGCAGCGCCGAGGTGATCGGCCAGTCGCCCGAGGTACTCAAATCGGGTCGCCATGATGCCCGGTTTTACCAGCAGATGTGGGCCACCCTCAGCAGCAAGGGTGTGTGGAGTGGCGAAATCTGGAACCGGCGCAAAAGCGGCGAAATCTACCCCGAGTGGCTCACCATCAACAGTATTTACGACGACACCGGCAAGTTGCAGCGGCGCGTGGCACTGTTCACTGACATTACCGAGCGCAAGCAAGCCGAGGCCGCGCTGCACGCCAGTGAGGCGCGGTTTCGCGGTGTCTTCGAGCGCGCCTACATTGGCATTTCAATCACCGATCTGGCGGGCCGGGTGCTGGAAGTCAACGATAGCCTGGCCAAAATACTGGGCTATGAACGCCACGAGTTGCTCGGCATGAATGTCGCCGAGTTCACCCACCCGGCTGACCAGGCACTCGAAGCGTTGCACATTGCCGAACTCATGACCGGCGAGCGCGACTCTTTTCGCATGGAAAAGCGCTACCTGACCCGATCGGACGATCAGGTCTGGATTGATCTGCTGGTCACGGTGATTCGCGATGCTCACCAGCAGATCAACGCAGTGATCCGGCTGGTGATCGATATTTCAGAGCGCATCCGTGCCGAGGCCGATCTGCGCATTGCCGCCACCGCTTTTGAGTCGCAGGAAGGCATGCTGGTGACCGATGCGCAGGGCATCATCCTGCGGGTAAACCATGCATTTACGCAAATCACCGGTTACAGCGCCGCCGATGCGGTGGGTGTCAATCCGCGCATTCTGAAGTCCGGCAAGCAGGATTCGGCGTTTTATACCCAAATGTGGGAGCGCATCAACCGCACTGGTTCCTGGCAAGCCGACCTGTGGAATCGCCGCAAAAATGGTGAGGCCTTTTATTGCTGGCTGTCGATCACTGCTGTCAAAGGCGTGGCTGAGCAGGTCAGCCACTACGTTGGCACCTTTACCGACCTGACCGAACGCAAAGAGGCCGCCGACAAGATCGAGCATTTGGCTTATTACGACCACCTGACCCAGTTGCCCAACCGGCGTCTGATGCTGGATCGGCTGCGCCAGGCCATCATCAACGCGCAGCGACACCAGCGCCCAGGGGCCGTGCTGCTGATTGACCTGGACAACTTCAAGTCCCTCAATGACACCCGCAGCCACGCCGCCGGTGACCGCCGACTGCTCGCCGATGCACGCACCGGTGACTCGGTGGCCCGCATAGGTGGCGACGAGTTTGTCGTCATCATCGAAGACTTGGGGGCGGGTGATCAGGCCGTGTTGCAGGCCGAAATGTTTGGCGAAAAGTTCATGAACAGTCTGGCGGCACCCTTCGTGCTGAAGTTTGATGTGGCTGACCCCAACGCCAGCAGTTTCAGCCACTTCTGCACGTGCAGCGTCGGTGTGGCTCTTTTTTGCGGTGCGCAGGTGACTGCCGACGAGTTGATCAAGCGCGCCGACACCGCCATGTACCAGGCCAAAGCGGCCGGGCGCAATACGCTGCGCTTTTTTGATCCCGACATGCAGGCCGCCGTCCAGGCGCGCGCCGCACTCGAAGTTGACCTGCGCCAGGCGCTTAAGCTGGCGCAGTTTCTGCTGTATTTTCAGGCTCAGGTGGATTCCCGGGGGCACATCACCGGGGCCGAAGCCCTGCTGCGCTGGCAGCACCCGGTGCGCGGGCTGGTATCGCCGGGCGACTTCATCCCACTGGCGGAAGAAACCGGTTTGATCCTGCCGCTGGGCCAGTGGGTGCTCGACAGTGCCTGCCAACAGTTGGCGCAGTGGGCCGCTGAGCCAGCCAGCGCCCACCTGACACTGGCCGTCAATGTCAGCGCGCGCCAGTTCGCCCAAGCCGACTTTGTGGAGCGTGTGTTGGCCTCCATTGCCAGCTCGGGCGCGCGCATCGACCGCATCAAGCTGGAGCTGACCGAAAGCCTGTTGCTGGACAACGCCGACGACATCGTCGCCAAAATGACCCGACTCAGAGCCCATGGCGTGTTTTTTTCGCTGGATGATTTTGGCACCGGCTTCTCGTCGCTGTCTTACCTGAAGCGTCTGCCGCTGAACCAGCTGAAGATTGACCAGTCCTTTGTGCGCGACATCGTCAAAGACGCAAACGATGCGGCAATTGCCAAAACCATCGTGGCCCTCGGGCATAACCTGGGCATGACGGTGATTGCCGAAGGGGTGGAGACCATCGCACAGCGCAATGTGCTGGCCGGCCTGGGTTGCCTGAACTACCAGGGTTATTACTTTAGTCGCCCGCTGCCCATTGAGGCCTTTGGGGCATTGCTTGACTAACCGCCTGCCACCTGAAAGCGTTATTGATGATTTATGCCTCCAGCGCTTACTGCTATTGCGCTAGAAGCTATAAATAACAGAGTACATATGCCAACCCAGAACCACCCGTCCAGCCTTCACACCGGGCTGCGCTTGGCCACCAAGCTGGCGCACCGTCGGCTGGATCACCATCCGCTGCTGATGCCGTTGGTGCGCACTGACCTGACGCTGGCGCAATACGGCAATGCCCTGGCGGCGCTGCATGGGGTACATGCCAGCACCGAGCCCGCCATTTTGGGTTTTTTGGCAACCACGCCCTGCCTGTTTGACTACCAGGCACGGCGCAAGCTGGCAGCCATCGGCGCCGATCTGCAAGCCCTGCAGCGCCAGCCACTGGCGCTTGCCACTGCCATGCCGATGCCGGCCAACGTGGCGGAGCTGGTGGGGGTGTTGTACACCTTGGAAGGTGCCACACAGGGTGGTCAGTTCATCGCCCGCAACCTGCATGGCTTGCCGCCACCGCGCCTGCCCAGTACGTTTTTTAATGGGTACGGAGATCAAACCGCTGCCCTTTGGCAGGCTTTCTGGGAATTTGCCGAATCCCACTGCCCGGCGCAGCACCATGGCCAAGCCATTGCCACGGCGGTTGCCACATTCAATGCCATTGCCGAGCATCTCGACAATTGCCTGGCAACGCTCAACACGCCGTCTTGAGGCGCGGTGCGCCTCAAGTTATAGCAGCCGTTGGCGCAAGCCCAACGGCGCGCTGTCAAACAGCGCTGCGTCCATGGTTTTGAGCTGCGAGCTGAGCAGCGGCACAAAATCCATTTGCGCCAGAATGTCACGCTGCAGGTCAACGCCGGGGGCGATTTCGATCAGCTCCAGCGCCGGGCCGTCGTGCCCCTGAACCAGGCGGAACACGCAGCGCTCGGTGATGTAGAGCACCTGTTGACCACGCTTAAGCGCCTCGCGAGCGCTGAAGGTGCGGTGTTCTACCTGCTGCACAAACTTGCGCTGGCTGCCCTCTTGCACAATGCTGAGCTGACCATGATCCACTTGTAGTTGTAAACCACCAGCGGTAAAGGTGCCGACAAACACCACTTTTTTGGCATTCTGGCTGATGTTGATGAAGCCGCCGGCACCTGAGAGCCGACCGCCAAATTTGCTCACATTGAGGTTGCCCTGCGCATCGGCTTGCGCCAGCCCAAGAAAGGTGACATCGAGCCCGCCGCCGTCATAAAAATCAAACTGGCTGGGCTGGTCGATGATGGCCTGCGCGTTGATGGCCGCGCCAAAGCTCATGCCGCCAGCGGGTATGCCGCCAATCACCCCCGGCTCGGCGGTCAGGGTGACCAGTTCAAACACATTTTCTTCGGCAGCCACCGCCGCCACGCCTTCGGGCATGCCAATGCCCAGATTAACGACATCGCCGGGTTGAAGTTCCAGCGCGGCACGGCGAGCGATCACCTTGCGGTCGCCCAATGGCATCGGTGTGATCAAACTCAGTGGCACACGGATTTCACCGGAATAGGCCGGGTTATAAGACTCACTGAAGGTTTGCATGTGGTGCGCCGGATCGGTGGCCACCACCACCGCATCGACCAGCACGCCGGGAATTTTGACGTGGCGTGGGTGCAGCGAATTGCGCTCGGCCAGCCGCTCGACCTGCGCAATGACGATGCCGCCGCTGTTGTGCGCTGCCATGGCGATGGCCAGCGCTTCCAGCGTCAAGGCTTCGCGCTCCATCGTCAGGTTGCCATCGGGGTCGGCGGTGGTGGCGCGAATGATGCCCACGTTGATCGGCAGTGCCTGGTAAAACAGCCAGTCGCGCCCGTCAATTGTCATGCGCCGCACCAGATCGACGGTGGTGCATTCGTTGATCTTGCCACCGCCGTGCAGCGGATCGACAAAGGTGTCGAGCCCGACATGCGTCAGCGTGCCGGGTTTGCCCGCTGCAATGTCACGAAACAGGTGGGTGATGACCCCTTGCGGCAGGTTGTAGGCCTCAATCTGGTTGTCGATGGCCAGCTGCTGCAACGCCGGCACCAACCCCCAGTGGCCGCCAATCACCCGGCGCACCAGTCCGGCATGGCCAAAGTGGTTGAGCCCGCGCGTCTTGCCATCACCCTGGCCGGCGGCATACATCAGCGTCAGGTTGCGCGGCGCGCCCTGACCGGTGTCGGCCTGCGCCTGCAAAAAGCGTGCTTCAAGCGCCACCGCAATGCCTTCGGCAAAACCAATGCCGACAAAGCCACCGGTGGCGACGTTGTCACCATCGCGGATACGGCTAACGGCATCTTCTGCGCTGACAACCTTGCTGCGGCGTGCGCCGTCAACCGGCTTTTGTTGCTTCATTTGTGTGTGCATGAGCCAAAAACCCCTAAGCCGGACGAGCCGGAATCGATGTGTCTTCGCCACGCGGGCGCGACTCACCCACCAACAGCCGGCACCTGTTTGAATTTGTGGGAGTCGCGCCCTCGCGACGAATGAATTTGAGTGTTTGAATTCTTCGCATGATGTGCAAAGGTTTGACTTGTGAGTGACTAACTGACATGGGCGCGAAACTTTGTAGGAGCGGCGCAAGCCGCGAACTCTGGCATTCGCGGCTTGCGCCGCTCCTACAGAACATCATGCGTTGTTTCACGTTAAAAGTAGTCAACATCTTCAATGCCGTCAGACTGCTCGGCCAGCTCACCGGCTTCGACCAGCGCGGTGAAGCTGCACACCTGGTTGCGCCCATGGGTTTTGGCGTGATAGACCGCCTTGTCGGCGCGGTCAAAGGCGCCGCTGGGGGTGTCGTTGTCACGCAGCGGTGCAAAGCCGATGCTGACCGCAATATGCCCAACCTGTGGAAACGGGTGCTGCTCGATCTGACGGCGAAAGCGCTCCAGCGCGGCTTGCGCATCGGCATGACCTGCGCAGCGCATCAGCACCACAAATTCTTCGCCGCCAAAACGGTACAGCTGGTCGTGAAAGCGGAAATTGCTGCGCATTTGCCGTGCCAGCAGCAGCAGCACTTCGTCACCAATGAGGTGACCAAAGCTGTCGTTGACATTTTTGAAGTGGTCAATATCGATGACTGCCAGCCAGTAGGCAGGTGCCACCTGGGCAGCGCGGCGGTCAGGCATGTTGAGCTCACGCGCACCATCTTGCACCTGTGCTGCGCGCAAAAAAGCACCGTCAAAGGTCTTGCGGTTGAGCAATTCGGTCAGCGCGTCTCGCTCGCCATAGTCCAGCAAACCTTGCAGGTTTTCATACAGGTGCAGCACGCTGTCGATCAATGCCTCGGTGTCGGCTGACACGGCTTCATTGGAATCGACTTCGAGCAAGCTGCACACGCTGGCTTGTGTATCAATTGGAAAAACGGTGGTGAATGGCCCGTGGCCGCTGCGCACCACCGACTCGGTGACGATGGACTCCTCGCGCTGCGCAAAGTCTGACATTTTGGGCAGCCTGCTGACATCCAGCCAGACCTGATCGCGTTCGGGCTTGCTGTGCTGGTCGTCCAGTTTGCCCAGCGTGACCCAGCGCTGGTCATCGGCAGGCCCCACCGCTCGCAGCAGGCGCACCGCGCTGAAATGCCACAAATTGCTTTGCCCGATGAGCTTGACAAGCGCAAAGTCCATTGCCTGGCGATCGCGCAGGCCACTCAGAAAGGACAAATCACGCAACAGTTTTTTCATGGTGCAAGTCTAACTTTCGTGGGCACAAAACCCGCCCCAAAAGAATAAAACTTTGCAGGAGCGGCACCCTCGTCGCGAAGGGGTGTTGCCGATCTGAGCACAGTTCGCTGCGGGGGCGCAGCTGCTACAGAACATCCGGCGTTGTTTCACGTTAAGCCTGATCGACACCGATGGCCCCCAGGTTTACAGCAGCCGCGCCAGATAACGCCCGGTGTGGCTGGCCGCATTGGCCGCCAGCGTCTCGGGCGTGCCGACACCCACCACCATGCCGCCGCCGCTGCCGCCTTCCGGTCCCATGTCGATCAGCCAGTCAGCGGTTTTGATCACGTCCAGGTTGTGCTCGATGACCACGATGGTGTTGCCGGCATCGCGCAACTGGTGCA
>JFJP01045218.1_pt1 | contig 12063 bp, 9 predicted proteins | sample 431651 | NCBI WGS metagenome assembly JFJP01 (sample SAMN02602958, study PRJNA72255) | Microbial mat metagenome, whole genome shotgun sequencing project. | biome: fresh water; feature: sink hole; material: water; isolation source: purple microbial (photo- and chemosynthetic) mats found in... | reverse complement strand
GAAATAGATATTTTGCGCCGCGAAATAAACCGACAGAATTATATTTTGGCTGATTACCAGAAAAGTAAAACAGATAGTAACCACAATCTCCCGCGAGAATCCTCAGTAGAGCAACCTTTTGAAGACAATAATTTAGTGGGCGATCTGTCGCTGGAGATTGAAAAATTGATGGATGAAAAACGTAAGTTCAACGAAAAAAACAGAAAGCTTTGGGAGCAAAGTATCGCCATTCACAAAGAAAAAGAGCGAATTGATCAACGTAAAAATGAAATAGAATACCAGCATAAGCAATTAACCGATAGCATAGTGTATGCAAAACGAATACAAACCGCGTTACTGCCATCCGAAACATTAATTGGTAGTTGTTTGCGCGATTATTTTATACTATGGAAACCCCGCGACATTGTGAGTGGCGATTTTTACTGGGTAAAGCAAATAGGCGAACTCGTTGTAATAGTGGTTGCTGATTGTACGGGGCATGGTGTCCCCGGCTCGTTTATGAGCGCTTTGGGTATTGCTTTTCTCAACGAGATAATCAACCGGCAAAAAATAATCCGCTCCAATGAAATACTCGAGGAGATGCGCTTGTTGGTGAAAACTTCGTTGAATCAAGAAGGTCATGCAGAACTATCGAAAGATGGTATGGATATGGCGTTGTGTGTTTTAGACAAAAAAAACAACCGGTTGTTTTTTTCGGGAGCCAACAATCCTTTATACATATATCGTACGGGGCAGATACTTGAGTTTGATTCTACACGCAATCCAATTGGTGTACACCTTGTTGAAAAAAAATTTAACGTACATGAAGTAGCTCTCGAATCAACAGATGTTTGTTACTTATTCACCGATGGTTATACCGATATGATGGGTGGAGTAAGCGACAAAAAATTTACCAAACAACGGTTCAGAAACCTCTTGATTGATATTAATATTAAGGGTTTGAATATGGAAAAACAAAAACGATTTTTAGACGATACGATTAATAATTGGTTAGGCGAAAAGTTTAAACAAATTGATGATATTCTTGTGCTTGGATTTATCCCTTAGATATTTTAGAAACCCAACTTATTTTTTTTGTAAAGTTCAACTTCTGAAAAACCACCGCATTATTTCCCTAAGGCAAAGCAGCGAAGCATTTTGCAGTAGCGTTAGCTCTGGTTGGCTACCTTGCCGTGCCACCTCCAATTATCAATATTAGGTTGTTATATTTTAATAATCAACACTATAAAAATATTTCAAATCGTTGAATTTGCAAGTAAATATACTTATTTTTGCAACTCAAAAAAAATGAGTTTTCGATTTTTGGCTTTTTAATCAGACTGTTGGTGCTTGTTGCGGTGGCTAACCATAATCAAATATTTGTGTTTTATGATGCTCAAATAGAAGATTTAAATTATACAAAACTCAATTTTTTATTTTTATTGCTCCATTTATTGTGAAGCATAAAGTGATTGTAATCATTTAACCTGCAATTTGCGGGCATCAATTTTGACTAACAAATAGCGCATTCAAGTTTAACAAAACATTATGAGAAAAATAATAATAACCTGTCTTATAGTATTAGTAGCATGGTTGACATTATACGCACAAAAACCGGCAGAATATCCACCAAACAATGTGTATCGGGTGGGTGAGCAGTTGCGTTATGTGATGCACTATGGCTGGGTCGAAGGAGGCGAGGTTGTTCTAAAAGTAAATGATTATGTGCTGGATAACAAGCCAGTACACCATGCTAAAGCCACAGCACGAACACTGGGATTAGCCGATAAACTATTTGGTGTCTGCGATGTTTATGAGAGTTTTTTCGATCCAAAAAGTGGCTTGCCATACAAAACCATAAAAAATGCAAAAGAAGGGAAATTCACTTATTACAATGAAGTAATTTTTGATCACAATAAAAATATAGTTATCAGTAAAAAGACAGGAAAGCGGAGCGTACCCGACAATATAAGTGATATAGTGGCAGCTATTTACTATATGCGGCGAACACAATTTCAAAACATCCCCAAAAATGGACTTATTCAAATAACCGCATTTATTGACGACTATGTGTACGATTTGGTGATACGCTATATGGGTAAAGAAACCATTACAACCAAATATGGTAACATCAATTGTCTAAAATTCAAACCAATAGTAGCACCCGGGCGTACTTTTGAGTCGAGTGATGATCTCACTATTTGGGTGTCGAATGATAAAAATTTTATACCCATACGAATACAAATGGATATGTGGATAGGCTCATTTAAAGCTGATTTAGCCAATTATTCGGGTTTAAAATACAACCTGATATTCACGAATTAATTCAGCAAATCAAAAACTGATATTTTTCGTTTTTTGATTTTTTATTTTCAGTTACAACATGTACTTTTGCACAATAATTGCAAATTTGTAAACTATTAAATTATGGCGACTACTGCAGATTTTAGAAATGGATTATGTATTGAGTATAATAATGATTTGTACACAATTGTTGAATTTCAGCATGTAAAACCCGGCAAGGGTGGAGCATTTGTACGGACAAAGCTAAAAAATCTCAAAACGGGTAAGGTAATTGACAACACATTTAATGCCGGTGTGAAAGTAAATGTAGCCCGAATAGAACGACATCCCTATCAGTATCTTTATAAGGATGATATGGGTATTCACTTTATGCACAACGAAACGTTTGAACAGACATCATTCGATCCGGCTATAGTGCAAAGCCCCGAATTACTAAAAGAAAACCAGAATGTTGAAGTTGTAATTCATGCAGATAGCGACACGGCACTTGCTGTTGAACTTCCGGCGTTCGTTGAAATGACTGTAACCTATACAGAACCGGGTATGCGCGGCGATACAGCATCGTCGAACGTAACGAAACCGGCAACAATTGAAACGGGGACTACTATTAGAGTGCCATTTTTCATCAACACTGGCGACCGAATCAAGATTGACACTCGCACCCAAGAATATGTAGAACGAGTCAAGTAATTGTTACTTTTTTTAGATTTTGGGTTTGGCTGGATTAATTTTTGCGAAATTCAAAATCTAAATTTCTTAACCGAATGGAAGAAAAAGATAATGTACGAGCTTCGCTCCGAAGGCTGAAGTTCTGTAATTTCAAACTTAAATCGTTGCTCGATGTTACTCGCGCGATCAACTCCAACTACTCGACTATTGAATTGTTGAATAGTTATGAAAATCTTTTGCGTAAAGAGCTTAATATTGGAAAGCTCGTAATTTACTCTTTCAACAAAAAGTGGGAAAAAATACTCGAATCGGGACCGATGGTTCCTCGCAATATGAGTATTGATGTGGATAAATACTTGCAACCATACACCGAAATAACCACTACACTTTCTATTCAAAACGAATATCTACAACATTTCGATATTATAGTTCCGGTTTTCCACAACCGCAAAGCATTAGCCTATGTGCTTGTTGGCGACATTGATGAGGAGATGGAGGGAATGAGTCCTACTATCAAACACCTCCGATTTATTCAAACGCTAACCAACATTATTATTGTAGCCATTGAAAACAAACGCCTCTACAAAGAAAATATACGACAAGAGGCTGTTCGCAAAGAGCTTGAACTGGCAGCGCGTATGCAAGCCATGCTCATACCCGACCTTAGTTCGTTTCAGCACAGCAGTATATCCGTTAGCGCGTTCTATCTTCCTCACTTTGAAGTGGGCGGCGATTATTATGATTTTTTTGAATTGAGCACCAAAGAATATGCTTTTTGCATAGCCGATGTTGCCGGTAAAGGTATTTCTGCCGCCTTGTTGATGTCAAATTTTCAAGCCAATCTCCGCGCATTATTTACAACAGATATTTCTCTCATTGATTTGGTAATGAGGCTCAACGAACGAGTAATTGCCAATAGTAAAGGCGAAACATTCATTACCCTGTTTGTGGGCAAGTACAATGTGGAAAATAAAGAGCTGCGATATATCAATGCAGGACATACACCGCCAATTTTGTACGACAAGTCTAATAATGATATTGTTTACTTGACGAGCGGTTCGCCTGGTATAGGAATGCTCGACGACGTTCCGTTTGTGAATGAAGGGATGCGAATAATCACATCGGGTAGTCTGGGCACCAAACTAATATGCTATACCGATGGTTTGGTAGAGCTTGGCGAAACAGTGAATATTAAAACCGGAATGAAAGCAATAGAGAAACTGCTTTGCAATGACAGCTCTATTGAAGCTACGATAGATAATATTCGGGAAGTTTTAGAGATTAACCGAGATAATAACCTGTTTTTTGACGATGTCTCTATTCTTGGCTTCGAGTTTTATTAATATGCCAATTACGTTAGTTTTATTTCTTTCGTATCCATACCAACCTTCAAATATTTTGATAATTCGGTCTTAAAACCTTCTACGGTAAAAGGCTTGTATATTACAGTTGCAAATCCAGCATTGATAAGCGTTTGGTGCGATTCCTTAGATTTATGTCCGGTAGTTGCAATAATTGGTTTTTTGCTTAAATCGGGGTAATCGCTATAAATCTTTTTAATTGCCAATAAACCATCTATGTAAGGCATTTCAATATCTAACAATACAAGGTCGTAGTCCGCTTCTGTTTTCAATATATCAAATACAGCCTGTCCATTATCCACAATAGTACAATCAATTCCCATGATAGATAATATTTGTTGGATAATTAATTGTCCGAAATCTGTATCTTCAGCAACAAGTATTCGAGGGTGATTCATAATAAATGCAATATCAATAAGTGATGAATAAATAACAAGTAATAATTTAATTTGCCACGGCTTAGCAACTGGTGAAATACGTATCAGGGACATCTGATTATAAAAACTTTGCAAAATATATTAGTAACATTCATCTATATTAAATTCCTTCGCTACGCTCATAAAGTTGGACAGTATTTCAGGATTTTCAGGATTTACAAGATTAATATCTTGAAAACCAAAAATTTATTTCTAAAAGAAAAATGTCTGTCCAATGTTATGTGGGTAGCAAATTCCTTAAAATTTGGGACACTGCTCATCCCTTTATGCCGCCATTTTATATGTTTGGACATTTCCTTGCTGTAAAAAGTGAATAATTTTGTCGGAGTCTAAACTATTTTTCATGATTTTTAGTAAATTGACATTTTCGAATCCAGAATCTTTTTTCCAATGAACTTTTCCGTTTAGCAATATTTCCGAGAACCATAAACCACGAATCAGGACATCTGCACAAGCTTCATTTTTGATGCCGTACCTGCAAGCCACACACTTTTCGATTTTCCGGTTAAACCGCTCTGCTGCATTATTGGTAAGACAAAGCGTTAATTTTAACCAGCAACCAAAAATGCTTTTATTCATATATCCTTGAATATTTTCGTCCACCAGTTGATATAACTCTCGGGCTGATTTTTTGCGACCACTCACATCTTTTTTGTGGAACATTCTTTTTGCCAGCTTAAATGCTCGTTTTTTTTGTGCTGAATCTTTGATTTGGTATAAGCGTTTGTAAAGATTCTTCAATTTATGAAACCAGCAAAGTTGATGACGTACTCTGGAAAAAACAAATTTCAAGGCTGCCAGTAAACTTGGTGAACCATCGGTCGTTATTAGCGTTGGATTGCCATAGTACAACTTAAATTCTGACAGGAATAATATCCAGTTTGCTGTATCGGCGCTTTGAAAACGTTTTACAAAAAGTGGCATGCCACTCACTGAATCCACAGCACTCATGATATATTGCCAATTACCTGCTATCTTAATCCACTTCTCGTCTATACATATTTTTCCACTCCATTGACCTATCATTCTGATTATAAATCCTTCTAAACCAGCGTCACAAAAGGATGCTATACTGTTGTGTATATTGGTTTTTGAAATGCCAAATAATAAAGATAACTTAGCCTGTGATACTCCGAATTGGTATAATAAACTGATTAAAATTTTTTTTTGTTCTTTAGCATCTTCAAAATTTATATCTTTATTTTCGAGCTTGGTGGTGGTAGAGCTTGCCTCGAACAAATCGCAGATATAGGATTTATACTCTTTACTTACCACTTGTTCTTTGTTTAACAACACCGAAATAAAATGCGTACTGTCTGGTTTTAATGAACCTTCGGTCAATTGTTTTCGTATCGACGTTATTAGTAAGCTACAGTCAATTGCCGATACCAAATCTCGAAATGCGTTGATACACATATTATGTGCCGGATAAGTTTTTACAAATTCCCGATGTTGCTCCAGAATGCTTCGCAGAGGATAAAGTAAAACAAACTCACTTATCAAGGCTAATAATTCTTTGCCTATTTTTCTCTTATCCTCCAAAAAAAGTAATAAATCATTATCGGCATCGTGCCAGGTTTTCATTATATTATGACTCCATTGTCGGCCTGGATGACCCAAAAAACGTGAAATATCATCAAACGACAAAATAGACTTTCTATCTTTATTACATATACACCGTAAAAATACTACAAGCAATGCACCCAATGCACGTGGTAAAATTATTATAACCGGATCGCTAATACTAATTATCAAATAGCTACCTTCACAAATTACTGATACTGGTTTCGCTTTTCCCATAAAAACGTCCTTTTGATTAAACTACTGAATATAAATGTCTTATTCTATTGGCGGTCCGCCATTTGTTTTGGCAAATATATTCACTTTTTACAACTTAGATTATGTTAATTCGTTTAAATAGTACAAATTAATTTTGAGCAGTATCAAAATTTGGATTTTTGCGGATCATTCCGGCTTTATTTTCAAAAAACTTCTTCACCAAGATTTAGTAACGTTGAATTTATTTTAAGTCCACGCTTAGTAATATTGTTTTTATTTATTTCGAAAGTTAATGTATTATCTTGTTTATTTAGAAAACTGATACCAGCTCCAAATTTAGTAAGTCCGAATTCTTCTGTTATAACGAGCGTTGGATTTGTTCCTATGCGTTTCAATACGCTATCTAATTTACTACTTTGATCAGCGGGAATAAAAATTACTTGACAGTTAAATATTTCGTCAACCGATTGAAAAACTGTTACAACAACCGATTGCGAACCTATTTTTCTGTTTTTTAGCAAATTTTCCAATTCTGAGTTTATCTGCGAATCGGTAAGAACACCTATGAAAAATATATTTTTTTGTTGTTGATTAGGCCATTCAATATATTTCACAAAGTTATAAATAAACACAGATTTCATTCGGGCATCCTGCGCTTTGGCTGATATGCTTATGCTGAGTATTAATAAACAGCATAATGAGATTTTTATTTTCACAAACAAAAGTTTATGTTTATACCATGTTTTTTATGACACAAAAGTAATAATTTTACGGGGGATAACAAGGTTTTTTCATATCAATAAATCTTTGTATTTTTGCCGTAAACAAAGATGTAAATTTCTTTTGTTAGTTTTCACTTCAAATCATTTATAATCTGTATCAAATGGCAGAAAAAAAAGAACGAAAAGAAATAATAAAGAAGCTAAAAAATAAGTACCGCTTGGTTATTTATAATGATACGACTTTTGCAGAAGTTTGGCAAGTACGACTTTCGCAACTAAATGTATTTGCTTATGGTGGAATAAGTGTAATTCTGATTATCACCTTAGTTTTTTTATTGCTTGTGTATTCTCCACTCAAAATATTTTTGCCATATTATAGCGATAGCGAGCTGCATAATCGGGTTATAGAGAACGGTATGCGCCTCGATTCGTTGCAAAACGAGATTGAGATTCGCGATAAATATATGACTACTTTTAAAGCCATACTTCAAGGTAAAACGCCGGACGACTTTGTTGCTAAAAGCGATTCAACCAAAAGAGTTAAGCCCAATGACAAAGTTTTTGCAAAATCGGAAGCCGATTCCTTGCTGCGCATACAAATTGAACGCGAAGAAAAGTTTAACTTAACTGTAACAGACGACAAGATTTCGAATCAGGGGATTCGTCATCTCAACTTTTTTGCGCCCATCAACAAAGGTTTAATTACTAACCATTTTGATTTTCAGAGTGGACATTTTGCCGTTGATTTGGTAGCCGAGCCTAACTCTGGAGTAATGGCTGTGCTTGATGGAACCGTTATCATGGCATCGTGGACTCTCGAAACAGGCAATGTTATTCAAATTCAACACGAAAACAACCTTATTTCTGTATATAAACATAATTCAGCATTGTTGAAAACCATTGGTAATCATGTGAAAGCCGGTGAACCAATTGCCATAATCGGTAATTCGGGTGAGCTTACTACAGGACCACATTTGCACTTTGAACTCTGGCACAACGGAACACCCATTAATCCCGAAGATTACATTGTGTTTTAATACGAAAAAAATAATCCTCTGACTATGAAAAAGCGGATAGCTATCTTAGGATCAACCGGATCGATAGGTAAACAAGCCATTGAGGTGATTAGCCATTACCCTGAGCAATTTGAGGTTGAAGTATTGACAGCCAACAACAACGTAGAGCTGCTTATCGAACAGGCAAAGCAAACCATGCCGAATGTGGTGGTTATTGCCAACTGCGAAAAGTACTCAATTCTTTCTGGGGCTTTACAAGATTTACCCATAAAAGTTTATGCAGGTAACGATGCAATAGCACAGGTTGTTGAGATGGGTTCGATTGATATTGTGCTGACAGCCATGGTGGGCTACGCTGGATTGATACCAACCATCAAAGCCATACAAGCAAAAAAAACGATAGCGCTCGCCAACAAAGAAACGCTGGTGGTTGCCGGAAGTTTAATTGCGCAACTTGCTAATGATAATGGTGTAGCCATTTATCCGGTTGACTCCGAACATTCGGCAATTTTCCAATGTTTGGTTGGTGAATTGAGCAATCCCATTGAGAAAATATACCTTACTGCATCGGGTGGACCGTTTCGTGGAAAGGATTTCGATTATTTGCAACGGGTTACAAAAAAAGAAGCCTTGAAACACCCAAACTGGGATATGGGTGCAAAAATCACCATTGATTCGGCAAGCATGATGAACAAGGGATTGGAAATGATAGAGGCGAAATGGCTTTTCAACTTAACACCGGCGCAAATTGATGTCATCGTTCACCCGCAATCCATTGTCCATTCCATAGTGCAATTCGCTGATGGCTCGATGAAAGCGCAGATGGGCTTACCCGACATGCGCTTGCCCATACTCTACGCACTCAGCTATCCGGATCGGATGAAATCGCCATTCCCACGTTTCGATTTTCTCAACTATTCAAGCCTCACGTTCGAGCAACCCGACTATAAGCTGTTTCGCAACCTCAGCATAGCCAAAGATGCCCTCGAACGTGGCGGTAACATTCCATGTATAATGAACGCAGCCAACGAGATAGTGGTTGATGCCTTTTTGCACGACAAAATTGGTTTCTTCAAAATGTCGGACATCATCGAGGCTACTATTCAACGGGTAGCTTATTTGCAAAATCCTACGCTTGAGGATTTTATGCAGTCGGATCAGGAGGCGAGGATGGTGGCTGGGGAGATGGTGTGAAGTTAAAGTCAAAAGACAAAAAAAATATGAATAAAATGCATAATCTTAATTGCAAAACACACACACATACTTGAAAATTAAAATATAAAGATACATTTCAAAATCTAAACATCAAGCAATAAACATGAGCTATGAAAAATATGGAATATGCTTTAAAAGAAAACATCGGAAGTCCTGAGTTGTTTACAGGCAGAAGATTACTGATGGATAACTTTATTCATTGGGTATCGCTAATCGGAAAAGAGCTTGGTAAGTCGCGTGCCTTGCTGTCGCGCCGTAAAAAAGGTAAAACCGTGTTGATGCAACGTTTATTCAACATCGTTTGGTCGCAAAACGAAAAGGTGGTGCCATTTTTTTATGAGATGAAAGAACATAACATGACGCTTGGCGAGTTTGCCGAAGATTTTCTATGCACCTTTTTAAGTCATTACTACGCATTTAAGTATCGCGATAAGCAGTATATTATCTACTCATTGAAAATAGAAGAACTGGTGTATTTTTTTGAAGATGATTTCATAATCAGGTTAATCAACACATTTAAAAGTTATAAGGAAGAGCAAAATGAATCAGTTATGTGGGAACTTGCCCGAAAAGCACCACATGCCGTCGCTTCCTATCTCGATATTCGCGTGCTTCAATTTATTGACGAATTTCAAAACATCAACAAATTTATTCTTGATAAAGATAAAGAGCCTATTACCACATTGGCAGGCAGCTACCTTGCTTCTGCCGAAAGTAAATGCGCACCCATGTTGATAGCAGGGAGTTACACCGGTTTGTTACGTCAGATTATTTGGGAACAACTTCCGGCTCGTTTCAATGAAATTTTTCTGGGCAACTTAGAAATGGCTGAAGGTTATGACATGATTTTAAAATATTCGCAGTTTTACGAAATGCCTGTTAATACGCAAACTACCCAATACATACTGGGTTTAACACAAGGCGATCCGTATTATATCTCCACGCTTTTCGAAAGTTCGTATATGGGTAAAAAGTACTTAACCAATGCCAATAGTATCAGCGATGTTTATAGTTACGAAATCACCAAAGGCAACATCAATGGTACCTGGTCTGAATATTTACGCAAAGGTTTTTCAGAAGAAACCGATTTGAATGATAAACGGATAGCGCTTTACCTGTTTAATGCAACCGGTAAGGAACGTACCCGTGAGCAAATCATGACCGACCTTAAATTTGAGATGACTGACAATGAATTAGAGAAAAAACTTAAAGCATTGGTTTATTCGGATATTATTTCTCAAGGCGAAAGTAATGTTGATTACAAAGTGGGGTATGATAAAATTTACGAACTGGTATTCCGCAATATATACCAAAAAGAAATAGATAAAACCGTTGAGGATGTGAACAAAACTTTGAAAAGTCTCATTGGTAAATTTAGTTATGATATAGCCTATTTTTACAAATATCAATTTGAAAAAATGCTAAGCAAAGGCTTTAAATTAAGCGATGTAAGCTATAATGGCGACAGCAGGCTTATAGTAGCCAAGGGCGATATCCTGCGTAATTGTTTAGTGAATGACACCCGAATCCGTAATATGCAAGTTGATTTCTTTTGTAGAACGAAAGATAGTTTTGAAGTATATGTCGAAATAAATAACCAAGCCGGTAGAACCAGTAAAAAGGACACTGCAAATTTGATAAAACTGAAAAACCAATACGATGGTGAAAATCGTAAAACAGTGTTCATACATTTCTCGATGAACGGATATTATCGTGAAACTGAAGCCGAGCTGGCTGAAAATGGTGTGTTTTATACTGATGAGGCAAAGTTTTCAGTGGTTGCGAAAAAAGTATAGAATCAACCAAGGTTTATGAATTAACATTAAGCATTAAAACTTGTTTATGAAAAATATAGAGTATGTTTTGGGTGAAAATCTTGGCGATCCTGAGTTGTTTACAGGACGACGGGTTCTGATGCACAATTTTGAGCATTGGATTTACCTCATCGGGAAACGGCTTGGTAAATCGCGCGCCATACTTTCGCGCCGTAAGAAAGGCAAAACGGTAATAATGCAGCGATTGTATAACATCACATGGTCGCTGAATGATAAGGTTGTTCCATTTTTCTACGAAATAAAAGAGCGAAACATGCTGCTTGGCGATTTTGCTGAGGATTTTTTATGCTCATTTTTAAGCCAGTATTATGCTTTTTTGAACCGTGATGAATTATATATCTCAAAAAAACTCAGCCTGAATGACTTACTTCAGGTATTCCCCGACAATAGAATAGTTGTGGAATTGATAAACACATTTATTGGAGATAAAGAATTGCAAAATTTTTCGGCTATGTGGGAAGCTGCACGTACCGCACCTCATGCAGTAGCCATGATAAACGATATTCAGATTCTACAGTTTATTGATGAATTCCAGAATATCAATAAATATGTTTTGGATAAAGATAAAGAGCCAATTACCACTCTCGCAGGAAGCTACCTTGCCACAGCCGAGAGCAAATGCGCTCCCATGTTGGTAACGGGAAGCTATATTGGCTGGTTGCGACGAATTATTTGGGAATTGTTACCTGCCCGTTTCAATGAGGTGTTTCTCGCTAATTTAGAGCCTTCGGAAGGTTTCGATATGA
>JFJP01040015.1_pt1 | contig 12063 bp, 8 predicted proteins | sample 431651 | NCBI WGS metagenome assembly JFJP01 (sample SAMN02602958, study PRJNA72255) | Microbial mat metagenome, whole genome shotgun sequencing project. | biome: fresh water; feature: sink hole; material: water; isolation source: purple microbial (photo- and chemosynthetic) mats found in... | reverse complement strand
CGAGCAGGGGTCACGCAAAATACCGGCTTACATAGAACGTGAAATGCTCTTTCTCCTCAGTAATCAACGGGGTCGATTCATAAGTAGTGATCCTTGCTGGGAAATCATCGAATGCGGCGTGAAAGAGCAGTGTCCGGCCTGGGAATTTCAGACCGGACATATGTGCTGGTTTATCTGCGGCACCCTGTGTACCTGCACCAAGGGATGCACCCTCGAAGAAAAAACCAAAAGATGCCGTTCCTGTGAAATCATCAAGGATCTTTTAGCGTAACCGCCACTGCAATCCCGACCGTCCTCTTATCCCCTGGCCCGGTCTTCTCGTCTACTCGAGAAGTGATGTAAATATTCTGCAGTTTCTGCAATTTTGCAGCTTATCCTGACGGGTAGAGTCGGCCGTACACTCGCATTTAGTCCCACAAAGAAACCAGCAAAGATGCCCGCTCTGAAACTCCCAGGCCGGGCATTTTTCTTTGTATGTACACTGTTTTTTCTCCCAGCAGGGTATTAAGTTCTGTTTTCGGCTGCGCTGATTACTGAGAAGAAAGAAAATTTGTCGTTCTATATGTGATGGGATAGCCCTGCGCCCTTGTTCGTAACTGTGTATGGTCTTTACCGATACCCCGAGCAGGTCAGCCAACTGTTGCTGTGTCTTCTTGAGTTTCTTTCTTGCCGGGACAAATTCATCCTTGTTCATAAGATTTCCTCGTATCGCAACTATAAAAAATTCACCTGGTTTTTATGCCATACCATATAAAATGTATCCGTAATGCCCCACGGTTTCATCCCACCGGATTCCCCCCTGCTTCCCCTATCAGATTCCGAACCGCATACAGCGTAACGAATAGTAACTCCTTTCTGCTTTTTGGAACAGCATCAAATGAACCGGCAAAAATTGCCGATTTTATAGTTTTTACCTGCCACACCGTAGGACTTACAACACTATCCAATAATAACATTATCGGAAAACATTGGGTTGCAGCATATTATAGTGATCTTGAATAGTAATACAAAAGAGCAGTGCCATGACGTTCAAATAACCATCGCAGCATCAATCGAGAGTTCATTTTTTTCAAAAGGCTGCTTTCAACACCCCATCATTCACCTTGCATACCTCTGAACATCCTTCGCGACCTGTGAAATCAGTAACGCACCTCAGCCTCTTTGAGGCAAGACATTCCGACCGAGGAAACATTCCTCCTTCTATCGATCCCGGAGACAGTCTCCGGGATCACCCTTTTCTACTCAAGTTATGAGGAAGCACTGAATTTCACCATTATTTTTTTTGCAATTTCAACAATTTTACCAGCAAAATACGTTCGATTGTCGGGATTATTGGTGGCCGTATTCTTCCACTGGTTAAGTGGTGATTCGGGATCCGAACAAAAAGTACCCTTCTGCTGCTCCTCCGCCATGAGACATTTGGAACACTTCTCGCTTTCTTTTTCCAGCTCGCAAAGCGGACAGAGATTTTTCCATGGTTCTTGCAGTTTGGCGACGTGGGTGATGTAATACTCCCTGTCATGAGCTGGATGCTTATAAAGCCATGTCCACATTTTCACCATTTCCTTCGACATTTCAAATATCTTCATTTTGCAACCTCCAATCTTAAGATAAAACGCGAAAAAGACCCTCTGGCTTCGCCTGAAGAAAAGACAGCAGTTACCCAATAGCGCTCATTTTTCCGCGTATTGTCTGGGTAAGAGCAATAATATCTCCGGCAAACATTGTCCGGCAGTCAGGATTATCGAGGGTGGTTTCCTGCCATTTGCGAAACGGTGATTCGGGATCGGTACAAAAAGGACTGTTTTGATTCTCCAACGCCATCAAACAATTTACGCATGTGCCCTCGGCCAAATCACACACAGGGCAATTGTTTTTCCATGGTTTTTCCAACCTCGCCACATGTTTTATATAATAATTCTCATCATGGGCCGGATGCTTATAAAGCCATATCCACATTTTCTCCACTTCATTGAGCGCATCTATCTTATTCATTTTTCTCCCTCCGTTTTGAGATTTTCATTGCATTAACCGTTGTCGTTTTACTCAAAAACAGCGAATTAATTTTGTGCGCAAGCACAATCGGCACAATTTTGCTGCCCAACAACCACCTGCCATCCCTTGACCTGCCCCCATAACATCTTCTCCACACTTCGAGAAAGTGAATGCGCACAAACCAGCACCCCCTCCTGTTTCCAAAATAAATTCAGCGTGAAATTTGTACGACATAGTAGTATTTTCCACATATGCACATTACTCAGCCGCAACAAGGACAAGCCCACCCGCCACCACCAAGCGAATACTCATATAGAGTATCCGCCACGACACCTTTCAATTCATGAAAAAACTACTTTTATACGACGATAGAGTATATTTTTTTTATTGACTACTACATAGTGGTATTTTATGCATATGTACATAACCTTATACCTCATACGTATACCAGCTTCAAAAATAAATCAAGGAATATTATTAAATATCACCGCCACCATCCTGGCAACAGAACCACCTCAACAACAATTTATCTCTTTGTTTTTTCATTATTTTACAAACACCAAAACAATTCTTTTTCAGCTGCATGCACCATACCTTCTGAAATCCACAGCGGACACCCCTCAATTCTTCAAACATGGATATATGCAGTACAAAATGTCTGTTTTTTGCAACTAGCCGCTACCCATTCAATACTACTCATGAGTATCATCTAATCTTGCCTGTGAGTTTCTCTCAGCAATATCAAAATCAACCATAGAATCCGCTCTCCTTTCGTACTTCTCAGTCACTGGACACTGAGAAGTACGACCACTCCCCTGACTCCTGCAAACCCCACCAAGGACTGATCTTCTCCCCTTAAAAGCTGATATACTCGAACACCCGCAGCCAGGAACATTTCCACCATCTCCGCGCCCCATTCCGGCACATCCACCAAAGGCAATAATCAACACCCGCTCACAGGGAAATTACATGTTTGCGCAAGGGAAAAGAATGCGACAACTGTCTAGTTCGTTTTTCGAAGAATTTTCGATTTACGCTTGCTATTTTCCGCAACTTGTTTTAAATACTTCTTATGTGCATACGCTAGAAATACGACATTGTGGTAACAACTTTCAAAGCTATAACTACAATGTGGGAGACTTTCGACAAATGGTGTTTTTTAAAGAATATCATCTTCGGACAACAACACTACAATGTCGTAATAAATTGACTGTTTTTCAGTGTCGCGTCAAGGTGTTACTTATGGCTGTTGACGCACAATGATTATGTGCATAAGTTGAATATACCGCATTGTGGTAATTGTTTTACTGCTGCTGTGATACTCTGCGGCATAAAAATGATGTGACTTGTCGAATTATTTAAATATGTGCATACGACAACAATACGACAATGTCGCATGCTAAAATGTTTTTCATGCTGCTCTGTGGTGATAATTCGGCGTTTGTGCAACTTGTTCAAATTTTGTGCATAAGACAAAAACACCACGTTGTCGTAGAAATTGTTTGGCTCGTAAAAATATTTCTCTGATCTTTATTGTTTCATGTTGAGAAGAGCTTTCATTTTTCGCGAGTTTTTGGTTTTATAGCGTAGGATGTAATGAGTCCCTTGCAAATTTACTTTCTTCTTTTTAAGAATGGCTCTTGTAAAGTGGATATACCCTTTTGGGGTGCTACATATTGGTTTTAACTAAAATAGTAATATAACAAACGGAGGCATCAAAAACTTAAAGCGAGCAGCAGCATTTTGCAGCCACTCCAGGAGAGTATGTTTTGACAACGAGTTTTTCGGACAGTCTGAAAAACAATTTCCTTCCGCCCACGTTTTTTGTGGTCTTTCAAGGGGAAAGATGTGAAGAATAATAGTATCGATCCGGATTTGTATAACGAGGTCAAGAGGCTTGGGGCGAAGGATATGGAAGCGTGTATGCAATGCGGCAATTGCAGCGCATCTTGTCCTTTATCCAGGGGCGACAATCCTTTCCCAAGAAAGATATACCGATATCTTCAGCTTGGTTTAAGAGACAGACTCCTGGCGGCTCCGGAACCCTGGTTATGTTATTATTGTGGAGAGTGCAACACTGACTGCCCGCGGGGAGCGGAACCGGCGGAAACGATGATGGCGGTCCGGCGCTGGCTGACGACACAATATGACTGGACCGGACTGGCAAAAAGATTCTATCTTTCCGAAGCCTGGGAGTTCGGTGCTCTCGGGGTCGTTGCGCTTTTTGTCACTTTGCTCTTTGTCTTTTTCCACGGTCCTATCATTACCGACCGTATGGCGGTCAACACCTTTGCCCCGGTTTTCTGGGTTGAGGTCGGTGATCTGACCATGGCTGCTGTTCTCTCTGCCTTCCTTATGTCCAATGCCTTCAGGATGTATCGTTTCGTCATGGACGGCACGAAGGCGCCTCTCAGTCTCTATCTCAGCGAAGCCAAAGCCTTTCTCCTCCATTTTATGACACAAAAAAGATGGCGGGAGTGCGGAGACGACAAAAGTCGCTGGCTCAAACATTTTTTCCTGGTCAGCGGCTATCTGACCATGTTGACCTTGATCATTGTCTTTCTTCGCTGGTTTCAGGTCGATGATACCAGTTGGCATTTTTCCAGCATCTTCGGTTACTATGCCACCGGAGCCCTTCTCTGTATGACGGTGGAAATGTTCCGCAGCCGTATGAGAAAGCAAGAGACCATCCACCGTTATTCACATGCCTCAGACTGGCTTTTTCTCATTCTGCTCTTCCTCACCACCCTCACCGGTATCATGATGCATATCTTCCGCCTCGCCGACTGGCCGATTGGAACGTATGTCATCTATGTTATCCACCTGGCCATTGCCGTACCGATGCTGGTAATCGAGGTTCCTTTCGGAAAATGGTCGCATCTCTTTTACCGGCCCTTTGCCATCTATCTCGCCGCCGTCAAGGAAAAGGCGCTGCAGCCTTCCGTCGTCGATTTTCATGAGATCAAGAAAGAAGTCGGCGATGCCTTTATGACCTGTATGCAATGCGGTACCTGTACAAGCATCTGCCCCAGCGGACTAATAGTTGATTACAGCCCGCGCATGGTTATGCGCAGCATTGCCCTGGAAAGACCGACCACGGTTTCCGTTGATGAATCCGCCTGGTCATGTGTTACCTGCAATAATTGCGTGGAACATTGTCCGCGCGGCATCGGCATTGTCGAACTGATCAAATCCGTTCGCAAACGAGTGGTCGATGCGGGCGGACTGCCGGCTGTTTTTGCCGATCCGGTGAAAAGTCTCAAGAAAAATGGTAACCCCTGGCAAGGCAAAAGAGAGAATCGTCTCGATTGGGCCAAAGGGCAAGCCCTGCCTCCCTATTCACAGGAACAGGAATATTGTCTCTTCTCCTGCTGCACCACTGCCTATGACAACACCCCGGCAAAGGGTGCGCAAAAGGGAGGTGTCGCCCTCCTCAAGTTATTGCAGCATGCCGGTGTCTCCTACGGTTCCCTGGGAACAAAAGAAAGTTGCTGCGGCGACATGGTCGATAAAATCGGTGCCGCTGATGTTGTCGCTGAGTTACAACGAAGCAATACCGAGATGTTCAAAGATGGCGGGGTCAAAAAAATTCTTACAATTTCGCCCCATTGCAATAATACCTTCAAAAATGATTACCAAGGTCTCAAGGGGATTGCCACAGAACATTATACCGAACTCCTCGACAAACTCATACAGGACGGAAGCATTAAACCATCCGCCAAGGTTGCTGCCAAAGTCACGTACCACGATCCCTGCTATCTCGGCAGACATGGCGGCATTTACGATGCACCGCGGAGGATCCTCGGCGCCATTCCGGGAATCGAACTTCTTGAGATGCAAAACAGCAAAGAGCGCAGCTTCTGCTGCGGCGGCGGTGGTGGTGGACAATGGAACGAAGCCGGAAAAGACAGCCTCGGTGAAATACGGGTCAAAGAGGCTCTCGGAACCGGTGCCGCAGTTATCGCCACAGCCTGCCCGTATTGCATCAGAATGCTGAACGATGCGATCGTCAAGCTCGGGGCCGGCAATAAAATACAAGTCCAGGACATAACGGAACTGCTTCTGCAGTCGGTTGATTTGTCTCGTACATCGGGCAAGCCTGGAATCAACAATCGAAGCATTTCTCAGGAGGACAGTCATGTCTGAGCGAATCGGGTTTTTTATCTGCCACTGCGGAATCAATATCGCCAATCGGGTCAGAGTCAAGGAAGTGGCGGAATACGCAGCCACTTTCCCAGGAGTGGCAGTTTCCAAGGATTATCTTTTTATGTGCTCCGATCCCGGCCAGGATCTCATCGAAAAGGATATCAAAGCCCATGATCTGACACGTATCGTCGTCGCCTCATGTTCGCCTCGGATGCATGAAAAGACCTTTCGATCCGCTTGCCAAAGGGCAGGGCTCAATCCTTACCGGGCCTTTCACATGGTCAGCGTCCGCGAGCAGGGTTCCTGGGTAACGGAAAACGAAGATGAAGCCACCGCCAAGTCCATTGTCCTGGTCAGGGCAGGACTCATGCGGGTTACCAATCAATATGCCCTCACGCCAAGTCGCTTCTCGGTAAACCCCAGTACCCTGGTGGTTGGCGGCGGCATTGCCGGCATGCAGGCGGCCCTCGACATTGCCAGCTCCGGCAACCGCGCTTATCTGGTGGAACGCCTGCCGACCATTGGCGGTCATATGCTCCAGTACGACAAGACGTTCCCGACGCTTGATTGTGCTGCTTGCATTGGCACACCAAAAATGGTTGACGTCGGCCAGAATAAAAACGTTACTCTGATGACCAATACCGAGATCGAGAGTGTCAGCGGTTTCATCGGCAACTTTAAAGTCAATGTCAATCAGCGCTCCCGCTACGTAAAGACCAATTGCACCGGCTGCGGCGATTGCGCCAAGGTATGCCCGGTGGATGCCCCAAATGAATGGGATGTCGGCATCAAGATGCGCAAGGCTATCTATATCGCTTTCCCGCAGGCGGTCCCGGTCCGCTACGTCATCGACAAAAAGGACCGGGGACCCTGCGTCCAGACCTGTCCGGCGGGTATTAATATTCAGGGTTTTATCGCCCTTATCAAAGTCGGGAAGTATCAGGAAGCCTTGAACCTGATCATGGAAACGATGCCGCTTCCAGGTTCACTCGGCCGTATCTGTCCCGCCCCCTGTGAGACCAAATGTCGTCGTCAGGACGTCGATACGCCGCTGGCCATCTGTCAGTTGAAACGCTTTGCCGCCGATCAGGTCGATTGGGCAACGTTGCCGGTACCGACCATTGAAATCAGGCCTGAAAGCGAAAAAGTCGCCATCATCGGGGCCGGCCCCGCCGGTCTTTCGGCCGCCTACTTTCTCGCGAGAAAAGGTTTTCACCCAACGATCTTCGAAAAGGCGCCGTTTGCCGGGGGCATGCTGCGCTTCGGCATCCCCGATTATCGCTTGCCGCCCGCCATACTTGAACAGGAAATCAACTATATCAAACGACTCGGTGTCGACATCCAACTGGGTGCCGATATCGGCAAGAATCGCACCGTCGCCGGTCTGTTCGACGAAGGTTTCAAGGCCGTTTATCTGGCAACCGGTGCCTGGCGCAGTCGGAAGATGAATGTCGAGGGCGAAGATGCCGAAGGAGTCATGCACGGCATCGACTATCTCAGTCAACTTAATCTGAAAAAACCAGTCAAAACCGGGAAAAAGGTGGTGGTTGTCGGTGGCGGCGACGTTGCCATTGATGCTGCTCGCGAGGCTCTGCGCCAGGGTGCCGCCGAGGTGAAAATGGTTTATCGCCGCAGCAGGGCGGAAATGCCCGCGGTCAAACATGAAATCCAGTCGGCCGAGGACGAAGGCATTAAAATCGACCTCCTGGTCAATCCGATCAAGGTCCTTACCGAGGGCGGCAAGGTTACCGGCCTGCGCTGTATCCGAATGGCCCTCGGCGAGCCGGACGAATCGGGAAGAAGGCGACCGGTGCCGGTTGAGGGTTCGGAGTTCGATATCGAATGCGATATGATGATTCCGGCCATTGGCCAGCAGGTCAACAACAGTTTCCTCGAAGGCACCCAAGGTGTCGAGATGACCAGATGGGGTACGGTCGCCGCCGATGCGGTGACCTACCAGACCAGTTATCCGGGCATCTTTGCCGGCGGAGATATGTTTACCGGGCCTTCCATCGCCGTTGAAGCAGTGGCGGCGGGACACGAAGCGGCAATCTCCATTGAAAAATTCCTCCAGGGCGAGGATCTCACCGCAAATCGTCCGGCGAAACCCACCGGCACTGATTGGCAGGCTATCCCGGAAAAAACCGAGAAGGTCGCACGGGCGAAGATGCCTGCCCTGGCCGTAGCCGAGAGGGTCAACAACTACAAAGAAATCGAGCTCGGGTTCACCGAAGAGCAGGCGAGAAAAGAAGCAGCCCGCTGCGTCGATTGCGGCGGCTGCTGCGAATGCAAGCTGTGTGTTGGTCAGTGCAAGGCGGTTGCCATTGATCATGATATGCAGGACAAACACGAAACCATCGATGTCGGCACCATCATCATTGCCACCGGTTTTGATCCGATGAACCCTTCAAAGATGACCCAGTACGGCTACGGTAAATATCGCAACGTCTTCACCAATCTCGAATTCGAACGGCTCTCTAATGCCACCGGCCCGACCGCTGGAAAGCTGATGAAACGGGACATGAAGGATCCGATGAAATACACGACAGCGCCGAAAAGCGTCGCCATCCTTCACTGTATCGGCAGCCGTGACCAGAACCACCACGAGTACTGTTCCCGTACCTGCTGCATGTATGCACTGAAATATGCCCACCTTTTAAAGGACAAATGTGGCCATGATACGGAGATTTATAACTTTTATATCGATATGCGCTGTTTCGGCAAGGGCTATGAAGAATTCTACAAGCGGGTCCAGGCGGAAGGGGTGAAAATGATCCGCGGCAAGGCCAGTTCCATCACCGAGGATGCCGACGGTCTTTTAACGGTTCGCGGTGAAGACACCCTGGCCAACCGCATCATCGAGATCAAGGTTGATATGGTCATCCTCTGTACGGCTATGGAACCGAAGCCGGATGCTGCCGACGTTATGCGGAAATTCGGCATCGGCATCGGCTCCGACGGCTTCTTCCAGGAAGAGCATCCGAAACTGGCGCCGGTATCCACGCCGACCAGCGGTATCTTCCTCGCCGGTGCCTGTCAAGGACCAAAGGACATCCCGGATACGGTCGCCCAGGCCAAAGGAGCGGCCTGCGAATGTCTGGCCCTCAGCTCCGCCGGGGAGGTTGAGGTGCCGCCGATGATCTCCCAGATCGATCCGGAGATTTGTGTCGGCTGCCAGCTGTGCATCGGCCTTTGTCCGTATTCGGCGATCGAATTTAATGATTATGCCGGTATCAGTGAGGTAAACAGTGCAATATGTAAAGGGTGCGGCAGTTGTGCCGGTGGTTGTCCAAGTGGTGCGGCCAAGGTAAAACACTTTACCGATAAACAGATCTTTGCGGAAATAGACGGGCTTTTACTTAATTAAGGAGTGATGTGATGAGCGAGTTTGAACCCAGAATAGTGGCTTTCTTTTGTAATTGGTGCACATTTACCGCAGCAGATCTTGCCGGCACATCTCGTTTGTCGTACCCGCCGAACACCAAGATCATCCGGGTCATGTGCAGTGGAATGGTCGATCCGAAATTTGTCATCAAGGCCTTTCTCAATGGAGCGGACGGGGTATTGATCGGCGGCTGCTGGCCGGGAGACTGTCATTATATCAATGGCAATCTCAAGGCACGACGCCGTGTGGCACTCCTCACCGAGTTGCTGAAACAATATGGCATTGGTGAAGAACGCTTCTGGCTCCGATGGATCGCTGCCAGTGATGGAATCATGCTGAAGGAAGTGGCAGAGGAAATGACCGAAAAACTCAAACAACTCGGGCCGAGCCCCTTGCAGCTTAAGGGCCAAATGGTAGGTTGAAGACACGGAGACGACTGAAAATGACTAAATTCGCAAAATTGTCTTTCAAAAAAGACGAACTGAATAAAGAACTGTCGGGATTTTTCAAAGGCATGCTTGAAAATGGTGCGGTCGACGCTGTCCTTGCCCCCATGGCTCAGGCCAAAAAGGGCGTGCGATTGACCCTCGTTACCTCTGCCGCCAATACCGAACAGGTGGATGTTTTTGCCCCGGTTGCCAACGTCAGTGGCGCAAAGATCGCGTCATCGCTGACCGCCCGCCCCTCCGGCAGGAAAGTTGCCATGGTTCTCCGCTCCTGTGAGATCCGCGCCGTGGTTGAGCTTGTCAAACTGAAACAGGCCGATCTCACCGATGTGCTGATGATCGGCATGGATTGTTACGGCCGTTATGAGAACAATGATTTTCTCAGCTTCCAGGGACAAAACGGCACCTCCGAGGCCTTTCTTGCCAACGCCTCGGCCGGCAAAACTGATACCGGCAGTTTCGACGTCGCCGGTGCCTGCCGCATCTGTGAGTTACCGGTAGCAGACAACGTCGATTTACGGCTCTGCGTTATCGGTGCCGGCAGCGATACCCTGTATATCGAAGCGGTAACCGCCAAAGGCGAGGCAGCCCTGGAAAAAGCCGGGGTAAAAACCGGTGAAGCCCCTGCCGGCCGTGAAGAAGCGGTAAAAAAACTGATTGCCGGCCGCACCGAGGCCAGGGACAAGCAATTTGCCGAATTCCGCGCAGCGACCAGCACCTTTGATGCCCTGGCGGACAAATTGGCTGCCTGCGTCAACTGTTACAACTGCCGCGTCGCCTGTCCGGTCTGTTACTGTAAGGAATGTGTCTTTGTTACCGATACCTTCCGCCACACCGGTGAACAGTTCATGATGTGGGCGGATATGGGCGGCAAACTGAAAATGCCCAACGACACCCTGTTTTTTCATCTGACCAGAATTACCCATATCAGCCTTTTCTGCGTCGGTTGCGGGCAATGTACCAGTGCCTGTCCCAATGATATTGATTTGATGCCGCTGTTCAGGACATCCGCTGATAAATCTCAGGCCCGGTTTAACTATCAAGCAGGTCGTTCGGTCGATGAGCAGCAGCCGATGGCTGGCTTTGAATCCAACGAATTGTTTGAAGTGACCGGACAAGCTAAATAGGAGCATATTATGGCAGAAAAGAAGCCGACCGGTACAGTCCTCGTGGCTGGTGCCGGTATCTCTGGAATCAAGGCGGCCATAGAGTTAGCTGAAGTGGGGTATAAGGTTCTGTTGACCGATGCTTCTACCCAGATCGGCGGTATTTTGGCCAAGCTGGATTACCAGTTTCCGACGGATCATTGCGGTATGTGCAGAATGTTGCCGATGGTGGGCCGAGAATACTCATCGCAATATTGCATGCGCAAAGGCTTGTTTCATACCAATATTGAAATCCTCCCCTTTACCGAGATTCAGGCGGTAACTGGCGATGCGGGCAACTACAAGGTCGAACTGCTGAAAAGAGCCCGCTTTGTCGACCCCGGGTTGTGCAACGAACTGGAAGAATGTCTGGCTGTCTGCCCGGTTGAGGTTGGTGATGAATTCAATCATGGTCTCACCAAACGCAAAGCCATTTATCAGGCAATCCCGCATAACACCCCGAAACTCCTGCTTATCGATATGCAGGCCTGCACCCGCTGCGGCGAGTGTGTCAAGGTGTGTTCCACCGGGGCAATCAATCTTGACGCCCAGGATGAGGTGGAAACCCGTGAGGTCCACTCCATCATCCTCGCTTCCGGCGTGAAGTTATACAACACCCGGGAATTTGAAGATGCCAAGTCCTACGTGGTTTCGCCGGATGTCGTTTCTTCACTTGCCTTTGAGCGGATGCTCAGTGGTTCCGGCCCCTACAAGGACAGCGTCATCAGCCGCCCCTCGGACGGCAAACCGGCAAAGAACATCGCCTGGATTCAATGCATGGGATCGCGCAACCGACGGCAGAAAAGGGATTACTGTTCCTCCATCTGCTGCATGTTCGCCCTGAAAGAGGCGGTGCTTGCCAAGGAACGGGGTGGACCGGATGTTGAGACCACTATTTTCTATATGGACTTGCGCACCTTTGGCAAGGGTTTCCAGCAATATCGGG
>JFJP01040013.1_pt1 | contig 12064 bp, 7 predicted proteins | sample 431651 | NCBI WGS metagenome assembly JFJP01 (sample SAMN02602958, study PRJNA72255) | Microbial mat metagenome, whole genome shotgun sequencing project. | biome: fresh water; feature: sink hole; material: water; isolation source: purple microbial (photo- and chemosynthetic) mats found in... | reverse complement strand
GACATAACTCTCCATGATCTCTTCTGCCGTGAGTTGAATGTCCTTACAGATCAACGGGCGTTTCAGATAGGGACGACCCTTTTCCAGCCATCGTAAAGCGGTTTTCAAATTTTTTTTATTATATTCTATTTCGGCCAGAGACAAATAGGGCTCAATATAAAACGGACCATGGGCAATGGCATTTTTGTAGTGGTCTTCAGCAAATGTGTATTGATTCATCGTTTTATAAATATTGCCAAGACCGATATAATGATGCGGGTTTTCCGGCATTTTCCGGATTTCTTCTTTGTACAGCGCAATTCCCTGGGATATAGACATCTGCTTTCCCATGATGTCCGAGTTTAAAAAACTGAGCGCTCCGGTCAAGGGGGTATCTTCGGTTTTTCCCTGGTTTTTCAGGGCAGTCAGGCGGATAATCTCGGCAGATACTGCCATTTTTCCCATGGGGGTCAGGGTGAATTCAGTGATCCGATTGCAGGAGAGGCAGGTGAGTTCATCTGCAACATAGATGTCTCCATCATGGGATACAATAAGGTTGCGGCATTCATAATCACTGATATCACCGCAATGGCTGCATTCCAATGCAAGGGTCAGCACAGACCGGGCCGTAGCGGAATTCAGCAGATCCATGGCCGCATTGAGACTTTCCCCGGGGCGTGGAAGACTTTCAAGGATCATTTTAGTTTTTTCATCTGATTTTCCCTGGACAGTATTAACAATCACAAAGAGTTCGTCAATTCCCTTTTGCTTTTTGCCAACCTTGTGGTTCAAGAGATCCAGTGCTTTTTGGCTGACCAGGCTTTGGCAGGTTGACAGGGTATCTGCCCGAAAGGATCTGATAAAACGGTCGAAATGCTTAATGAGCAATTCTTCAGACCGTTCAGTTCCAACTTTCCGGATAATGGCCAGTATATCCAGGAGTTTTAATTCGGGTATTTCCCCCATTTTCGAATCAAGACCATCAATGGCGGCATCACCGAAGCCGGACAGGGAGGTAATCGTCTTTTGAGGGAGCCAGTCATCATCATCTTTGGAATCATATAAAAAGACATTGACAAGTTCAGGAACAAAAGACGGATCCCTGAAATGCGCCATCAGTTCCATAACGGTTGCAATGGCATAGTCTCCGCGATTTTCCTGTTTCAGGAGGTCCAGGCTTTTTTCCAGGGCAGTGCATAAAAGAGCGGTCCTGCGATAGGGTGGAATGCCTGAAAGATAGGTTTTGATCTGGGTCATTAAGGGGATATACTCCAAATCAAGGGTGATAAATTCCATCACATTGGCATCGGAAAACAGGGTCGGCTCTATTTCGTCTTTGCGGTGAAATTGCCGGATGATGGATGCAAAAACGGCCGGAACAGCATGGTGCAGATCGTGTGATTCCAGAAGAAGCATCAATGCCTTGTCCTGGCATAATGTCCGGATGATGCTGGTCAGAAGCGGTTCATTGATGCTGTTTAGATGTTCCAGGATCATGGAGGTTTCAGATAAATTTTCCGATTGGAGAATGAGGTTGTAAAGATCAAACAGCCTTTGGCCGCTCCAGCCGTCCTGGTAGAGATGGTCTAAAAGCCCAGGAGCAGTGGTTAATTCATGGTCTTCCAGGGCAAAAAACAGATCAAGTTCAAACGGATACCCGTTCATAAACCGTTCAAGTGTCAATACCCGCTGGAAATAGCGGCAGAATTCGTAGTAATTAAGGCCCTCTTCCACATAATTCCGGATCAAGTATTCCAGGCAATTTTTTGCCAGAGGAACCGCTTCAGGGCAGTTCAGTATTAAAGCAGCAGATACCTGGTTTAAGAGAAGAGCACGGAAATTACGCGAATCTTCCAGGGATTCCGATGCCTGGAAGAAAAGAGGAAGGGTCTGATCAAAATATTCCCGCCTTAAATCCAAAGGAAGATCCCCAAAATAATTATGCCAATAAAACGTATTTATCGTGATTTGTTCCTGCCTGATCTGCTCCTGAAATTTTTGTTTCAGAAGGTCAAGGAACAGATCAGGTGCATGGGCCTTTATGATGACATCAATTTTTTTGCCATAGTCTGAAAGTGACCCGTTTTTAAAACGATCCATCAGTTCATCCATAATCGGGGCAAAAAATTTGGGCGGCACATGGGTAAACATCAGATGGAGCATGAACATATCCCCGTTGTCCAGGATGTTCAGCAAAAATGGCCGGGTAAATACCCGGGTTTCAATCTTGCGGGCCGATTCAGGATTACTCTCTTTAAGATCCTGGTATTTTTCCAGAATAAAATCGGCAAACAGGGGGATTTGATAATCCGCCCGGCTGAGGATCAGGTCAATATCCATAAGTTTTCATATATCCTCTTTTTGCGGTTTTGTTTGGCTTACATCTGCCCCAGCACTTTTTTTGCCTCTTCCGAGCCCTGGAAATCCTTTTGAAGCTCCAGGGCTTTTTTCAATGCTGTTTCTGCTTTGCCATAGTTTCCTTTTTTATAGTAGGCAAGTCCTAAATGGTAATTGAAAATCGGGTTTTTCGGCTCTTTTTCCACACAGGCTTCAAATTCCGTTAGAGCAGAATCATAGATTTCTTTTTTATAATACACCCAGCCCAGGGTATCCATGATGGCTGGCAGTTTTCCAAACCGCTCCTTGGCCTGACGGGCCAGATCCAGGGCCTTGTCCAGTTGCTTTCCCTGCTCGGCGTAAAAAAAAGCAAGATTGTTCACGGCCGGGATATACCCAGGATCAATGTCCAGGGCATGTTTATAATGCGTTTCGGCAAGATCGTATTTCTGCTGTTTTTCATACAGGGTTCCGACAAGAGTGTGGGGAGACGCCTGGTCCGGTCGTTTTTGAATCAGGGCCAGATACAGGCCGATGGCCTCATCCATTTTCCCTTCGCTGGTGTAAAGATTGGCCAGGGTGAGATAGGGGGTGATAAAGCCGGGATTTTTTTCAATGGATTGCCTGAGCATGTCTTTTGCCGAATCAACCTCCTTTGATGCCAGAAAGAGATTTGCCTTGAGATTCAGAATGATTGAAACAATGACGGGAGAAGAATCCCCCACCTTTTTTAATTGATCATCACAGAGGCCGAGGGCTTTCGAGAATTCTTTCTGAGATGCATGAACCGATATCAGGTTTGTAAAGACATCCATGAGATTGGGGTTCAGTTCCAGGGCTTTATTATAATTCTTCAATGCTTCCGGATTGTTTTTTTCCGACTGATGGACCATTCCCAGCCGGTACCAGGCAGACGGATTACCCGGTTCAAGCTCGGTCAGATCTTCAAAGATGGCCTTGGCAAGAGCATTCTTTTTATTGGCCATCTCGATATTGCCCATCAGAATATTGGCATTGTAATGTTTGGGAAACTGTTTCAGCACTTTTTTGACGTTATCTTCAGCAAGATAAAGGTCTCCTCCCCGAAAATGCATATCGGCCATCATCAGCCTTGCCTGGAAAAGCTCGGGATTTTTTTCCAGGGCTTTTGAAAGGACGGGTTTGGCCTGATCAAAATCATTTTTTTCAAACAAGGCCGAGCCTAAAAGAAAATTGAACAGGCCGGATTCAGGCTCGTCCTTGACAAGACCCTGGAAAATATCAATGGCTTTGTCATAGTCTTTTTTGGCAGCAAGAATTTTGCCTTTCAAGAGTTTTGCCGGCTGATAATCCTGCCGCTTTGCCAAAATTTCATCTACCAGGGGTTCTGCTTTGGCGATGTCATTATTTGAAAAATAAAAATCTGCATAGGCATTTTTAACTTCAAAATTTTCCGGTTCGATTTCCAACGCTTTTTGAATATACGCTTCAGCTTCCTTTGTCTTTTTTTGGCTGTTCATGAGTTTTGCCAGAAACATATAGGCATTCAAATTTTTAGGATCAATCTCAACGGCTTGTAAAAGTCTTTTTTCCGCTTCATCGCCCTTGCCCTGGGCAGCATAAAAATTACCGGAGATCAGAAGGGGTTCAATTTCCTTTGGTTTTTTTTGAATCAGGCTTTCCAGAACCTTTTCAGCGGATTCAAGATTTTTTCTGGACAGATAGAATTCAAATAATGCCCTGTAAATACCTGTATCCTCAGGGGAGATGCTCAGCGCCTGTTTCAGATTGCCTTCCGCTTCCTCGGGTTTATTCTGGGCCATATTGATTTTTGAAATGACCAGAAGCGCTTTGGCCTGGGTTTTATCAATCTTCAGTATTTTATCATATACGGCCTTGACGGAATTCAAGTCTTCGTTTTTTGTACCCAGGATGCCGGCATGCAGATACAGGGCCTTAATATTTTCAGGTTCTTTTTCAAGAACCTCATTGACTCTTTTTTCAGCTTCCTGGCGTTCTTTGGAAAGCAGGTAAAAAGAAGCCACCTGGAGTTTATAGTCCATATTTTCCGGAGCCAGTTGTTCCAGCCTCAGAAACACTTTAAAGGTTTCCGGGGCATCCTGGAGTTTCAGATATACCTTGGACAGAAGATCATGGGCTTCCACGGAATTGGGAATCAGTTTGACGGCATTCTGGATTTGGATCTTTGCTTTTGCATAGTCTTCTTTTTCAAAATAAGCTTGTGCTTCCTTAAGAAAATTCTCGGCTTTTTTCTGGTCAGAAGCGCATCCCGTGAACAAGAACCCGAAAAAGATAAAAATAATAAAAAATTTAACAGGCAGGCATTTCATTTGTTTTTTACTCCGGAAAAAGTGTTAACAAAAAAAGATATATCTTCTTATCATTGGTAAGGAAGGTTTTTCAATGATCTTTTTGAATTTATGGATAGGATGGATATAAAAAATCAAATCCAAAAATAAAAAAAAGCAGGAGAAAAACCCCTGCCTTAGACTGGAAATATTTATTTAATGCTATTTTTTTCTTCTGTTTACTCCGGCCAAGCCCAGAAGACCAACACCGAAAAAAAACATGGTGGCTGGTTCGGGAACAGTTGATATTTCTCTGACCAGTTTGTCATCAATGGCATCTCCAAAAGTATCAAAACCCCTTGCAGCAATAACAAAGCCAGTGGCCCCGCCTTTGATATTTGCATTATACCAGGCTTCCACCCCGGCATCTCCAAGGATGACAATTCCATTAATTGCGTCAATACCTGCAGCCAGGGCTGCATCCCTTGCGGTTGCGGTGTTACCGTCGGAGGACCGAGTTACCCCAGCAATTGCAGCCGCAAATGCATTTGCAGATTCTGCATCATCAATCAATGTCCAGTTCACAAGCTGGCTTTGCGTGCCTGCATAGGACCATTCAATATAGGTTACCGCAATACTACCAATGGCACCGGCAGCAATTGCATCCTTAATGGTGCTGCTTTGGAAGGCATTAATGTATCCCTGTTTTTGAAGATTATATTCAGCAGTGCTTACACTCCCGGACACATCTACTAATAATGCAAGTTCAAGGTCAACAGACGTTGCATATGAAGTCATTGGCAACACTAACAAAAACATTAAAGCAACTAAAAATTTTTTCATGAAAACTCCTTTATTGGAGTTGTGTTGCGAGTGGCCTTAACTATCTGAATTATTAACAGATTTTCACTTTCTTTGTAGAAGTGAGTATCGCTTTTAAATTCAATGACTTACACGATATTTGAAAAATCCAAAAAAAACTGACAACATAATTTTTCATACGGTTTTTTATCACAGATGCCTGATCTATAATACCCTTCGCATATAGAACAGAGACTCAAAAAAGATATGGATCTAAATCAGACCAAAGGACAAAATTTCACACCTACATCTCCGTTTTTTCTTTTTCACAGGCTGGTACCACCTCAGGTCTATAATCGGCCTATACGAAAGGCGGGCGGGGTATTATTTAAAAAAAAGGGCGGGGTCTGCGGGATCAGGCGGGGTAAACTCGCAACAAAAAAAAGTCGCAACATAATTTAAGATTTAAATTTTAATTCAGGCTCAAACCATTTTTGTGCTTGAATTTCTTCTTTTGTAGAACATAGTACAGCAACAAACATGCCAGATTTTGATTGTCTTTCTGGGCAAGGGGGTTGAAGGATTTTGGGATGGGAATTAAAAAAAATGTGAAAAAGATTACATATAAATTATAGAAAAATATTCATAGAATTAGGTAATGTTTTTCACAGATGCTTGAGCTCCGGCGGACTGCCTATTTCCCGTATTTATCATCAAAGGAATTCCAGAAGCTTCTGTCCCTGTCCCGCCATCTTTTGCCGAAGGCTTTGTCAAAGAAAGGGTTCAGGGTTCTGAACCAGGCACTATGGCCTTGTCTGTTTATAAATTTTTTATCATTTCTTGTATTCCCTTGACGGTTTTCTAATAAAGATATATATCTATCATTAAATCAATTTATGATAGATATTTTTATCAATATGAAAAATCAAAAAAATATTGCAGCCTTTCCGGCGTATGTCCTTCAAACTCTCAGGGAAATGGGAGAATTCATTTCCTGCGCCCGGAAGGAAAAAGGCTGGACCCAGGAAGCGCTGGCCACGCGTATCGGGGTAAATCGGATGACGATTGTGCGCATTGAAAAAGGGAGACCAGAGGTGGCCACCGGCTGGTATATGACTGCGGCCTGGCTTCTCGGACTTCAGGTGTTCACCTGGCAGACCATGGGTGAGGCAAGAAGTGATTCTGTGGTCGGTGATCTATTAATAAAACTCAAAAAAACGCTGCCTTCCACAGTGAGACAAAAGAGGAAAAAGATAGAAAATGACTTCTGATGCCTATATCTGGATATGGCTGCCCGGAGAAAGCGAACCGGTTGTCTGCGGCAGGCTGGAACCTGAAAATAATACCTATGGTTTTGTATATGGAAAGAGTTACCTCAACCGATCCAATGCCATTGCACTTGATCCGCGGGAACTTCCTCTGGAGGAACGGATTTTTTCACCCTCCTTTGGTGAAACCCATAGTGTGATCAGGGATGCGGCACCTGATGCATGGGGACGAAGAGTATTGATGTATACAATCGAAGGCAAGGCCTTTTCCGAACTTGATTATCTTCTTTTGGCCGGAAGGGACAGGATCGGCGCACTGGATGTCCGGCCTGAATCATCGGGATACTCCGGCGTCCGAACCGGGCCTTCCGCTTTGATTGAGGATCTTTTGACGGCTGCAGAAAAGGTGGAGGCAGGACATCCTCTCCCTGAATCATTGGCAAACGCGCTTTTGCACGGATCAAGCGTTGGCGGAGCAAGACCCAAAGCATTGCTCATGGATGAAAATATAAAATGGATTGCCAAGTTTTCTTCCACAACCGATCATTATCCTGTTGTCAGAAGCGAGTATGCTGCTATGTGGCTGGCAGGAAAATGCGGGATTGCCGTCCCGGATATGCGCCTTTTGAAAATAATGGAAAAGGATGTCCTCCTGGTGAAACGGTTTGACAGAGAATTATCTGATGGTCATTGGCGCCGTCGTTTTCTTATCAGTGGCCTTACGGCACTTCAGTTGCACGAGACGGAAGCAACCTTGGCTTCTTATCCGGAACTTGCATCTTTTATCCGCCGTTTCGGCGATGGTTTTTCTTCTGATACAAAACAGCTGTTTAAAAGGATGCTGTTTAATATTTTTATCGGAAATACCGACGACCATGCGCGCAATCATTCTTTCTTCTGGGATGGCCATTATTACACCCTGACCCCTGCCTATGACATCTGCCCCATACTGCGGGCCGGGCAGACAGCACATCAGGCCATGATTATCGGCAGGGAAGGAAGAACCGGCACCCTGCGGAACGCATTAAGCGAAGCAAAACAATTTGGCCTGACGTCTGAAGAGGCAAAAACAATTGGGGAAGAAACCGCCGGGATAATCCGGCAACACTGGGATGAAGCTGCCGATCTTGCCGGTTTGGCAAATCATGGCTCAAAACTGCTGAAGCAGGCAACCATCCTCAGCCCCGCCTGTTTTTACTGAATAAGCGGTGTCAAAGAAGGGAGGGGGCGGGATCATCCGTTAAAATGATATAAAGTGAGCCTCTTTTCCTTCTTTGCCAGTTCAACGAGTTCCTGTGTAAATCCGGACCTGCTGAAAATAGCATAGTATTTTAGAGTCTCCTTTTTGCAGACTAGTTTTTCTGATTTTTCTTTCAGATGATAATAATCACTTGGATCAATCTTTCGGGAACTGTATTTGCATTCCCCGAAGAGAATTGCGCTGTCTTGCGGGTCAAGTGCTACAATATCAATTTCCGTGTTTTTGTCCCACCACCGGCCTGCCTTTGACAGGGTGAAATTCGGAAGATCCCTGCTGATCAGGTCAGACAGCCTTTCCCGGCAAATATCTTCATAAATATAGCTCACATGGTTGTCATTAAAATTCTGTCTGATTTTATGAATAACAAAGTCAGTATTTTCCATTTCAAGGTAATTTCTGTAGGGATAGACAAATCTGAACCAGAACCGGATAAAATTATCTTTAATGACATAAAGACCGTTTTTGCTCTTTTCAGGATTGGTTTCGGTAACAGGGGTGATTCTTTCGAGAATGTCCAGCTCCATCAGAGTTCTCAGATATTTTGTAGCGCCGGATTGGTTGATACCGATATGGGCTGCTATTTTTCCGATTTTATGATGGCCCGCTGCAATGGATTTGATAATGGAGAAGTATGTTCCGATTTCACCTACTTCCCTTTCCAGCAGAAAGATGGGTTCTTCATATAAAAAACATTGCTTTGAAAGAATATTCGTTTTTATGGCTTCAAAAATGTCATCCATTGGCTTAAATAATTCAATATATTTTGGTACGCCACCGGTGACTGAATAATGGGCGATCAGGTCATAATTCCCCTTTTCATCGAAAAACAGATGGTAATTTTTAAAGGCAATCTGCTTCATCCTGATCTGACCGGTTCTTCGGCCATACAAAGGGCTCGAATACGAAAGGGTCTGATGAACCATCATGCTGACCAGGGATCCACATAAAATGACCATGACGTTGGTATTTACCAGAATTTCATCCCATTCCAGCAAAAGGTTTTTTTTAAGAAGAGTGTTGTTTGCAAATTCAGCCAAAAGGCGCTGAATGCTTTTTTTGTTTTCGCGCTCAGACTCCTCAGTAGCCATGAAATACAGAGCAGTTTTACCGTCTATGAACTCTTTGATCAGAGTTGTTTTCCCGATAGTTATAATTTGGATTATAATAATTTGGATTATAACTCATGTCAACAAACCGGATTTTTTTAAGGCTTATCTCCCGTATTTATCATCAAAGGAATTCCAGAAGGTTCTGTCCCTGTCCCGCCAGCCCTTGCCGAATGCCTTGTCAAAGAAAGGTTTCAGGGTTCCGAACCAGGCGCCGTAGCCCTGTTTACCTTCAATACGGGCCTTGATGACGTCGGCCACATGGCGGACGAGGTTTGCCAATTCATCTTTGGGAATATAGGAATCCGCACCTTTTACAATGGATTCTTTCAGGTTTTCAGGGGTCAGGGCGTGGGCGGTCAGCATGAGGGACGGGATGTCTTTTTTACGGGCCAGTTCCAGCACATCATATCCTGAAACTCCCATGATATCGAGGATGGCGATGTCATAGCGATTTTTTTCAAGGAGTTTTTTTGCTTCTTCAAAAGTAGCGGCTTTTTCAATGGCACACATATCCAGGAGTTCTTCGACGGTTTCGAGGATATCCGGCTCATCATCCACCACCAGAACCCGTCGGTCCTTTAAAAGGTCTTCCATTTTAATGGTATCCAGTTCAAACCGGATGGTGGTGACCGGGCAGGGGGCTTTTAATATAACATATCGGGCTGTGGAGCCCAGGATGGCTTTCTGGGCTTTTGATTTTTTCTTTATGCCGAGAAATATCTGAGCAATATCATTTTCTTCGGCAAACCGGACCAGATCTTCCCCTGCGGAAAGTCCCCGGACGCTTTGCTGGGCATCATGGTCTATACCTGAGTCTTTCATGAGCTTTCTTGCAAGATCCAGTTCTTCTTCAGCTTTTATGATATCAGACTGTTTTTCGGAAGTTCCCCCTTCCATCGAGGTAACAATATATACAAAAGCGTTATTCGTCCTTGCAAATTCTTTTGCAAGAGACAAGGTCAGCCTTCCGACTTCGCCGCCATTATACCCAACCAGTATCTTCATGTTGAACTCCTTGAAATTACAGTCTACATCCAGCGTTTGCGGCGTTTATAAGACTTTACATTTTTAAAGGATTTCCTGCCGCCGCCCTTGGTAATACCCATATAAAATTCTTTGACATCGGGGTTGTTCTGCAATTCTTCGGACGGTCCCTCCAGAACGATTTTGCCTGATTCCATGATATAGGCATAATCAGATACAGCCAGGGCAACTTTTGCATTCTGCTCCACAACCAGGATGGTGGTGTCAAGTTCTTTGTTTATTTTTTTAATATTATCAAATATTTCTTTGACCAGAAGCGGCGCAAGCCCCAGGGACGGTTCATCCAGCATCAGCATCTGGGGCGCTGCCATCAAGGCCCTTGCAATGGCGATCATCTGCTGCTCTCCGCCGGAACTGTAGCCGGCCATCCGGTTGGTCACTTTGGAGAGTCTTGGAAAATGTTTGTACATGAGTTCATTGTCTTCGCGGATTTTGGCAGACCCGTCCTTTCGCGTAATAGACCCCACAAGGATGTTTTCATTCACGGTCAGGTGTTTGAATACCCGTCTGCCTTCGGGCACCATGACGGCACCGAGTTTCACAACATCCGTCCCCATGAGCTGGGTGGTATCGGTATTGTTGAATTTGATATATCCTTCCTTGATGGCACCGTTCTCGGGTTTTAAAAGACCGCTGATGGCCCGTAAAGTAGTTGTTTTCCCTGCTCCGTTGGTTCCGAGAAGGGCGACGATACTGCCTTTTGGGACATTCAGACTGACGCCGCGCAGTACCTGGATGATATCATTATAGATAACTTCAATATTGTTGACTTCAAGCAGATTTGTTCCCATATGCACTTTCTCTGGTTTGGGGGTTATTCTTACCGGGAATTGAATGATTCCCGGTAAGATGAGTTCACCTTCCGCAGGGACGCTTATGCCCCATACATATCATTAAAACCTAACGGCCAGCCCTGACTTTTTTAATGAATTCGGATTCAACAGATTTGATTTTCTTGAATTTTCCGCCTTCAACCACATAGATATTTTGAACATCCACTCCGATCCGTTCGGTTTTGGAGAAGCTTACCGGGCCAGCCGCCACAAAGGAATCGAATTTCATGTTATTGAGCATCTTATACAGGTTTTCGCGGTTGACTTCCAGTTTGGCGGCCTTTGCCATCTTGATGGCTTCCGTGGCAATCTGGGCGGCCAGGATGCCAGCGCCGTAATTATGGGAATTGGCGGCTTTGTCGTCACGGCCGTATTTTTTTGCTAGCTCCAATTGCTTTTTTGCCCCTTCATTGTTTTCCGAGGTCAGGTTATAGGAACAGGCCCAGAAAAAGCCTTCGGTGGAGGCCCCGGCCAGGGCGATGAGATCGTTGCCGCCAGTGTAGTGGGCGCCGAGGAAGGTCAGCTTGCCTTTTTCACCAAAAGTTTTGGCGGCCAGACCCAGGCGCTGGGCATCGGTCAGCATGGTGGCGACGGGGGATTGAACCGTGTGGCAGAGGACATATTGAACGCCCTTGCTGATGAGGCGCTGAAGCATGGCGCTATTGTCAAGATCTTTACCATGTTCAACGGTTTCAACAATTTCTATTTTTAGGCCTGCGGCGACGGCTTTCTGGGTGTCTTCCAGGGGTCCCCGGCCAAAGGCGGAGGGATGGATAAAAAAGGCGACCTTGGGGACGCCGCTGTCTTTATGGTTCTGTACCACATATTCGGCCAGTCCGACAACATTTTCAGAATAGGTTGCCACCGGCATAAAGATATAGTTGGAGCCGACGATGAGGCCCTCATGGTAGGAGGCCGGGACAACGGGTATCTTTATTTCTTCAAAATCCCTTTTCAAGGCCAGGTTGCCACCGGTGGCATAACTTAAGAAAAGAACAATCCCGTCATCGATAAATTGTTCAAAAAATCTTTTGGTCGTATCATTCTCATATTGATCATCTTTGATAGTACAATCAATGGTGTCGTCTCCCAGCATCTTGGTATCATTCACATATTTAAACCAGTCTTCAGCCCCTTTGGCATA
>JFJP01011327.1_pt1 | contig 12064 bp, 2 predicted proteins | sample 431651 | NCBI WGS metagenome assembly JFJP01 (sample SAMN02602958, study PRJNA72255) | Microbial mat metagenome, whole genome shotgun sequencing project. | biome: fresh water; feature: sink hole; material: water; isolation source: purple microbial (photo- and chemosynthetic) mats found in... | reverse complement strand
CCAAGCCGTTCCACCGATGATAAGGCCGAAAATTACTATCCCACTCCCCAACCGAAACCACCAGGTTTTCCACCAGGGCGGCAACACCGTCACCTGTAAGGCCACTTGCTTATCACTCCACAGCCCATCGTTATTCGTGGCGCGCACTCGAAAAACATAATCGCCAGGGTCTAAATTGGTATAAGTCGCCAAACGCCGTTGCGCGGTGGTCGGCAGCCAATCCTTATCAAAGCCTTCCAGTTTATAGGTATAGCGATTTTTAGAGGCGGAGGTGTAATTCAAGGCCGCAAACTCCAAGCTAAAAACCGTTTGGTCAGGGGAAAACGTGATCGCCTCCGCCGAACTTAGCCGCTGCTTTAAAATCGAGTTTGGCCCAATCGCCACAGGCTGATTAAACAACAGCAAATCGGTCAATACCACAGGGAGCAAATTGGGATTATCCGTAATCTCGGCGGGGTTAAAGCGATTCAACCCATTGGTGCCACCAAAATAAAGCTCCCCGTTAGGCGACTTGGTATAAGCCCATTCCCGAAAAAAATCACCCTGTAGCCCATCAGAAGTGTCATAAACCTTAAACTTTTCCGTTTTAGGGTCAAACCGCGCCAACCCCTTCACCGTCCCTAACCATAAATAACCTTGATTATCCGCCAGCACATTTTGCACCCGATTATCAGGCAGGCCATCTTCAGCCAAATAATGGCTAAATTGTTGCGTCACGCGGTCAAAGCGATTCAACCCTTGCGCCGTCGCCAGCCACAAAATCCTCGCGCGATCCTCATAAATGTTATAAACCGTATTCGCCGTCAAACTAGAGGGGTTATTATCCTCATGGCGATAATGGGTAAACGTCTCCGTTTTAGGGTCAAACTCCTCCAAGCCCTGCCCCGTACTAATCCATAAATAGCCCTGACTATCTTTGAAAATATTCCAAATATTATCGCTTATCAACCCCGCAGGCTCATCAGGCTGATAACGGTAATGGCTAAAATGGCCTGTCTGACGGTCAAATTTATTCAGCCCACTGCTGGTCGTCCCCACCCACAAATTTCCCTCGTTATCTTCCGCAACGGCGCGCACCGTATTCTCGCTGAGGCTGTTCGGCTCATTCGGGTCATTTTTATAAACCGTAAACTGCCCCGTCTGACGGTCAAATTTATTCAACCCACCGCCCCATGTCCCCACCCACAACGCCCCCTGACTATCCTCCAAAATGGAATGAACGAAATTATGGCTCAAACTTTGGGGCTGCTTATCATCGTGCTGATAACGACTAAATTGTTCCGTTTGCGGGTCAAACTGATTCAGCCCGCCGCCCGCCGTCCCCACCCACACCATGCCCTCACGGTCAACATACAGGCCAAAAACATCCAGGGTAGAAAGGCTCTGCGGATTATTAGATTGCGGTTGATAGAGGCGAAAATTCTTGCGTTGCGGGTCTATTTTATTGACTCCGCCCAAAGCCGTTCCCAACCACAACGTACCATCTTTTGCCTGATACATACTAAAAATGATATTATCGCTCATCGCCGTAGGATTATTGTTATCGGCTTGATAATGACTAAAACGCTCGGTGGTTGGGTCAAACAGATTCAGCCCGCCCCCATGCGTTCCCACCCACAACTTGCCCTGGGCCGCAGGATAAATTGACCGCACAATGTTATGGCTCAAACTAGCTGGTTCACTATCCTCGTGAGAATAGCCCCGAAAGCTTTCCGTCTGCAAATCAAAGCGAGTTAAGCCCTGATATGTCCCCAACCACATCACCTGCTCATGGATATAAATTCTCAGCACCGTATTATTACTTAAGCTATTAAGATTAACTTGATAGCGCACCACTTTACCCGTGCGCGGGTCAAATTTATTCAACCCCTCCGCCGTCCCAATCCACAGCCATGGGCCTGATGGGTCAGGGGAAAGGGCGTAAATTTTATCACTGCTTAAGGTGGTCGGGTCAGCCGCGTCATGATGATAACTCGTAAATTGCCCCGTCTTAGGGTCTAAGCGATTCAGCCCAGCTAACGTGCCAAACCATAAATCCCCTTGCGGCCCCTCATAAACATTACAAGAACTAAAAAAAAGGTCACTGCTCAAACTATGCGGGTCAGCCTCAGCATGCCGATAATGCGTAACCGTCTCGGTCTTGGGGTCAAATTTATTAATCCCCGCGCTCGGCGTAGTCAGCCACAAATTATCATGGCTATCTTGATAGAGGGCATAAACGGCACTCGAACTTAAACTGTTCGGCTTAGTCGCGTCATGTTTATAAACCGTAAACTTATAACCATCATATTTGGCTAAGCCATCTTCAGTGGCAAACCACATAAAGCCCTGTGAATCTTGCAAAATATTATAGACAGAGGTATGAGGCAACCCATTTGCCACCGACAGATGTTCAAACACCTCTCTCGGCTCTTGGGCTAAGGCCAACGAGTTAGAAGCTAACAAGATGAACCATGCCATGACCAACATTACTTTTAATTTTGTTATCATTACTAACTTTCTCCCTCATGGTAATTCTTTTGATTATACGGTTAAATGAACCATTTAACCAATTATTGGTTTAAGCCATTATAAGGTTTTGAACCTTATAATGGCTGGCCTTATCACCTGAAAATTTACAGGTGGCTTTTCAGGAGGGCGAAAGTTTTACTTTCGCCCTGTCAAAATAAAATTTTGACACTCCAGTTTATACCCTCGCGCAGTATACAAGGGCTAAAACAAAAAAGGTGGTTTATCGACGCGCCGATAAACCACCTTTGAATAAATTACGGAGTCCAAATCTTTAGATTTGTTAGAGTCAAATCTAAAGATTTGGACTCCACTACGTTATAACATGGCCGCCTCAACCAACGCAATCTCCGCCTCCGTCAAGCCATACAGCGCATAAACCAACTGGTCAATTTCATATTCTAGCGCGGTGGTATCGGCGGCGGGGTCTGGTTTTTTGGCGGCGAGGATAGTATTGACTAAATTCTCAAGAGTCGATTCAGATACATTATAAGTAGGTATCGGTAGTCTTAACATTTCAGTTCTGGTTACTTTTACCCCACTAAATAATTTACTGTTATAAAAAGCAACTAATTTAGAATTTAATATCCCTGCCAAAACACGAATATTTGTAATAATATCCTGCTTAGGAGATAACACATAACAAGAACCTAAACAATAAAATTGTTCATTATCGTAAGCACAAATAAAGCCTTTTTTATCATTCAAGAAACGATATACAATTAATTTTTCTTCACATTCAAAGCGGCTAGCCTCACCAGGTCTAGCGGTTGATTTATCAGCCTTCATTTTTTCTGGTTCGTAATACAAATATAAGCCGTTCCAATGGCATGAAAACTGTTCAAAATCCTGACCTGAAAGTAACCGTTTTGAATTTCTATCCTCTAATTTCTGAGAGCCAGTATATTTCTGATTATTAGCCGTATCACAACCTCTTTCTATTTGCACCAAATCAGCTAAAGTGACCGAAGCGGCATCCATTTTATCAAAAATAGATGTCTCCTTTTCATGCCAACCGATATTAAAAATGTAATTAGTCGTTTTCTTAAATACCTCCAGTGGTATCATTCGCTCATTGAACTTACTCTTTATTAATTTAGCCAGGTCGTCTACAGAAGACAATCTAAAGTCACAAACTGATACCATTGAATCATCACCTGAAGAAATTTTATGCAACATTGTTATACCTGTCGCAATCCCCGCATCATGAAATACACCGACAGGAAAAAATAACATGGCTTTAATGGTTGTTTCCAAAACTAATATTTTCCTAAGATTGAGAAAACTAGAATTAGATAACCATGAATATGGCGTAATTAAACTTACAAGCCCATGATTTGAGGCCAAAGAAATAGCCTGTTCAAAAAATATAGCATAAAGATTGGCCTTATGCACCGCTGTAATATAACGACCATGTAACTTATCAGGCTCATCTTTACCGTAATAATATTTTCGCTGAATGGGTATCATATCCTCCATACTGGCATACGGCGGATTGCCTATTATTACATCAAAGCCCACAAAATCCCCCTCATCATTCAACACTTCGGGAAATTCAAACCGCCATTCAAAGGCCTGGCGATAAACAGGGTCTTGCTGCGCCACCGCTACCTCATCATTCAACTGCTTAATTTCCGCCTTCAATGCCTCTAGCTGTTGGTCACGAACTCGCTCCTCCTTCAAGGACGCGGCAAAGGTAAACAACTTTTGCTCCTGCAAGGTAGCTAAATCAGCCTTAAGTTTTTTCAACTGTTTCAATTTCGGGTCTAATTCACCTCGAAACTCCTGCTTGATATTTGCCATGAACCGTGCCAACGCGTGCTTTTCCTCATAATCAGTCGAAATCTGATAACGCTGCACCGTTTCTTTATATTTCGCCACACTCCACTGACCCTCATGCACCACCTGCTGCAAATCCGCGTCTAAGGCAAAACGGCTCACCAATGAATTACCCACCTTAATATTGATGTCAATATTGGGCAAGGTTTCCAACTGACCATCAGCCTTATAATAGGCATGTTTTAACAATTCAATCCACAACCGCAAACGGCAAATATTCACCGAGTTAGAGTTAATATCCACGCCAAATAAACAATTATCAATAATGGCCTGTTTCTCTCGAAATATCGTTTCCTGAACCCGTAGACTTTCTTTATTTTTAGGGTTATACTTAAATATATCACCATTGGCATCAAAAATCACCAATTCATCATTCACCACTTCCAGTTCATAGTCACGCAAAAGGCGGCCATGAGGGTCTTGTAATAACTTCAAATTACTCTTTAACGCAATCAACTCATTCAGGGCCGACACTAAAAAATGGCCTGACCCCACCGCAGGGTCACAAATTCTGACACTATTGATAATTTCATTCGCCTCACGACGGTCGGCAATTTTATCATGCAACTCATCTAGGGTTTGACACTGCCATCCTTTCCGTTCATTAAATTTTTGCATCACCGCCCGTTGAATCGTCTCCCGACACATATACATCGTAATAAAGCCTGGCGTAAAAAATGAACCATCTTTATAACCGTTAATTTTCTCAAAAATCAGCCCCAACACCGCCGCGTTAATCAAGGGCTTATTCCCTTCCTGAATCTCCTCCGCCCCTTCACTGCCAAAATCGTAAGCATTAAGAAACTCAAACAAATAGGCCAACGTATTAAGGTTGCCCGTTTTACGTTTCCCCAGCCCGTTTTTTAATACCGTTGTTGCCAAAAGGGGTAACGTAAAGTCACTGGTCAAACTATGAATCATTAAGGTCACATGTTCCAATTCCGTTGGCTCAAAGAGTGAACTATTAAGATAAGGCACTTTGGCAAACAGCGCATGTATCTTTTGATTACGCTCAGGCAATTGGCGCGCCAACACCTGAAAAAAGAAATCATTCACGCGGCTAAAATTGGGCAAAAGAGTAAGGTCAAGAAAGAGATAATTTTTATTCCCCTGCTGATAACTCTGCAATTGCCCCTCCAACAGCTTAAGAAATAAAATCCGATTCACCCACGTCAACACCAACTCCAACCCCACCTGAAATAGTTGTTCCTCATAGCTCTCGCCCCATTGCTCAGGGTCAGCCAATCGCGCAATTTTTCGCAAGCTATCTAACTGATTGATGACATTTTCCAACAATGACCCTATTTCCCGTTCAGCCACCGCCTTTCGTTCAATTAACATTTTCTGGCCGACTTTAACCTCAGTCAGGCCAATGATATGCAATAATTCGTTATAAAACTCTTTGTCTAACGTATTGCTATCATTAGCAAAGGGCAATTTTAATAAATGTTCAGGTGAAAATAGCTTAAACAAGGCTATCAACGCCTTATCATCAGCTTTATCTTCACTCCGTAACGGTTGTTCATACTGCCGTAAATCCAGATAGGTAAACGCCACCTCCATCGTCAGGTTCGCCAACGCAGGGTGAGCAATCTCCCGATAAAAGAACTCCGTATTTGTGCCTGACAATCGCCCCGCCTCAAAATCCATAAACTGCTTAACTAACCCTTTATCCTGAGCAAAGGCTTGCTCAAACATGGCCGCATCAAAAATAAACCATTCATAAACATTCGTCACAATGAGATATTTCACCGCCAAATTTTTCCCCGTCAGCCGTTCCCGCAAATAATACAACAGCAATTCATGCATGGCCTTCACATTAATATTATCCATTCTTAGCATTTCGGCTCTATTATTAGGCCGCTTCACCTCCATAATCACCTCAACCGCACTTTTGGCCTCCTTACCCCCATGAATCACTAAATCATTCCGCCCTTTGGTGTTGATAAAATGGTTGGGCGCATAATATGTATTCTTAAGAAAATCCGCCACCAAATTCTTATGAAACTCCTCTGACTCCGCCTCATTCACCTGGTCAAGCAACCAAGTTAAATATTTTTTGAACGGGTCAATCTGATTGCGCGTGGGTTTCAAGCGCAAAAAAGCTTTATTCAACGACAATTTGGGCGTAAGTTGTTTTATATTCATGGTGTGTAGCAATCCTTATATTACAATTTAGTTTTAATTTGGTAAGAATTGAAAATCTTCAACCCACATTTGGAACTGAGGTAATTATTCAAGTTCAAATGAATCCGCCGCGTTATGGGCTTGGTTACTCGTGCCACACCCTTGCGCCCTTGCTTGTGCGTCCATTTGGGCAAAATCGTTTGGCCCAAACCAGTTCATCACCGCTAGATACGCCCTCATTGCCCAAAGTGGGGTCATCAAATTCGGCCACATCGCCCGTTGTGCCGAGCATGGCGGCAATGTTTCTACCTGCCGACTGCCCAAACGCTACAAATGGCTCATTATAGCCGATATTTTAACTTTTACCTAAAATAAATTGACATAGTTACGCTCTAAATTTATAATTCACTTGATGGGAATGAGGCCAGCGGTGATGGCGACAGGTTGTATCAAAATCGCATGGTCTCTATTGCCGAATTGAAACGCAAATTTAAGACTACCTCGAAAAAATTCACCTTACAGGCTGAAAATACCGAGCAAATTAACGGTACAAGAAGGAGAAGGTAGATGGTAGTCTATTGTTAGCTTTTTACCGTCTACCTCCTACCCTTTCAACTAATGACTAAATTTTCCCCTAGAGGATTGGCTCTTGTGCTAATCCTCTATTTAATTCTAACTATTAGTTACAGCATCATCGTTCCCATTGGGCGCGGGGCCGATGAATGGGCGCATTATTGGTATGCCCAATTCATCGCCGAGCATGGCCGCCTGCCCCTCACCGCCGCCGAGCGCGAAGTCGCGGGCTATAAATCCGATTGGCCGCCGTTGTATCATCTCTGCGCCGCCGCCGTCACCGCCTGGATAGAGACCGACGGGCCGCCCACCATTAAATATCGCGCAGACCATGTGCGTCGCCAACTCATTCCCGCCACTGGCTCAGAGGCCATTTTGCACACCGAAGATGAATTATTCCCCTGGCGACAAGAGATTCTGGTCTGGCATATTGGGCGATTTCTTTCGATTACTTTCAGTTTCCTCACCCTTATCGTCACCTATCTCATGGCGCGGGAGGTGTTTGCTCATTTATCTCCCTCCGATTCGGGGGGAGATTTTAGCTCCCTCTCCCCCTGGGAGAGGGCTGGGGTGAGGGGTTTTCATAGGTCTCAAAACCTAGCCACCATCACCACCGCCTGTCTCGCCTTCAATCCCCGTTTTTTATTTACGGGTATGTTATTTAATTACGATAGTTTAACTCTGCTCCTCTCCTCCCTATTCTTCCTGCAAATTATTCGCGTAGCCACTGGCCGCAATCAACTCACCTGGCTAACAGGATTCCTCGCGGGCTTGGCCTTAATGACCAAATATCTCACCGCTTTATTGCCGTTAGAACTCATCATCATGGCCTGGCTCACCCGCCCCAACCGCCGTCAAATCTTGCAACTTATTATAGCCTTCATGCTGACCATCACGCCCTGGTTTGCCTATCTTGTCATCACCTTTAATGAAATAGCCACTTACGGCCCCGTGCTTGGCACGCTCGCGCCCCTCATTCGTGGCGATGGCAGCGACCGCACCATTGATGAACTGTTTGCCATGCTCAGTGGCGGCGAGTCCCCGCCACCCGCCCATATTGAAAAGAAATCTTACACTTTTAGCGAAATTGCCACTGAATTTCCCCTCACCTTTTGGACAATTCCCACTACCCGCCCCTACCCCTTAACATGGTTTGTAATAGTCATGAGCCTGCTCACCCTGTTAGCCGTAATGGGGTTGATACAACAAGCAAAACAATTTTCCCAATATCGCCTCATCTTGGGCATGTTACTTTTTCATTGCTTATTACCTATCCCCTTCATGCTCATTCGCCTCTTTGGGGCGCGCGACGCGTTGGAATCCATGCAAGGGCGGCATGTGCTATTTTTAGCGGGGCCAGCCTTTGCCATATTATTCGTATTTGGTTTGACAACGCTTTTCAAATTTCAAATTTCAAATTTCAAATTTAGCCTTACATTGGCCTTGCTTTTAGTCGGTAGCCTAAGTCAACTTATCTTAATGCAATCAACTTATGAGCCATTATTGCCCGTAACAACCATTAAGCCTGATTTAACAGAGTTTCAACCCTTAAACATCACCCTAGACGGTGGCGCAACATTATTAGGGTATAATATTACAGAACAAGCCGAAGCCCTGAAAGTTACCTTCATCTGGCAAGGTGGCGCGGTCTTTGCTAAACAAGATTATATGACTGAATTACAGTTAATTGATAAACAAAACGTAGTGCGCGCCCAATGGCTAGGCTATCAAACCCAAGCCCGTTACCCCACGCGGGCCTGGGAATCAGGCGATTACATTCGTGATGAGGCTTGGTTGCCTTTGCCAAATAAAGAAATATATCAAATCAAGGCGCGACTTGGTGAGCAATGGGTTGATTTAGGCCAAACCTCACAGGTTTGTCAAACCTGTGAGGTTTCCCAACCGATGACCTGGCAAAATGGACACAAAGTAACGCAACCTTTCCATGAACGTGAAACCATTCAAATTACCCTTTCACCCTCGTCAACCGACTTATACCAATTGTTAGACCCACTCGGTCAACCTCACCCGTCAACCGCACATGGCACAGATTGGGCCACCTTTATTGTTGAACCTGATTGGCCTGTAGGAGATTATCAACTTATTGAAACAAATACCGCTAATCTCATTGACACGCCCATTGAAATTGCCCCTAATAATCGCACTTTCCTCCCTCCTGTCTCAGGGGGGAATGAGGGGGGTCTCATTACGCCAACCGTACAATTTCCTGTGCAAGCCAATTTTGCGGGACAAGTTAAATTGTTAGGTTATGACATACTCAGCCGTAAAACGCAAGCAGGCGAGGGCGTTTCCCTCACGCTTTATTGGCAGGGGCTGCAATACATGGGCGAGGATTTTGTCATTTTTGCCCGTTTGCTAGATAATCAGCAAGTTGTTTGGGGGCAGCGTGACCGTTTGCCATTGGAAAATTACAGCACCTTATTATGGTCGCCCCGCGAAATAATTAAGGATAGTTTCGCTATTCCCATTGACCCCGCCGCGCTCCCTGGCGTTTATCGGTTGCATATCGGTTTATATCATACCGTCAACGAGCAAGCCGAGTCGCTTTATTTGTTAGACTCCGCCACGCAGCAACCCACTGACACCACCTTTGTGGCTTTAGCTCCTATCAAAATTGGCGGCTCACCTGCGGGAGTCACCCTTATTAAGCCGCAGCCTCAACCTAATATTAAGCAATCTTTTGGCGACCAAATTCAACTTTTAGGTTACGATTGGCTTAAGCCGCCCCCGCAAAGTGGCAGTTGGACAATTCGTTTTTATTGGCAAGCCATGACTGAACTCACCACCGATTACACCTTATTTATGCATGTGCGTGACCAAAACGGCCAGATTGTGGCGCAACATGACCAACCGCCCACGCAAGGGCAATATCCCACTTCGTTGTGGGACACCACCGAAATCATTCAAGATGAGTTAAATTTGACCGTTGATAAATTACCGCCTGGCCCTTATGAAATCGTGATTGGCCTGTATGACCCCATGAGCCAAATGCGCTTGCCCGTGACCAATTCCTCTGATAATACCTTTACCTTACAGTCCTTTGAGGTCAAACCGTGACTATTTCCGCCTCTTGGCTAGAACGGTTGGCTTTGATATTATTAGTCATTATTTATCTTGCCTTGACTCTAGCCTTTAGCCAGATAACGCCTTTTAATAAAGGGCAAGATGAAGGCTATCATCTCGAATATATCAACTTCATTAAGCAACATGGCCGCTTACCCATCAGCTATGAGGAGCGCGCCCAAATCACCCGTGCCGATTTTCCCCCCTTATATCAATTATTAGTTGCCGCAATATCCATTAATGTCCCCGTTGAGCCACCGCGCTTCAACCTTTTTTGGGATTCATTTCGTTATCGAACGATAGATTTGCGGCAGGGCAGCGTCTGGGTTATCCCGACAGAGGATTTTCAGCCGCCCTATCAAGGGCAGGTGTTGGTTTGGCAAATGGGGCGTTGGTTCTCCATTGCGCTTGGCCTCGCTACGGTGTTGATAGTTTACGCGACCTTACAACAAATACCCTTCACCCCCCTTTCATCCCCCCTTTCATCCCCCCTTTCATCCCCCCTTTACCCCCGAATGGGGGTGAATCAGGGGGGAGTGAGGGGGGTAGGCGCGAGTTTAATCGCGGCCGCTTGGTTGGCTTTTTTGCCCCGTTATGGTTTCCTTGCCGCCTCCCTGAATGATGACAATTTGTTAGGTTTCATGGCCGCGCTCTATTTTTTCTGCCTGGTGCAAGCCATCAAACAGCCCACCACTTGGCGGCCTTTTATTGGGCTAGGCGTAACACTTGGCCTCTCTATGACGGTAAAATACACGTTGGTCATTGCCCCGTTAGAGGTAATTATCTGCTGCGTTTTGTTAGGCCGCCCCCATGGTTGGCAGTGGATAACGCGTCGCGTCGTGTTGGTGGGCGCATTAGCCCTGCTCACCTCAAGCCCCTGGTTTGGCTGGAATATCTGGCATTTACAAACCGTTACCCAAGATGGTTGGCTCATGGGTTTAACCCGCCCCTTGTTGGCGGGTGGCAGCGACCCCACCATGAATCGCCTTAATGTTGCCCTCAGTCAAGGGCTAAACGCGGCCACCGACACCATTGACCGTAACCGCGCGGGCAGTTTTAATGATTGGTTACGTGAAACTTACCTTTCATTTTGGGGGGTTGGGGTTAGCGGCACCTGGCCGATGTTTCCCTGGGCGTATCTCTTAATTACGATTTTGCTAGGTGGTGCGGCCATTGGTTTGTGGCAATTATGGCAGCGCGAGCCGACCTCACGCCTTTGGTTAGGCTTAATGTTAGGTCATGTGGGGTTATTTTTGCTCTTGCCCATCATGCGCTTTAATCTTGCAGGTCGTCTCAGTCAATCGGCGCAAGGGCGGCACATCCTCATTCCCGCCGCTACCGCCGTTATGGGGTTAATCGTGTGGGGATTATTAGCGATTATTCCAATTCGTTGGCAACGACTCACCTTTATCATGCTGACTATCAGCCTCACTTTGTGGACAGCGCAACATATTCAAGCCCTTGCTGCTTCTGTGCCGCCAGCCGTGCCATTACGCACGATTGCCACCGCCGATATGCCTCCGCCTAAAGTTAACTTTGATGACAAAATTGCCTTGCAGGATTATCAGCTAACCGTTGAACCCACGCAGTTACAGCTTAATTTGACCTGGCGCGCCTTAACGTTCTTAAATGAAAATTACCTTTATCAAGTTACTATTATTAATCAAGAGCAACAACCTGTTTTGCATTGGCAAGGTTATCATGGGCAAGGGCGCGTCCCCACCTTAGCGTGGGACACCGACATGCTGATATTCGACCGCTTGACGCTGCCACTTCCGCCTGACGCGGGAACATATCAAGTTCAAATCCAACTGTTAGGGGCTGGTGGTTCACCTATATCTGGACAAAATGGAGAACGCAAAAGCCCGAAGATTGGGGAGTTTTCGCGCCCTTCGTCCTTTTCATCTCCTTTCGTGTTCAACCAATTCTTAAC
>JFJP01000069.1_pt1 | contig 12064 bp, 13 predicted proteins | sample 431651 | NCBI WGS metagenome assembly JFJP01 (sample SAMN02602958, study PRJNA72255) | Microbial mat metagenome, whole genome shotgun sequencing project. | biome: fresh water; feature: sink hole; material: water; isolation source: purple microbial (photo- and chemosynthetic) mats found in... | reverse complement strand
GACCACCCTTGACCTTTTCGAGCACCACGCCGTGAACGGTGAGGTTGGCCTTGAAGGCCTTCTCCACTTCGTCCCAGATCTTCATCTTCTCGGCGCGATCGCGGGAGAGACGGACGTTGCCGTTGACGTCTTCGAGATGCTCGACGAGCACTTCGACGACCTCGCCGACCTGAACACCCTGGGTGCCGTCGGGGTTATTGAACTCATCGATGTTGACCGTACCCGAGCCCTTGTAGCCGATGTCGACAATGACATCCTTGCCACGGATCTCGACCACCACGCCACGCACGACTTGTTCTTCGCGCAGTGCACGGGTCTCGCCCTGAAGGCCAGCGATGAATTCTAGGCTATCCGGGGATTCGTCCCCGATCAGCGATGCATCAAGTACGGTGATACCGCCCATCTGCTTAGTCGCCTTGCCTTTGATGAGAGAAGATAATTTGGACATTCAGTCCACCTCGTTTTGTTGCCCCCTGTAGGGGCTGGATTCCCGGCACGTGCGTCCGGCAGAACGACTAGCCTATCGCGGAGATGGCCTGAAATCCATGGAAAAGTCCGAACTCATCGACATCTGCTAGGGTGGATCCACTATCTGGAGGGCCCTGTCGTGATTAACAAAGTGGTCGCATCGGCCGACGAGGCCATTCGGGATGTGCAAGACGGAATGACCCTTGTGGTCGGTGGGTTCGGTCTCTGTGGGATTCCCGAAAACCTCATCGCTGCCTTGGTGCGTCGAAGCGTGAAGGGTCTCACCTGCGTTTCCAATAACGCCGGTGTGGACGATTGGGGCCTGGGCCTGCTGCTGCAAACCCATCAGATTCGCAAAATGGTTTCCAGCTACGTCGGTGAGAATTCTGAATTCGAGCGCCAATATCTGTCGGGCGAACTGGAGGTGGAATTTGTTCCTCAGGGCACCCTGGCCGAGCGCATGCGGGCAGGTGGCTCAGGCATTCCCGCCTTCTTTACACCGGCGGGTTATGGCACCCAGGTGGCCGAAGGCAAGGAAACCCGTGAATTCGATGGCAAGCACTATGTGATGGAGCGCGGCATCCTGGGTGATTTCTCCTTCGTCGCGGCCTGGAAGGCCGATCGGATGGGGAACCTGGTGTTTCGTAAAACCGCCCGCAACTTCAACCCCATGGCGGCGACCGCTGGAAAAATTTGCATCGCCGAAGTGGAAGAGCTGGTGGAGGTGGGTGAATTGGATCCCGATCAGATCCATACACCGGGGGTATTTGTACATCGGGTGGTGGTGGCACCACGTTCCAAACGCATTGAACAACGTACGGTACGAAAGTAAAAAATCACCACGGAGACACGGAGGACACTGAGAAGAAAAGAAAGAGAAACGTTTTTTGCTTTTCTCCGTGCTCTCCGTGTCTCCGTGGTGAACCTCTTTTTGGAGTGATCCATGCCCCTCACCCGTGAACAAATCGTGCAACGCGCTGCCCAGGAATTGCGGGATGGCTACTACGTGAACTTGGGTATTGGTATTCCCACCCTGGTGGCCAATGCGATTCCCGAGGGCGTAGAGGTTATCCTTCAATCGGAGAACGGGATTTTGGGGCTTGGCCCCTTTCCTTCGGAAGAACAGGTGGATGCCGATCTCATCAACGCGGGAAAACAGACCGTGACGGTGCTGCCCGGCGCGGCCTTCTTCTCCTCTGCCGATTCTTTCGCCATGATTCGGGCGGGGAAGATTGATCTCTCCATCCTGGGTGCCATGCAGGTTTCGGAAACGGGTGATATTGCCAACTGGATGATCCCCGGCGCCATGGTGAAGGGCATGGGCGGCGCCATGGATCTGGTGGCGGGCGCCAAGCGCTTGGTGGTCACCATGGAACACGTTTCCCGAAAGGGTGAGAAGAAAATATTGAAGGCCTGCACACTGCCGCTTACTGGCGTTGGGTGTGTGAATCGCATCATTACCGATTACGCCGTGATGGATGTGACACCGCAGGGCTTGAAGCTCGTGGAGCGGGCACCCGGAGTGACCGTAGACGAAATCCAAGCCTTGACCGAGGCCGAACTAATCATTGAAGGGACCGTTTTAGAGATGGTGTTCTAGGCGCACCCAGGGCTGAACATTACCCGCGCTTCTTTACTGCACCACGCACAGTGCCCTTGGGCACCTTGGCTTTGGCGGGGCGATCCCCGGGACGAGCGGGCTTGGCTGTGGGGCGGCTGGCGGAACGGCCACTGGCGGGTCGCTCGGAGGAGCGTTCTCCCGGGCGACCACTGGGCTTGCCGCCGGGGCGAGTGGGGCGGCTGCCTGGGCGAGCATCCCGCGAGGGGCGTGCGCCTTCGCGCGGAGCTCGGCCCCTTTCGGAAGGCTGTCGCTTTTCTGGGACGAAGTCCGCTTCGCGCAGGGTCGCGGGTGCCGCGAGGGTTGGCATGAAGACCGTGCGTTTTCCCTTGGCGTCGGAGGCCTGGGCTTCCACCACCCAGGCGGAAACGCGGCGCAGATCCTCGTCGACGCCCGTGATTTCAACCTTCACGGCATCGCCGATCTGGAAGACCATCTGGCCATTCATGCCCGTGGCGCGGGTGCGGTGTTCATCCACCACGAAATTGCCACCCAAGGCGCCGAGGGGCACCCCCACTTCGACAAAAGGACTGGCAAGGCGCACAAAGGCTACTTTCAGAGAGAAACCCTGAATATAGCCATCGAATTTCAGGCCGATCTTGGCCTTCATCAGCAGGCAGGTCTTCCAGCGATCATTTTCGCGTTCGGCTTCGGTCGCGGTTTGTTCCGTATCGGTGCATTGCTTGGCGGTGACAGCCAGTTGAGTGTGCAGGCCTTCGGGAATGCCCTGATGGCGAAGGACCCTGCGCAGCCAGCGATGCACGATCAGATCGGGATAGCGGCGGATGGGGCTGGTGAAGTGCAGGTAATCCTCCAGCGCCAGCCCTGAATGGCCGATGTTCTCGGCGCTGTACTCAGCGCGCTTCAGGGAGCGCAGCAGCATGGTGTTCAGCATGGCTTCCAGAGGGCCGCCGCTGATTTTTTCGAGTAAGGCATTGAGCACTTCGGGCGTGGGTGTCTCGAAGGGTCGCATGAGCCCAAAGGTGGAGGCGATTTCCTTGAAGACCTCGAGCTTCATGGGATCGGGTGCGCCGTGAATGCGGTAGATGGTGGGGATTTTGAGGTGGGTGAAGAACGTGGCCACGGCCTCGTTGGCCAGCAACATGTATTCCTCGATCATGCGGTGGGCATCATGGTGGCCGTATTTCCGCGCGTCGATGGGCAGCCCTTCGTCGTCGAAAACGAATTCCGTTTCGTCGGTGTTCAGATTCAAGGCTCCGCGATCCATGCGCTCGGCCGTGAGCTTGCGCGAGAGCACCAGCGCCTGGTCCAGCATTTCGCAGACTTCCTCGCCGAACTCGGCGCGGGTGCGTTTATCCAGATCCAGACAGGCGGTCTTGACCTGGTCGTAGGTGAGGCGCTTGCGGCTCTTGATGACGCTTTCGGTGAATCGCGTATCGACCACTTCGAGATCGGCGGAAATGGTCATCCAGGCCGTCATGGTCAGACGGTCCACGCCTTCGCGCAGGCTGCAGAGTTCGCCACTGAGGCGCTCGGGCAGCATGGGAATGCATTCATCGGGGAAATATACCGAGGTGCCCCGGGTGTTGGCCTCCTTGTCCAAGGGGCCCCCCTCTTTGACGTAATGGCTGACATCGGCGATGTGCACGCCCAGGAGCCAACCGCCGCCTTCGTTTTCCGGCAGCACTTCCAGGCTGATGGCATCGTCGAAATCCTTGGCCGTGGGTGGATCCACCGTGACCGTGAGGAGGTTTCGAAGATCCTCTCTGCCTGTGCACCATTCCTCGGGTATTTCGGTAGGGAAGGGCGCCAGCTCATCCATGACGGCGGTGGGGAATTCGGTACGCAGGTTGTAAAGCGCCGCCGTGAGCTTGTTTTCGATTTTCAGATCGGTGGGGCGTCCCAACCGTGCCACAACCACACCCTTGAGTTGTTGCAACTCCGGGTTGGGATCGAGCTTGATGCTGACTAGGTCCCCATCACCGGCCAGATCCGTGGGCAGCACGCTGATGATCTGGGAAAGGCGGGGTTCCAGGGGCACGGCGCGCCAGCCCCAGGGTTGTTGTTGCAAGTGGGCGGGAATGGGGTTTTCCGAGCGGGAAATCACCTTGATGATGCGCCCCCGGGCCCGACCATCGCGGGTTTCACCGGAAACTTCGGCCAACACCTTATCGCCGTGGACGGCGCTATGGGCATCTCGCCAATCCACCAGCATGTCCATGCCCGCGCCCTTGCGCACGCCAAGGGGACGCAGGAAGCCGCCGGTGCCTTCCGGTTGGCCCAGGTAAGTGGCCTCGAAGGGCTCGAAGCCACGAGACATGGGGGCCGCCGAAGGGGCTTCCACCCGCCGGGCCGGCCGGGGATCCGAATCCCTACCTTTCTTGGGTCGTTGGGGCTGGGGGATGAAGGAGTGGTTCTTGCGCGCCATGTACTGAGCCTAACGGAAAATGAGGATTCACCGCGAAGCCACACTTTGCTCGGTGCTGGTTGGGCTGGCGGAATGATCGGGTCGAATCGAACGGAAGCGGGGCCCAAAGTGGGTCATGGGGTGCGTGGAAGCACGGATGGAATTATTGATAGCACCAGCAGTGTCGCCATCGACCAGTTGAAAATTCGCAGATGTAATGGGTTGGAAAGCCATTTCTTAACCATGGTGCCGAAGAGTGCCCATGAGGAAACGGCGGAAAAGGCCAAGACGATGTTGGTCACACCCCCGATCAACAAGCTGGCCCAGAAGGTTTGGGGAATGGTGAAGGAACTGACGACAGTGACAGCGGCAATCCAGGCCTTCGGATTGATCCATTGGAAGGCGGCGGATTGGGGAGCGGTGATGGGTGCGGATGCTTTGCGCCCTTCACCGATACCCTTGGAGGTGGCGATCTTCCATGCCAGGTAGACGAGGTACGTGATGGATGCATATTTCAGGATGGTATAGGCCAAAGGGGCGGCCTTGAGGAGCCTTCCGAGTCCCGCACCCACCAGCACGAGCATGATGGAAAAGCCGAGGCAGACGCCGAGAATATGAGGAAGGGTGCGGCGATACCCGTAGTTTGCCCCTGAGGCCAAGGCCATAAGGTTGTTTGGTCCCGGAGTGAAGGCCGAGACCGAAGAAAAAAGTACGAGCCCCATGAAAAGTGTCCACGTCATGCCTGGATTCTATCCAGGCATGACGTGGCGCTGAGTGCAGCGAATGGTCAAGGTTCTGGTGGTTTACTTTGACTCAGCGCTTAACCAGCAGTTGTCGGGCCAGCCAACCCTGGGCACGCCCCAAAGCTAAGGCCAGGTGCAAGGATCCTGCAAGGCTCAGCACCCCGAGGAAACTAAGGCCGAACAAGAGCCATACGGGGGGCAGGTTGCCTGGGCCGTATTGATTGCAAAGCATGGTGAATTCGCCGTCCAGATGGTTGCCAAAAAGGCGCATCAGGGGGGCCGCCATGAGCGTTACGGAAACCGAGAAGGAGGTCACCATCGCCGTGAAATAAAAAATCCCAAAGGGCATGTGCAGAAGGAGGTAAATGAGGCTGGTCCAGGTGTAGCCATCCTTGAAGAGATTTCCCAACCGCTCGGTCCAGCGTCGTCCAACGGGAAGGACGGTGGGTCGCCGAGGCATGCGGACATCGAGGAGCGCTTCCACGACGCGTCCTTCGGCGAGGGCCAAGGCTCGGCTCGAACCCAGGAAGAAGATCAGCAGTGGAAAGCCAATGACGAGAATCATCAAACTCAGCGAGATGCTGAGGCCGGTCACCACCCAGGTGAAGGCGAAGATGCCCACAGGCAGGGAAAGAAACAGGTAGAGCACCGAGGTGTAGGCCTTGGGATCTGAAAAAACGCCGAAGAAGGATGGCCAGGGGCGATCGCCTGGATCCACCTCCCGAGTGGGGGGTCTGGGGGCGGCCAGGGCTTCGGCCACCACCTGTTCGCGCTGCCGATAGGTTTCGGCGAGTTGCTCGGGTGTGCCATGGTTCGCCAGGATTTTTTCTAGAGCTTGGTTTGGCGGGAGCAGGGGGTCTTCCCAAGCCAAGCGAGACATTTCCCGATCGATGCGTTGTTGGGCGTCGTAGAGGGCATCTTGGATCAACGCCTTGTCGCTGCCCACCAAGGCTGCCCGCATGGCATCCAGATAAGTGCTAAGCGTATAGGACATGGCAGAGCCTCCCAGGGGATCGTTGAGTCAGCCTAAATCTTTTCCGGACCGAAATCCTTTCGGATCGGTGAGTGATGGCCATGAGTCGGCGGACGACCCGAGTTCCCGGGAAAGCCCCCTCCGGGTTAAACTGCCGGACTGGTTATTGGAGCGCCCACCATGTCTGAAATCCTGACCCCTGTTTCATTTGGCGAATTGCTCGATAAGATCGCCATTCTGGAAATCAAGTCCGAACGCATGACCGACGCCGCCAAGCTGGTCAATGTCCGCAAAGAGCTGGACGCGCTCAACGCCACCTGGGCTACTCATCCCGCCTCGAAGACGGATATTCAGGACATGAAAGCCGCCCTGAAGGCCGTCAACGAGCGCCTTTGGGTGATCGAGGACGATATTCGGGCCCAGGAAAAGCAGCAGGCCTTTGGTGCCGAGTTCATTCGTTTGGCCCGCGCCGTGTATTTCGAGAACGATGAACGCTCCCGCGTCAAGAAAGCCATCAATCTGGCGTTGGGTTCTGCCTATGTCGAAGAAAAGTCCTACGAGGAATACCGCTAGGACTTAGCGCGAAAGGTCTCGAAGCGTGCGATCACTTCTTCGATGGTGATCAGGTTCATGACGCCTGGAAATTCCACACGCTTGCCCCAGGGGATTTGGCTCGAGGGTTTGCCCAGGAATTTCCGAGCCGCCTCGTCGTAATGGTCCGAGGAATAACTCAAGTCTGAGTAGGGGCCACAGCGCTGCAGATCGGTGCAGGCATAGAGTCCGAGCACCTTGGTGCCCATGGCATTGGCCATATGGGCTGGGCCTGAATCCGGGGATAGCACCAGCGTGGCGCGTTCGAGCAGGGCGAGCAGTTGCTTCAGGGTGTCCTTGCCGATGAGGTCGATCACCGGAGCCTTCATGGCGGCCTGAATGGCGGAGCCGGTAGCGCGTTCCAGTTGGCTGCGCCCGCCGCAAAGCGCAATGCGCCAGCCCTTCGATGCTGCGTAGTCAGCCACGGCCGCATAGCGCTCGGGTGCCCAATTGCGCAGCTCATGGCTGGAACAGGGTGAAACCAGGAGGGTCGGCTGCTCACCGGGGAGATGTTCCAGGGCCCATTCCCGGGCCGCAGCGGGTACCGGCAAATTCCACTCGACCTGGTTCTGCACAAGTCCGAGGGGTTCGCAGAACTTTCCAAAGACATCGAGGACGTGATGCCCGCCTGTTGGTATTCGTTCATTGATGAAGAGGCTGTGACCTTCCTTGCTGCGGCCAGGATCAAAGCCGATGCGCCGATCGGCCTGAATGAACGCGGACAGAAGGTTGGCGCGGAGGGCCAACTGCATTTGGAACAGCACCTCGAAGCGCCGTCCCGCAAGCTTTTGGCGAAGATCCCGAAGGCCCGCCCAGCCCGATTTTTTGTCAAAGGCGATGAATTCGATGTTCTCCAGGCCTTCGAGAAGTTTGGCCTCCCCCTTGCCGATGATCCAGGTGATGGGCACGTCGGGCCAGGCGCGGCGCAGGGTGCGAATCAAGGGCACCGCATGCGTGGCGTCGCCCAGCGCCGAAAGGCGCAACATGCAGATCGAGCGGGGGGCTGTGGGGAGGTTCATGGCGCAACCTTTTCTCGCGGGAATATCTCAAGATAGCGAACCAAGGCTTTCTCCGCGCTCTCCGCGCCTCCGCGTGAAATAGAAATGAATCACGCGGAGGCGCGGAGAGCGCGGAGAAAAGAGCATAGAAGAAAAGGTGGGAACTTCAGGATTGATCCTCCGTGATCCCTCCCTCTATTGGAGTTAATGGCGGTCGCTGATCTTTTTGCAGTCGGCGATGAATTCCCGGGCCTCTTCGGCGGTGGGTTTGCGATCGGCGTTGGCCTTCTGGGCTGCGGAGAGCCGTTCCATCGCCTTGCCTAGATCCCTCAGGTCATCTTTGGTGTAGTTCTTGGCTTTGGCCTGCAGCTCATCGAGCACCTTCTTGGCTTCGGCGCGCTCGGCTTCGGGAAGGGCAGGCAGGGCGATGAAGCCGCCGCCCATGGTGATCATTTGCGATGCGAAGGCCTGGGGTCCGCCTGCCTGTTCCATCTTTTTCTTGGCGTAGATGCCCACGCCGACACAGGTGGCGATGACCAGCAGCAGCAGGCTGGCGCAGCCAATGCCGACATACATCCAAACGCTTTTCTTTTGACCTTCGGCCATGGCTCTCTCCTGTATGGGTGGAAAACCAGGATATCAGGCCCTTTTCCAGCCCACGCTGCCGTCTTTGCGGTCTTCCAGCAAGATTCCCATGGCCTTGAGTTCATCGCGGACGCGGTCGGATTCGGCCCAATTCTTGGCGGCCTTGGCAGCCTTGCGAGCTTCGATGAGGGCTTCCACGTCGGCATCCAGATTGGATTCCTCGTGGGGCCAACCGGCGAAAATGGCGTTGGTCTCATCGAGAAATGCCAGCACGGCGTCGCGTTCTTCACGGGTCAGGGCGATGCGGTCGTCCTGGGCATTGAGGTCGCTGACGAGGGTGAAGATGGCGGCGAGAGCCTCGGGTGTGTTGAGGTCATCGGAAAGCGAGGCCCAGAAGGCTTCGCGAGCATCGTTGGTGCGGCGGATCGGATCGATGGCTTCCTTCCATTCGCCGCCTCCGGGAGAGGTGACGTTGTCTTCCATCCGCTTCCGGAAGGTGCGCAGGCGCTCCAGCGCACTCTTGGCGCCCTTCAATCCCTCGAAACTGAAGTTGTAGAGCTTGCGGTAGTGGTTGCTCTGAATCGCGTAGCGGAAGGTGATGGGGTCGATGCCCTTTTCTTGGAGATCGCGCAGAGTGTAGAAGTTGCCCAGGGACTTGGACATCTTCACGCCCTCCACCAGCAGAAATTCGCCGTGGACCCAGTGCTTAACCCACTGGTGGCCGGTGGCGCCTTCACTTTGGGCGATTTCATTTTCGTGGTGGGGAAAGATCAGATCCACGCCCCCGCTGTGGATATCGACGCGTTCGCCCAGCAATTCCATGCCCATGGCCGAGCATTCGATATGCCAACCCGGACGACCGGCCCCCCAGGGCGAATCCCAAGAAGGTTCGCCAGGCTTGGTGGATTTCCAGAGTACGAAATCACTCACGGATTCCCGCTCGTATTCATCGGAGTCCACGCTGGTGCCCTGTTGCATGCCTTCGCGATCAAGATGCGCCAGGCAGCCGTAGTGGGGCAGCCCCGCGATGCGGTAGTACACGCTGCCTTCCCTCGCGTAGGCGAGGTCCTTGGTTTCCAGACGCTGGATTAGCTGAATCATCTGGGGGATGTAATCGGTGGCTCTGGGCAGAAAAGTAAAGCTGGCCTGGGCGATGCCGACGGCTTCGAGATCCTGAAAAAAGGCTTGGGTATAGCGGTCTGTCAGGTCTTTCATGGCCGCGTGGCGGGCCGGGTTATCAGTCTCAATGGGCAGGTCTTTTTGGCTATCACGGATGATCTTGTCTTCGACATCGGTGATATTCATGCAATGGCGGACCTCGTAACCGGCCACCTGAAAGGTGCGCTTGAGAAGATCCTGAAACAGGAAGGTGCGCAGGTTGCCGATATGGGCAAAGTTGTAGACGGTCGGACCGCAGGTGTAGAGGGTCACCACTCCGGGGGTCAGAGGCTCTACGGGTTCGACTTTCCGGTTTAGGGTGTTGAAGAGGTGGAGGGGGCGTGTCATCGTCATCCCTCAAGTCAATCACCATTCTCTGCAGTCCCCAAGTCTTCTGCGCAGGTTGCCTGATGAAGCTACCCTCCTTCGGAAAGCCCAAAGTCGATGATTCGGTAGCCCAGGCCGAGCGGGTGTTGCGACTGGATGCTGAAGTTACGAGTCTGCGGGTCGAAGTACAGGATTTGCGCGAACTGCTCGGCCATCTTGATAGCGAGCGCGATCTTCTACTCCTGGCTAGCGAGCAGTTGAAACCGGGCATGTCGGCCCAAGCCCTTGCTGAAACCATGCACGCCCTGGTCTTTCGTCCTTTCGATTTGGCTTCCTTTTATGTGGCGCAAGTGGATTTGGAAAAGGATCTTTTGACCTTCCCGCTCTATCACGAAGGGGGCAAGGCGCGGCACTTGGGCCCCTATGTTTTGTCCGAAAGACCCGGCCTGACGGCGAAGGCTCTTTTTTCCAAAAAGCCTGTGTACACCCGCACCCTCGAGGAAGCTCAAACCCAGGGAGCCATTTTTACCCCAGCCGAAAAGGGATCGGGACTGATTCCCTCGAGTTGGTACGGCGTTCCACTGGGGGACCCCGATCGGCCTCTAGGTCTAGTGAGCTTCCAGAGCTTTCATGCGGATGCCTTCTCCGAGGACCGGCGTCGCATCATGAACGCTCTAGCGGTTCTGTTGGGAGCCGCCCTGCAGGGTTATCGCTAGATTGCACCTGCCACCAATGCCATTAGATTGGGAGGCAAAGTGCGGGCGCGCCCATCGGGGCCGGTTACCAGATGGACCGTGCGCCCTTCTACGAGGCGTATGCCCTCCCGGGTGATCTCATAACCAAACACAACCTTCCGGCGATTGGCTTCCAAAAGGCGGGTGCGCACTTCCACCAATTCGTCATAGCGAGCCGGAGCGCGGAATTTTACGAAGAGTTCCGCCACGCTCATCATCACGCCTTGGCGTTCCCATTCGGCATAGCTCTGGCCCTGCTCGCGCAGGAAATCGGAACGGCCCAGTTCCATCCAGATCGGATAGGTCGCGTGATGGACGATGCCCATGGCATCGGTTTCGGCATAGCGGACACGGATGGTGGTCGTAGATTCCAGGCTCATGGATTCATTCTGGCAAAAAAAGGCGCCCCATGTGGGGCGCCCATCCAAGGAAAGGAGATTTCGGCTATTCGAGGACGACCTTGACGACATCACCATCGTTGGTGGTGATTTCCAACAGCAGATCGCCCACTTTGGAGTTTTCAAGCAACTTGATCAGCGCATCGGGCTTGATGCCTTTCTTGTTTTCGCCGTTGATCTTGATGTCGCTATCGCCCGCCATTTCAAGCACACCCTTGGCCAAGCTGATGGGCAAGCGCATGTGGATCTCGGTGGGGCCTTCCTTCTTTGCCTCTTTCTGGCCGTGATTGTGGTTGAACTTGCCGCTCTTGCTGACAATGTCCACCTTGATGAACTTGGCTTGCTGAGCCGCCATGGGAATGGCCAGAGCCAGCGCCAGAGATAAAGGAAGGGTGAGGGCTCGCATGGAAGCCTCCTGGAAAGGGTTGGGGTGCGGGGTTTTGGGTGGCGGTGACCGCCGCTTCAAGAGGGATTACGGAGGATCAGGGAAGCAGGTTAGTGGATTATTCTCGGAGGCCGGGTCGCGTTGGCATCCTTCCGGCATCTTACTTATCAACGCCCCTCTGGGGTTCTTTTCGGAGTGTCCATGAAGGCTCTTGCTGCCCTCTTTCTTGCCGCCGTCCCCATGCTGGCCCAGAGTGCCGTGGTTTGGGAACACGATCTCGTAGCCGCCCAGAAGCGCGCCAAGGCGGAAAAGAAATTGCTTTTCGTCGATATCTGGGCCGAGTGGTGCCCTCCCTGCCAGCACCTGAAGAAGAAGGTCTTCCCCACCCCTGAGGCTCAGAAGGCCCTTGGCGCTTACGTGGCCGTTGCCTTGATGACCGAATCGAAGGATCGCACCCAGAACCCAACGAACATGAAGTTGGCCGAGCGCTACAAGGTGGAAGGTTATCCAACCCTTTTAATCCTGGATGCCGAGGGCAAGGAACTGCGTCGGCAAGTGGGGGCCTTCCGCACGGGTGCTGAGTTTGCGGCTTGGCTCGGATCGAAATAAGCCTAAAGATCCTTCACGCCGCCCTGGGGCTTTTGCTTCTGGGGCAGGCGCTGATTGATTCCCTCTAATTCATCTTGCCGGGCCCCCATGCTGGGCCTGGGTGGAGGCG
>JFJP01040644.1_pt1 | contig 12065 bp, 7 predicted proteins | sample 431651 | NCBI WGS metagenome assembly JFJP01 (sample SAMN02602958, study PRJNA72255) | Microbial mat metagenome, whole genome shotgun sequencing project. | biome: fresh water; feature: sink hole; material: water; isolation source: purple microbial (photo- and chemosynthetic) mats found in... | reverse complement strand
CTGTTTCGATGAGATCCACAAGTATCGTGAGTGGTCCAAGGAACTGAAAAGCATTACCGATTCGTTCCCGGGCCTGCGGATTATTGCGTCGGGGAGTTCCGTTCTGTCGATATGGCGAGGCAGTCACGATCTCTCCCGGCGTGCCGTTCTGCGTCAGCTATCGCCCATGTCCTTTCGCGAATGGTTAACCGTGAGAGGACTTGGTCATTTCCAGACCGTTTCCGTGTCTGAGCTGGTTTCATGCCATCGGACGGTAGCAGGACATATCGTGCAACAGCTTCGTGACGCGGGAACGACGGTTCTTTCTGAATTTGGCCGCTACCTGAAGACCGGATACTATCCCTACGCGTTTGAGCATGAGAACGCGCTGGCCGATTTTCTGCTGACCCTTGAACAATCGGTTCATGCGACAATCGAAACCGATTTACCTGCGTTGTTTCCCTCGCTGACCGGAGCCAGTATCCAGAAGATCAAACAACTTTTGTCAATCATTAGTGGCCTCGTCCCCTTTAAACCGGATATGGCAGGTCTGAAACGCTCGCTGCAGATCGGTGATGAACGAACCCTGAAGACATATCTCAAACATTTGGAGGATGCGGGCATTGTCCGGTGTTTGCATCGTCAGGGGAAAACCCTTAACAATCTGGACAAACCTGAAAAACTTTATCTGGACAATCCCAACTTGATGCTGGCGCTCACCGGTGAGTCAGGCATCGACATGGGGAACATGCGGGAAACATTCTTGCTGAGTTGTTTCCGGAGCGAAAACGTGCTTGCACCCGCTCGTGGTGATTTCCAGGTTGGTCGGTATGTGTTCGAAGTGGGCGGCAAAAACAAGAAGCCCGATTCCTATCTGGCGCTGGATCAGCTCGAGATCGGAATGGGCAACAAAATCCCGCTTTGGCTTTTTGGTTTTCTGTATTGATGCACGTTATCAACAGGAGATGAAGAGTCCGCCCCTGACCGAGGAAATGAGGAAATGATCCGGCGGGGAAAATCGTTGAAATTGATGTCGCCGGTAGATAAAGTAGATTGACCCGGTGGACAGTGACGTAGAATTCTCCGATGGAAGGAAAGGACAATATATGCATAAGACAGTCTGTCGCGTGTCGAGGTGTGCCCTGGTTTCGGTGGTTCTGTCCGTGGCGGCAGCGTCCCCGGTACGATTCCGGTAAGCTCCTACTACAAGGTGCCTGCGGTTTTCATTCCGTTCCCTGAACCCGGCAAGGACTGGAGCATCAAGTATTACGGTCCGGTGGGAATTGGAATTGACCTGATCAGTCCGCCGTTCACGATGCGTATCAACAATGTTGAAAAGGGATCGCCGGCAGAAGCCGCTGGCCTGCTGAAGAAGGGGCAGATCATTGAGCGCATCAACGGTGAAACGCTCAAGGATATAGATCCGCGTGTCCAGTTGGCGCAGATCCTGGAAAAAGCCGAGGCCACCGATGGCCTGATGAAACTCCAGATCAAGGATGCAGGGGACGTGGTTGTCAAGCTGCCCGTGCTGGGTGCATATAGCGCCACGTGGCCGCTTAACTGTCCCAAATCTGCAAAGATTGTGCGCACCCTCGGCGACCGATTTGCCAGTCTTGAGAAGCCGGATTGGTCCGCTGGCCCTTTTCTGCTTTCGACGGGTGAAGCGAAGGATTTCGAAACCTACAAACGCTGGCTGAAGATGGAAGCCCCCGTTCATAACTACCCATGGTACATCGGTTTGTGGGGGACATCCGTCTGCGAGTATTTCCTGCGCACAGGCGACCAGAGCGTTATTCCCCATATAAATAAGATGGCTGCATCGCTCAAGGCCAGTATGTATGACGGAAGCTGGATGGGGCGCGGTTCCGAAGCGCCTAACCTTAAATACATGGGGGGCGGGCATATGAACGCGGCTGGCGTGCATGCGCTTAACTTTCTCCTGCTGGCAAAAGAGTGCGGCGCCGAGGTGGACGACTATCTGCTCCAGAGGGTGCTGCTCCAGTTCTTCAGGTTTGCCGGTCGCGGTAATGTGGCGTATGGCAACCAGCTTCCGGAAGGTGGATTCAGGGACAATGGCAAGACGGCTGGCTTGGCGCTGGCAATGTCTTCGGCGGCATCGTTGAGTCCGGAAGGGGAAAACTCTGTCTATGCCGCCGTGCGCGACAACTCGGCAATGAAAAGCTTCTATGCGTCGACATGGTTCAACCGCGCACACACGGGCGGTGGCATCGGCGAGATATGGCACGGGGTGGCCATGCAACTGATGGTAGACAAGAAGCCTGTCCAGTACCGTTCCTTCATGGACGAGCGCAAATGGTTCTATGAGCTCTCGCGTCATTCTGACGGAAGTTTCGGTATCAATGACGGCGCCCGTTATGACACCGCCGAGTGGGGTAACTATTTTGCACTGGCGTATACCGCCTCGCGCAAGAAGCTGCGCATGTTCGGTGCCCCGAAGACCCCGTGGTGCAAGACGTATCCACTCCCGGTGCGGCCGTGGGGAACGGCAGCGGATGATGCCTTCTACTCGCTGAAACCTAGCGAATTCAAGCCCGGACAGGTGGTGCTGGATGTCCGTCGCGAGACCATCCTGACGGATGCTTCCGGCCCATTGATGGAAAGGTTCAGTACGACAAACACCACGGATAAAATGATCGTGATGTATGCCAATCATCCCGATGACGGCATCCGTTCTGGAATGGCCTCTTTAATCGTCAAGTACGGTCGTCATCATTTGATAAAGCCGTTGCTGAAGACAACGGACGCGCGGACCCGTGAAGTCGGGGTGCTGGCGATTGCCGGCATGTTCAAGGGGGTTCCCATCCCGACCGAGAGCATTACCAGCGAGATGCTGGATGCCATTGTTGAAATGATTAATAATCCAGGGGAGTCGCGCTGGGTTGCCATGCAGGCCATGACGGCACTAGCCAGGGCCCCTGTGGACAAGATCGTTCCGCACGTTGATCGTCTTCTGTATTTCCTGAAACAGGACGATTGGTGGGTACAGTCGGCGGCGCTGAAACCGCTTTCGGTGATCGCGACGGATGCGCGTGTTTATCAGAAGGTGCTTCCGGCGGTTGGCGACATGGTCGCCGGGAACTCGGCGTTGACTGCGCTTTGGGCGGCGGGTGATATTTCCAAGGCGCTTGTTTCCGCAAAACCGGAGGTTCAGAAACTCGGGATGGACGTGTTTTTGAGGACGTATGGGGCAATTCCTGACCCGCTTCTGGCTCCGGGTGGCGCAAATCTTGCCACCGGGTCCAGGATGTTCAAGGGGACGGTGTCCGAATGGATCACGACTTTACCCGGTGGCCGTGATGTCGTATTGAAGATGCCCAAGATGACCTCCGCGTGGGCGGCGTCAAAGAAGGAATCCGACAAGTACGTTTACCGCGGCACCTTTACCCCGGCCCCGGTGCTGATGGGCAAGTGGCAGCCGGTCGCAAAGGCCAAGTCAGTCGACGATTATCAGGCACAGCTTGCGAAACAGGTTGAGGACGAAGCCAAGGTAAAAGCGGCCGCCGAAGCGGCGAAACAGAAAGGGAAGCCGCTGGCTCCGTCGCCCAAGAAAGCGCCGACGAAGTTCGGGATTGGCGGATTCGTGCTGCAGGATGGGGGGAAGGTCGGTGGCGTCAAGGACTTCATCTGGTCAGGAAATATACTGATCAACAGCGGTAGTCAGGAGGCCCTGAAGATGGACATCAAGACGGTACAGGGTAAGGAATATCTCTTTGTTGAGGAGGGTGGCTTCTCGGCCCAGAGCGAGACGGTAGAGGACGAGGCGCAATGGAATGCCAGTTACTATGTCATGGAGCGGGGGAAGTAGACGGAAACAAGAGAGGGTAGGCGCAGGATGGGTATGGATAAAGAGATCAGCGTCGTAAGGCTCATCCTGTTTGTTTTAACGGCTTTTGCCATCCCTGTGTTGGCCGCTCCGCCTGGCGCATCCAGTGGGGTTACGATAGATAATATGTACAATACCGGCGCAGAGGGCGATGTCACCAGTCAAATTAACCTGATGTGGGCGACCTATGGCCGTGGCGAGAATGTCAGGCTGGCACCGTTCGGTAATGAGCCTGGCTGGTATGAATGGATGGCCCGCAAGCATTGCTGGTCGGACACCCCCAAATACCGGGAGGTACTGCATCGGTATTTGGTCGATTGGCCACAGTCGCAGGATGGGTATATGTGGACCTGGGGCAATGAGGAAGGGTGGCCCACCCATCATGTGCGCCATAACGAGAACAACGCCAAGTATATCCTTGCAGGATGCAAATACTACTGCTGGCAGGGCGGGAATGCCTTTCTTGAGGAGGTGGATGCAACGACCACGATGTCCGTCCGGCCCAATCAACCCGATATTTCCAACGGGCGCACGGTTCTGGAGAAACTCCGGGCCGCCATGACGTATCAATTGACGACGCTCAAAGGGCTGGACGGCCTGGCCATCGTTATCGACCCGCAATGCGACGGTACCGTAGATGGCATGCCCAGCGATTACTGGGACAATTTCCGCTTCGGCTACAAGTCGGCCTACTTGAATATCTACGTCTACGCATCGTTGCTGGCCATGGCGGATCTGGAGCGGAGTCTGGGCCATACAGGGCGGGCAACGGAGCTGGAGACGCTGGCGGCAAGTGTAAAGGTCAATTACCATAAGACATTCTGGGATTCAGGCAAGGGGCGTTTCATCGGTTGTATAGATATATCCGGCCGGCCATGGGATTTCGGATTCACCTACCTCAATCTGGAAGCCATAACCTATGGACTCGCTACGCCAGCGCAGGCTGCCGCCATTTTTGAATGGCTTGATGGAAAGCGGATCATCGCCAGTGACAAACAGCAGGTCGGTGATCGGATGACCGGAGCCAGCGGAGCCGAGATCTACGCCCTGGGTTGGGCGCCGTTATCCACCACCCGGGCTGTTGAAAGCATTACGGTAGACGGTAAGCACTGGTGGTGGCATCTCGGGGACAAGATCACGGTTTCCGGTGCTGGTGCAAATGCCATCTACGGTGAACATCTGGAGAATGGTGGCGCGATTTTCTATGTGTCTCACTATGACATGATGGCGCGCCTGCAGACGTTGGGGCCGGACAATGCCTGGAAACGTTTCGAAGGCATTCTGACGGAATTCCGCAAAGACCAACTGAAGCGAGATCCGAAAAACAACCGGGGTGCTGCCTGGAAATGGGGCATTATCGGCGAGTTTCCTGAATCCGGGCTGGTACCGGCCACCATTGCTCTCGGATTCCTGGGGTTGGATGCGAGCCCCGAGGCACTCATCGTCAGTCCGCGTCTTCCGCAAGCATTGCCGTGGCTGGAGGCGCGGCACGTCAACTATCGTGGTGGTATCTACAGTATCCGAGCCGACTCGGCTTCCATCCGCATAAAAGCCGTTGCGGAAGCCGGTAGCCCTTGTAAAGTACAGTGCGATGGACAAGGCCCTGTCGCCATGCCTGCACAAGGACAGGAAATCAGCATTTTACGAAAGCGTCAATAGTTTCAGCCGGTGCTATTTCCGGCATAGGCGGGGAAGAATCGCGGCGATATAACGATCCATCATGTCGTCGGGAATATTCGGTGGTAGGTGATTGCCGGTCGCCACGATGGCTCCTTTGCATCGTTCAAGCAGCTTGAATGTACGGTCGATATCGGCCACCACCTTGTCGCCGTGGTTGAAGGTTAGATCGCGGCAGTCTACGCAACTGCCCACGAGACAGTGCGAAGAGCCAAACCGATCCACCATGAACTCGAAGTCCGTCATCGGCTCAAAGATAAAACCGTCCGCGCCTGCGTTGGCCACATCGTCGGCAAATTCCATGAAATTGGCATCGGAGCAGAACAGGACTTTCTTGCCGGCCTCATGCAGTGGTTTCCAGAGCCGGGCATAGCGAGGGATGATGACCTTGCGATAAATCTCCGGGCTCATGAAGGCTCCTTCCGACCAGACAAAGTCGTCATGCTGGATGATCACCTCAACGTCTGTTGCCGCCCAGCAGTCCATATGAAAGAGCGTGCGGTTGAAGAAACTGTCGAGAACAGGTTCCATGCGCTCCGGTTCAGACAGCGCCATAAGGAACATGTCCCAGCCGAATGCCTGTATGGCGCCGGATACGATGGTCTTGTAGTAGCCGCCTGTGGAAAGTTGGTCCGGTAGGTTCGTGCGCCGTTTGTCTGTTGACTGCTGGTAGGCGGTGATCTGCTCGTCGCGGTTTGGCAGGCCGTACTCCTTGACCGCGTCGAATGTCCAGACGTCCTCCATGGTCTTGAAAGGACAATCCTCTACCGGCACTTTATCGCTGCCGTCCGAGGCGTACTCGGCGTGACCCATATTGGTGCAACGGCCATATTTCGCCCAATTAGAATACAACCCGTCATCGGTTACCCAGTTGAAGTCTATGGCCCATTGACGGTTTAATGCCTTGGTGCTCCCGGGATTGTCAGACGCCATGCCGGTTCGCTGGCGAATATAGTCATTGTGGTACCCGAGGCTGTACTCGGTGTGGGCCCAGCGCTCACACGGCTTTAAGTTGATATTATCTAGCGCAACCTGACGACTCATTTTGTAATCCCTCCTGATGTTTGCTGCATCAATAGAAATGCACGTAAAAGATGTTGTAGTTTTGCGCATTGCATGGCTGAAATCTATTGAAAATCGCGATATAGATGTGTATAAATCGGACATGGACCCAAAACCGCGAATTTATATGCCGCATTGGGAAGTGTTGGCCAATGGTTACATTGAGCTTGGCGACTGGGACATCGGGCATATTCTTGTGCCATGCTGGCGGTTGTATTGGGGAGAGCCCGCCTACGCCTGGCTGGAAAGGCGAGGCCGCCGCTGGGACCTTCAGCCAGACCAGCTTCTAGTGATTGCGCCATACACCCGGATTGAATCCGGGGTTTCGGAGACATGCCGGCACTTCTGGATCCATTTCACAGCGTCGTCGCCCTACGACTTCGTGAGCGACTGGATTGGTGCCGTGCCGCTAAGCGATTCGGGGCGCAAAGAGCTGGTAGCGCTGGCCGTGGAATTCGGCAATAAAGGCTCTTTCTCAGCACCATTCGGAACCAGGCTCTCCAGCCTGATATCACTTGGAATGTCGGCTGTCCCGGATGATTTGCTGGGTATGGTTCGCCTTGAGCCACGCGTTGATACGGCGCTCCGTCTGATGCGCAAGGCTCTGGCTATGCCGATTCAGGAGCTTGCTCGGCAGGCAGGGCTGTCTCCGCGCGCACTGGATCGCTTATTTGCGGAAACTCTCGGTCAATCTCCAAAGCGTGTGCAGTCTATGCTGCGAATGAACCGGGCGGAGCTGAAGCTTGTTTACTCGGACGATTCGATAGAAGCGATTTCGGAGCTGTGCGGCTTTCACGACCGCGCCCATTTTTCGCGTGTGTTTGGCGATGCGCATGGCCTTGGTCCGGCGAGCTACCGATCGCGCGGGCAGCTTTCAAAGCCAGACCGGACAAGCTCCCGTATTGTCAACATATAGATGGTCGCCACGCTCGTCCTACCCCGACTTAGCCATCACCCGCCACGTCGCCTGCACCATCAGCCCCGCCGATCACCGTTTCTTTGACATAAAGTAGAACAGGCATTCCTGCCTGTTTCATCTTATGATCAGGTCCGAGAGGTGATAAGCCTGTGGCCGACCTTTGCAAAAAACGATGGAATGAAGAAGAAAAGTAACCGTTCACGAAATGCCTCCGAAAATCTATAAACTATTTTCATGTTGACGAACGCCATTCAACTCATAGATTGTCATTATGATTTTAGATACATCAATCGATCCGTAGGATGAGTGGCCTATGAAGAGCGTGCTGGCAGTGGTTTGGGTGACTTGGTGCATCGTCGGTTGCGCATGTGCCGGGCAGGTGGCCTGTTTGGGGCAGGTCGTTCCCGGCGAGCGTGCGGTCCGTATCGCTGCGCCGGTCGGCGCTATCATCGGCGAGCTTCATGTAACGCGGGGAAGTCTTGTCGACAAGGGATCCGTGGTGGCGGTGCTGCGGGACGAGCCGACCTACCGGGCGCAATGGGAACGGTCGAAGTGTCAGGTCGCCGCAGCCGAGAACGAATTGAAGCTGGCGCTGGCTGGCGAACGTCCGGAATTGATCGCTGCACAGGAATGGCTTGTGGCTGCGATGGAGGCGGAGGTCAAGCTGTTGCAGACCCGGTTGACCCGCCACGACGCGGCAGAGAAGGGCCGGCTCATATCACAGGACGGGTATGATGAGATCATCGCCCAGTCCGACGCGCTCCGGTCCAGGATCCGACGCGAACAGAGTCTACTCTCCGCCATGCGAACCGCCCGGGCCGAGGACGCCACCCGGGCGGAGGCTGCGTTACGGCTCGCCGAAGCACAAGCGGCGGAAGCGGAGGTTTTGCTGGATCTACAGCGTATACGGGCACCCATGGCGGGCGAAATCCTGGATGTGCATGCGTGGCCGGGGGAAGGAATCTGGGATGGTGGCGCGGTGGTGAGCCTCGGCGAGACGGCTCGGATGATGGTCCTGGCCGAGGTTTATGAAACGGACCTGGGGGTGGTCAAGGTCGGGCAACGTGCCGTGTTCTGCGGACAGGCATTTCCAGGGGAGGCTAGGGGCGAAGTGGTTGAAGTTCAGCGAACCCTTGAGGGTAGCAGGGTGTTTCCCATGACCCCCTCCGCCTACGTGGACCGGCGGATCGGCCTGGTACGGATCCGCCCGGACAATCCGGCGGCCCTTGCCGCGTTCAGTCACGCCCATGTGACGGTGACGATCGAGGTTCCATGAGTGGAACAAGCGAGGACCGTCAGGCGACCCGTCGCATCCCTCTGGCCTGGCGCCAGCTCAGCGGACAGAAGCGCCGCTTTTACGTGGCGGTAGGCGGCGTTTCGTTCGGTGCCGTCCTGATGCTGTTTCAGTTGGGCATCTACCAGGCGTTTATGATCATGGCGGTGCGACCGCTCATGGCCATGCGGGGCGATCTGGCGATGATCAGTCGGGACTTTCAATATGTGCTGACGACCGAGCCGTTTCCCGAACGGCGGCTGCAGCAAGCGCTCGCGCTACCCGACGTGGAGGCGGTCTTTCCAGTGTCCATCCAATTCGGAACGTGGCGGAATCCCGATACAGGAACGCAGCGCAAGGTGGCGTTGTACGGGATTTATCCATTCGCGAATCCGTACACGTTGCCTGGACTCCAGGACGCCGCACCGATCCTGGCCCAGCCCGACGGCGCCTTGTATGACGACACCTCACCCCGCGAATTCGGGGACGTGGTCGGACGATTGCAGCGCGATGGGGTGGTCTACGGGGAGGTTAACAAACATGCGATAAGGGTCCTCGGCACGTATCGGCACGGGCGGACGCTGGCCGTGAACGGGCACATGCTGGTGGGCATGGAGGCGTTTCGCCGTGTCACCGCCAGGACGGGGAAGGACATCGAACTGGGGATGATCACCTTGCGCGTCGGCGCGTCGGCCGCCGAGGTGGCAAACACCCTGAATACGCTGCTGCCGGATGATGTGGAGGTGCTTACACGCGAGGCGTTGATCCGCCGTGAGCAAGGCTACTGGCAGCGCAACTCCCCGCTCGGGTTCATCGTCACGGCGGGCATGGTGATTGCCATGTTTGTCGGCTCGGTGATCGCCTATCAGACGCTTTACACGGACATCAACGATCACATGCGCGAGTACGCAACCTTGAAGGCGATGGGGTTTGGCGATGGTTATTTTGTGCGCCTCGTCATGCAGGAGGCCGCGATTTTGCCAGCCTTTGGATTCGCGCCCGCGCTGCTGGCAACCGCGCTGCTGTTCCGGTTTGCCGAAGCACAAGGCGGTATCCCGACCCGCCTGACCCTGACGGATACGGTGCTGGTCGGCGGATTGACGCTGGTTTCCTGTGCCATCGCCGGGTTGCTGGCAACCCGGCGCCTGCGGGCGGCCGACCCGGCGGATATTTTTTAGGATAGGGCATCATGAATACGGAACCGATTATTGCTATTGAAGGCCTTTCCCATTCGTTTGGGAAAGGCAACGCGGCACGGACGGTGTTGATAGACGTGGACATCCATTTCTATCCGGGGGAAATCGCGATCGTGACCGGTCCGTCCGGATCGGGTAAGACGACCCTGCTAACCTTGGCGGGTGCCTTGCGGTCACCGCAATCGGGCAGTGTGAAGGTGGCCGGGCGCGAGCTTAACGGGGCCACGGGGCGTACGCAATTGGCGGTGCGCCGGAAAATCGGCTTCATCTTCCAACACCACAATTTACTGGAATCCCTGAGCGCGGTAGAAAACGTGCAGATGGGGTTGGAGCACGAGGCCGGTCTGCCAAAAGGCGAATCGCGCCGACGTGCGCTGGACATGCTGGAGCGGGTGGGATTGTCGGACCATGCCGCCAAACCACCCTCGGCCCTTTCTGGCGGGCAGCGGCAGCGGGTGGCGATCGCGCGGGCGCTGGTGCGCGATCCGGCGATCGTCATGGCCGACGAACCGACCGCCGCACTGGACAGCCACTCAGGGCGCGAAATCGTGGACTTGCTCCATAAGCTGGCCCGCGAACAGGGATGCTCAATCCTGCTGGTAACCCACGACAACCGAATCCTTGACGTGGCCGATCGCATCCTTATGCTTGACGACGGACGTATTGAGGAAAGCAGCCGCGCACTGGAACGGCTGAAGAAAAACATGGCGGCCACGATGCAGGCCATCGCACGATATCCGGCACTCCTGGGCGGTGCGGGGGGGGCCGACGCGGAGCCCCAGGTGCAGCAGGTGCAGGTGACCCGGAAACAGATCGAGGACGCGCGGCGCACGGCGGGAGCGCTGGCCGCCCGCAAGTGGGGCGAAAGCCTGCTGCGACGAACGGCGGCGCTGGCCGAGGCGGCGGAAATGCTGTACCATATCGAGGCGTCGTCACGTACCTTTTGTGCGGCGATTGCCCTGTCCGGCGCAGTTGGCACCGGGTCGCCAGCCGATCGGTTGTTCCAGAGCCTCGAATTTCTGCTTCTGTCGGCGGGCGATGCACTCGCGTTGGAGGATATCGAGGACACCGAGCGGCTAGCCGCCATGACGGGCGACCGGGGCGAGATGATGAAGACGCTGCGCGAGAAACAATGCGACGCATTGGGGCCCGAGCATGCCGGCACGGTCGGTCTGTTTTATGACCTGACCGATGTATTCTCCCGGCTCGTGTATTTCCTGCACGGGCTGGCACGGTGCTGGAAGGAGATGGCATGAAGACGCCAGGAATGCTGAAGCGACACGCGCTGAACGGGGCGGGCCATATCGTGCTCGGACCGCTGGCCCGTGCTCACCTCCGCTCGCTGGCCCGCGCGGGGGACCGCCAGGAGTTTTTGTTCCGGACCTTGCGGGATCGCCTGGCCAGCACGGTGGCGGGGCGGGATATCCGGCTGGGGAAGTATGCAACCTACAGGGAATTTATCCGACATGTTCCGCCGCAAGGATACGACTTTTATGAGGGGTACGTTAAACGGGTCATGGATGGTGAACCCAATGTCCTGTACGGCGACCCCACGGAGTTTTTCCTGATGACGTCGGGCACATCCGGCTTCAACCGAAAGATCATCCCATGCAACAAGGCGCTCCGGATGACACTCGAACGTACGCAGCGCCTAGCGCTGGCGACGCTGATCAGCGAGGGGGGTGGATTGACGTTGGCATCGGACCGGTTTGCCTACGGGACACGGTCGAACCGGGAAAACGTGAATGGGATTCCGAAGGATTACATCAGCGGCATCATTCCGCATCTGGTTCCGCGCGTGCTGCGGGAATACATCGTACCCACCGAGTCAGCGCTGGAAATCAGCGATGGGGCGGCCAAGGTCCGGCGCATCGCGCACGAAACGCGCCAGCGTGACGTGCGGGGGATCTTCGGTGTGCCAGCGCACCTGCTGCATGTATTGCGCGACGTCATGGCGGAATGGGGTGTCGGGTGCCTCCGGGAGGTCTGGCCCAATCTGGCGACATGCGTCTATTCAGGGACCTCGGTGCAGTCGTTTCGCCACAGCCTGGATCGATTGGCGGGCAGGCCGTTACAGTATTTTGGCACGTATGTTTCGACGGAGAGTCCGCTGGG
>JFJP01031041.1_pt1 | contig 12067 bp, 6 predicted proteins | sample 431651 | NCBI WGS metagenome assembly JFJP01 (sample SAMN02602958, study PRJNA72255) | Microbial mat metagenome, whole genome shotgun sequencing project. | biome: fresh water; feature: sink hole; material: water; isolation source: purple microbial (photo- and chemosynthetic) mats found in... | reverse complement strand
GGGTGGGGAATGCGGATCGTCTGACTGGCAGGAACGGGCGGAACTGGGGGCGGGGGCGGAATCGGTTCGCCCTTGGGCAAGCCGCCGACCAAGGTATTGGCTAACTGCTCGGCGGCGGGCCGATCCAGATCGCCGACGATGACCACAACGGCATTCGCGGCCGTGTAGTAGCGGCGGTGAAAATCCTGAATATCCGCACGAGTCAGCGCGTTCAGGCTGGCCGTGGTTCCGCCGGATGGCGTCGCATAGGGATGGTTGCCATAGAGCGCGTTGAAAAAAGCGTCCTGGGCGATGGCCCCCGGCGACTGGGCGCGTTCCTGAACCGCGTTCAGCATCTGCTGACGCACCCGTTCCACCGCATCCGGGGCAAAAGTCGGTTCCTTGAGCAACCGGGCCACCGTGTCCACCGCCGGTTGCAGATAGCGTGGATCAGCGAGACTACGCAGCGAGACCGTAGCAGAATCACGTCGGGAACTAGCGCTGAATTGGGCACCAATCCGATCCAGGCGGTCGGCAATCTCATCGGCTGACCAGTCGCCCGCGCCTTCTTCCAGCAAGGCATTGGTCAGTTGCGCTAATCCGGGTTTCCCGTCATCACGCACCGAACCGGCGCTGAACAGCATTTGCGCATCGATCATCGGCAGTTCGCCGGCGGCAATGAAGTAAACCGGAACGTTATTGGCAGTGCGCCAGTGTTGAATGTCCGGAACCGCGACCGCCAGGCTGGAGATCAACAGCAGGGCGGCGGCAAAAAAGTGGGGCAGCAATGATTTTAAAGCGAGCATGGCGGGGAAATCCTGACGGTAAACTCCCCTCTCCCCATGGGCGAGGGGTTGGGGGTGAGGGCAGGTTTAGTGCGCGGCATGAGGCATCGCCGTGCCAGGCGCTGCCGACCGCTGACCGTCCTGCGGCAACGGTTCCAGCATGGCCACCGTCAGCCGATCATCGGTCAGATACTTGCGGGCGACGGTGCGCACCTGTTCCGGGGTGACGGCCTGAATGCGCTGGACGTAATCATCGAGCCGGTTCCAGCCCAGCCCCACGGTTTCCAGAATGCCCAGCCGCATCCCCTGATAGAACAGTGAATCCTGTTGGTAAACATCCGCTGCCGTGACCTGGGCGACGACCCGCGCCAGTTCTTCGGGACTAATGAGTTCTTCACGGAGTTTGGCGACTTCAGCCCGCAGTGCCTGTTCCAGTTCCATGCTCTTGCGGCCCGGTGCCGGGTTGCCGGCCAGGGTGAAGAGTCCCTCCAACCGTGAACTGGGGCTGTAGCCGGTGCCCGCTGCTGCGGCGACTTGCGAACCGCGAATTAAGTTGCGGCTGATTCGCCCACTGTTGCCGCCGTCCAAAATGCCGTCCAGCACGGCCAGCGCGTAGGGTTCCCATTCCTCAGCGGCAGTTTTGAGCGTCGGGGCTTTGTAGCCGAGGACCACATAAGGCACTTCGGCGGGAGTTTTAACGGTGATCCGCCGCTCGCCTTGCTGGGGAATTTCCACCACGGGCCGGGGCGGAGTTAACTCGCTGGTCGGCAAGGGGCCGAAATGCTTTTCCGCCAGTTCCCGCACCTTGGCGGGATCGACATCGCCGACGACCACCAACGTCGCGTTGTTCGGCGCATACCACTGTTGGTACCAGCGGCGCAGATCGTCAGGCTGGATCGATTCAATATCCTGCATCCAGCCGATAATCGGGTTGCGGTAAGGACTGGTGACGTAGGCCGCCGCCTGGAAACGTTCGTGAGTCAGGGCTTCAGGCTGGTCTTCCGTCCGCAACCGGCGTTCCTCGGCCACCACTTGGGCTTCCTTGACGACATCCTCCGGTTTCAGCAATAAATGGCGCATCCGGTCGGCCAGCGTTTGGAAATAGGCGGTGTAGTCGTAGGAAGTAAAGGCGTTCTGATCGCCGCCATTCGCGGCAATGATCCGGGAGAATTCACCGCCTGGGGTATTGGGCGTACCTTTGAACATCAAATGTTCGAGCAGGTGGGACATGCCGGTCAGACCGCTGGGTTCATAGCTGGAGCCGACCTTGTACCAGATCTGCGAGACCACGACCGGAGCGCGATGATCCTGGCGCACGAGGATTTTCAAGCCATTGTCCAGCGTAAATTCATGAACCGGGGCGGCAGCCAGGACGGTTAGCGGACTGGCGATTAGCCAAAAAAAGGCGGCAAGGCGGGATTTGCGCATGAGGTCTCCGTGGGTGGGGCGATTCCGAAAGGGCCGTTCCGGCGTTTTGGCAACCCGTTGGCGCAAGGGTTCAGCGGAATCAGGGGCGCAACTGGACTTCATCGAGGACTTGCAAGGAACCCTGACCGCAATGTTGCGACGGGCAAGTACAGCGTGAGCGTCTGTTCTTGGCAGGGCGCAAATCCCAATCGTTGATACCAGACTTTGGCCTGCTCGTGCTTGGCGTCAACTACTACCGCATAAAGACCGATCTGCTCTGAAAGCGTGATGATCAGTTTGAAAGCATGAGCCAGCAAGGCTTGACCGACGCCCTGTTGTTGCCAGGCTCGGTCTACCGCCAGTCGTCCCAGTCGTGCCACCGGAATGGGATAGCGCGGCAATTTTAACGCCGTGTCCAGTTCGGAAAAGGCCACGCTGCCAGCGCTCAGACTGTAGAAACCCACTACCGTCTCGCTGACTTCCGGCAAGGCGACATAATTGCAATTGAGGCTACGGGTCTGCTGCTGACGGGCGTACTGGCGGATAAATTGATTCAATGCAGCATCGCCGCAATCGAAATGACCACGATCATGCGTTTGACGGAGGGGTTCAATGCGCCAGGTCATTGGCGCAACAACTGGCAAAGCGCCTCGGTCGGCGCGGGCGGGTGTTCCAGTGCGGCTAAAAAGGCATCGCGGTCGCGGGTAGACAGGATCAATAATTGGTGCTCATGGAGGAGCTTCGCCGCGGCTTCATAGGCGCTCTGCAAAACAAAAGCGCTTAATGTAGTTCCCATCGTTTCCGCAGCTTGTTCGATGAGATGCTTGGTAACCGGCGTTGCACGCAGATTGATTCGACAAGTGGCCAGATCAGACATAGCGGAGTACTCACGATCATTCAGGGTTCTGAAAGTGCGCATTGTACAACAAAGAGAAGTACAAAAAGTGAAGAACTGAGTGGCGTCCAGATGGCTCGTAACGCCGTGCGTGAGATTTTAACCGCCTACAGTGATCATGGATTTCCCTACTTTCCAGGCGGTAGTCGGTTTATGCTGGCGCTCTGACCTCGACTTTGACAGGATCATACCGAAATGCTTTCCCTTGACGGATATATGGCGCTTGAGATGATTTACGAGAGCAATCACAGCCAGGTGTTCCGTGGTCAGCGGGCGTGTGATGCACTGCCAGTCATCATCAAGACTCCGACATCCCGAACCTTTTCCGTGCGGGAAAACCTGCGCTATCAGAACGAATACAACCTGCTTGCCGCCCTGTCGTTGAGCCGGATCATTCGGGTGTATGACCTGGTGCAGCACCGCGCCGGGTTCGCCATTATTGAGGAGGATTATGGTGCTGGCGATCTGGCCGAGTGGCTGAACAGGAAGCCCATGACCGTGGCCGGGTTCCTGCCGGTCGCGATCCAGATGGCGGAAGGTCTGGCGCAGATGCACGCGCAGCGCATCATCCATAAGGATTTGAACCCGGCTAATGTGCTGATTCATCCGGAAACGCTGGCGGTGAAACTGACCGATTTCGGATTGTCGACCCTGATCGGCGTGGAAACCCCGGAAGTTTGTCTCCCGGAACTCATTGAAGGGACGTTGCCCTATGTGTCGCCGGAACAGACCGGGCGGATGAACCGGATGCTGGATTACCGCACCGATCTCTACTCGCTGGGGGTGTGCTACTACCAGATGCTGACCGGAACCCTGCCTTTTGTCACCGCAGACCCGCTGGAGATGGTGCATTGCCATATCGCCCGGTTGCCGGTGCCGCCGCAGGTGCTGAACGCGGCGATTCCCCCGTTGCTGTCCGATCTGGTGATGAAGCTGCTGCAAAAGAAAGCCGAGGATCGTTACCAGAGCGCGGGCGGGGTGCAATGCGACCTGGAAGCGCTCCAGTCTGACGCCGCTGCGCCTTCGTTCGCTCTGAAGTTGGGGCAACAGGATGTGTCCAGTCATTTTCAGGTCGCCTATCGGCTCTATGGCCGGGATCCGGAAATCGCTCAGTTGCTGGAAGCCTTTGACCGGGCCGCGGCCGGGCGTTCCGAACTGTTGCTGGTGGCGGGCTATTCCGGCATCGGCAAAACGTCGCTGGTCAACGAAGTGCAAAAGTCGCTGGTGCGCCAGCGCGGCTATTTCATCACTGGCAAGCACGATCAGTTTCAGCGGGATATTCCCTTTTCCGCGCTGATTCAGGCGTTTCGCCGCCTGGTCAATCAGTTGCTGACCGAGCGCGAAGCGCAGATTCAGCACTGGCGGCAGGCGTTACTGGACGCCCTGGGCAGTCATGTCCGGGTGATTATCGACGTCATTCCCGAAGTGGAGTGGATCACGGGTCCCCAGCCGCCGGTGCCGGAACTAGGGGCCACCGAAGCGCAGAATCGCTTCAGCCGGTCGTTTCAGCACTTCATCGCGGTCTTTGCCCGTCCCGAGCATCCGCTGGTGGTGTTTGTCGATGACCTGCAATGGGCTGACACGCCATCACTGGCGCTGATAGCGGTGCTGTGCGCCGATCTGGACAGCCAGAATCTGCTGATGATTGGCGCGTATCGGGATAACGAAGTTTCCGCCTCCCACCCACTGATGTTGACACTCCACCGGCTCCGCGAGGCCGGTGCCCGGCTCCACACCGTACTGTTGGGACCGCTAGCGCTGGACGATTTGAACCGACTGGTCGCGGACACGCTCCATCAATCCACCGAGGCGACCGGGGAACTGGCGAGCCTGCTGCTGGAGAAAACCGGCGGCAATCCGTTTTTCGTCACCCAGTTCCTCAAGGAACTCCATGCCCAGGGTCTGTTCTGGTTGAACCTGACGAACCGGCGCTGGCAGTGGGACCTGGCGCAGATTCAGGCCGCTGGCATGACCGATAATGTGGTGGACCTGATGGTGGGCAAAATCAGCCGCCTGAGTCCGCCCACGCAACAGGCGCTGCAACTGGCCGCCTGTCTGGGCAATCGCTTTACCCTGACCGTGTTGGCGACCATTTATGGCAAAAGCGCCCGTGACACCGGCAGCGATCTCTGGGAGGCCATTCAGGAAGGGTTGGTGGTGACCGCCCAAACCGAATTTCGCTTTCTGCATGACCGGGTGCAACAGGCGGCCTATTCGCTGATTGCCCCGGAAGCGCTCGGGCGGTTGCACCGGCAAATCGGTCGGCAACTCTGGCATCACGCCAGTCCCGCCGAACTGGAGGACCGCATTTTCGACATTACCGGACATTTGAACGCGGCGCTGGGGCTGCTCGATGACCCGGATGAGCGGTTCCAGTTGTCCCTGCTCAATCTTCAGGCCGGACGCAAGGCCAAGGCGTCGACCGCCTATGAACCGGCCCTGCGGCATTTTCAGGCGGCCGCCGATCTGCTGACCGCCGACGCCTGGATCGCGCACTACCGGCATACCCTCGACATTTACCGGGAACGGGCGGATGCCGCCCATCTGCTCGGTCAGTTTGCCGCCGCTGAAGCGGATATTAACGAGGCCCTGGCCCACGTCGCCGACCGCTATGATCAGGCGGAAATCTATCTGCAAAAAATTATCCAGTACAACCAGTTGGGCAAATATAACGAACTGGTGGAAGTGGCCCGCGCCGCCCTGCAACTGTTTGGCGCTACCCTGCCGGACGCCCATGACGCCGCCGGGTTGGAGGCGCATCTGGCCGAACACCTGGCCGACTACGCCCGACTGCTCAACGGTCGCCCGATTGGCGAGTTGATCGCCCTGGCGGATGTCGCCGACCGCGACCAGGATCAAATCATTCGCCTGATGGCTATTCTGACCGACGGGACCTTCATCGCCGTTCCCAGTGCGCTATGGCCACAACGCCATGTCCGCCATTGGTTTTGCCTGGGCGACGGTCGTCATCGTCCAGCAATTCCACAACTACCAGGATGCTTACGCGCTGGGTAGATTAGCGATGCGCCTGAATGAACGCTATCCCAATCCGCGCATTCGCGCCCAGGTCACGTTCCTGTACGCCGTCTGTTCTCTGCACTGGGTGGAACCACTGACCGTGCAGATCGCCGTCTACCAGCAGGCGTATCAGTACGGGATTGAGAATGGCAATCTGGTATTCGCCGGCTACGCCCGCACCATGATTCCCAAAACGACGCTGGCGGCGCACACCGTGGACAAGGCGCTGGACGAGTGCGCGATCAGCCTGGCTTTTTACGCCCCGACCGGTTCGCCGTTTCTGATGAGCGAACGGTTCTGCTACCTGTTTTTACAACGGCTCAAGGGCGAAGGTACGGATCTGACCTCGCTCAGTACCCCGGACATTGACGAACAGGTCTGGCTGGAACGCTGGCAGCAACCCGAAACCCGGCTGGGTCACGGCTTGGCCTATTTCCTCAATTTCAAGCTGCAACTGCTCTATCTGTTTGGCCAGTGGCGGGCGGCCTGGGATTTCGCCACCGCCCATGCGGACTGGATGCAATACATTCCGATTCTGTACGAAACCACGGTGTTTACTTTTTACCGGGCGTTGGCGGGCGCTACGGTTCATGCCCAGGCGAATGGGGCAGAGCAGGCCGTCATCGTCGCGACCCTGCGCACGGCCATTGCCAACTTTGCCCAATGGACTGCGCACTGTCCCGACAACTTTGCCTGGCAGGAGCAACTGCTCCGAGCCGAGGCGGCGCGGCTGGAGCAGCGCCTGGATGAGGCTTTCAGCCGGTACGATCAAGCGGCCGCCCTGGCTGGCCAGTATCACTGTCCGCAGGGGATTGCCCTCAGTCGGGAACGGGCCGGGCGTCTCCATTTGACCCAGGACGCCCGGACGCCTGCCAAGCCGATGCTGGAAGAAGCGGTTTTCCACTACTACCAGAAGGCCCAGGCGCTGAATCAGGAATTTTCCCGACTGTTGACCGAGGTACGGATACCCTCGAACCGCCCTTCCAGTAACCAGTCCACGGCCACCGTCTCCACGCACAAGCTCGACCTAGATACCGTCCTCAAGGCGTCATTGGTGCTATCCAGCGAGATTCAACTGGACAGCCTGTTGCAGAAACTGATGGCGATTGTGATCGAAAACGCGGGCGCTGATCGGGGCTATCTACTGTTGCCCGGTTCGGAGGACTGGCTGATCGTGGCGCAGGCCAGCGTTTTGAACGCCGAAGCCCGTCTGGAGCAGATTCCGCTGGCGTCGGCCACCACGGTGTGCGCGACCCTGATCCGCTATGTCATTCGCACCCGGCAGGCGCTGGCGCTGGACGACGCCGGCCAGGACCCGGTGTTTGGCCGCGACCCCGAGGTGACGCGGCGCGGCGTGCATTCGGTGCTGTGTTTGCCGTTGCTGACGCAGAGCCGCCTGAGCGGGGTGCTGTATCTGGAGAATGACCTGCTGGCCGGGGCGTTTGCGCCGGAGCGCGTGCAGATTCTGCAAATGCTCCTGGCGCAGGCCGCGATTTCCATCGAAAACGCTCGGCTCTATGAAAATCTGGAGCGGCAGGTGGCGGAGCGCACCCGGGAATTGTCCGAGGCCAATCGTCAGTTGCAACAACTCAGCGAATGCGATGGGCTAACGGGCATCGCTAACCGGCGCAAATTCGACGCGGTCTGGGCCGCCGAATCGAAACGGGCATCGCGTCAGGGATTGTCGCTGGCGGTGGCCATGCTGGATGTCGATCATTTCAAAGCCTACAACGATCATTATGGGCATCAGGCCGGGGATGACTGTCTGCAACAAGTCGCGCAAGCCCTGGCTGGCGCGGTGCAACGGACTGGCGATCTGGTCGCCCGTTATGGCGGGGAGGAATTTGTGGTCGTGCTACCCGGATTGACCGCGCCGGAAGCGGTTCAGGTTGCGGAGAAACTCCGGGCAGCGGTGGCAGCCTGCCGGATTCCCCATGCCCACAATACCGCCGCCTCGGTCGTAACCGTCAGTGTTGGCGTCGCAACCATGCCGCCAGAACCGGAGGCTTCGCCGGAACGTCTACTGGCGGCCGCCGACGCCGGTCTCTATGAAGCCAAACATGCCGGTCGCAACCGGATCATATTGGCAGGTACCTAAACGGCAATTTGACACCCCCCGCCTTGGAATTCCTTCGCCATGGGTAGGGAGTCCCAACGCTTCTTGGGCGATGTCCTGAAATGAAGTTCCCCCCTTTAGCAAAGGGGGGTGAGGGGGGATTTGAACCCTTTGGGTGGACGCCGCCGATCAAAATCCCCCCCGGCCCCCCTTTTTCAAAGGGGGGAGATCACGCCCCGCTGGGTATAACCTTTACCGGAAATCACCTCACAACCGCCCGATAATCTCATCCGCCATCTGCGTCGTACTCAACGTCCCACCAAGATCAGCTCAATCGCGGCAGCTTCCGTCTCCAGACCCAGGGAATGGCGCAGCAGCATGGCCGTGGACAGAATCATGCCAATCGGGTTAGCGATGCCTTGGCCCGCAATATCTGGGGCGGAGCCATGAATCGGTTCATACAACCCGACCCGACCTTCACCCAGACTGGCGGACGGCAACATGCCCATTGAACCGGCCAGCACCGACGCTTCGTCGGTGAGAATGTCGCCGAACATATTTTCCGTGACCACCACATCCATGGAAGCCGGGCCGGTAAGTTTCAGGCAGCAATAGCCCCGTAGTTACAAAGAGTTGTGAACTCGGGCATGGTAGCGTCATCGAATCTGAATCGCTACCGGGAAAATCACGCGAAGACCTGTACAATCAGCAGGGATTCCACTTGAACATTTAACTGGTCACGGATCAACACCGATCAAAATCTGATGACGATATGCAGGATAGAACGTCAGCGCCATTGACTATTCGCGCCTTTCGCCGTCGGGTGTTGAAACCGACGGAAGGGGTGTTTCTCTTCCATCCCCGGGTGATGGAGCGGTTGGTGCGCCGCGACCGGGGACCAGGATTATCGAGTCTGGCCGTGCCATCGCTCAGTCATTACCTGATCCCCCGCACGGTGTTTCTGCGCGGTCTGGAAGACGAGAATCCCGATGCGCTGTCGGTCATTGAGGGACTCAGCCTGCCGGAACTGGTGATTCTCCTGCCGATGCCCTCTGCTCAGGAATTGGCATCCAGTGATTCGGAAAACTTGTTGCGCAACTACTGGGGCTGGCGTTTTGAGGCTGAAATCGCGCGAACTTGGCAGATCGCCCGTAACGATCATCAGGATCACGCGCTTTTTGGCGGGCAGGGACTGGTGCAGTGGATGGGCGAATCGGCGTTTCGCGAAGTCCGCGAACTGCTGGAACAGGATCAGCGGGTGGTGCTGGATTTGGACGACGACGCGCTATGCCGTCAGTTCGTCGGTTTTGTAACCAGCCTGCGCTATTTCGCGCCGGGAACGCGGGCCTATGTGTTTCCGGCAATTGGCGACTGGGGGAAACTCGACCACTGGCTGAAGGAAGGCGGTCTGGATCTGCCGCCACCCCGGCACAGTCGCCACTGGCCGCAACTGCTGGTCAAAAGCCGTCCTGCCGGATTCCATGGCGCACCGGACTATGAGCCGGAACTGCCCATTGGGTTGCCCTTTGGTCGCCACGACCCTGATTTAGCCGATGGTACCAATACCATTTTGCCCCTGGCGTCGAAATGGTCAGCTAGGGTCAAAACGGGTGCGCGACACATCCCTGAGCCGTCGGTGTCCGGCGAGTCTTGGTCTATCGCCAGTCGTTGTGAGGAGGCGTTGCGGCAATCGACTACGCTGACCCACCAGCCAGGCTGGCTCATCACGGTCGGCCACGCGCTGACCACGTTCCTGATGCCGATGCTCGCAAGGTTAGCCCATGGACTAGATCGCGGGGCCACCGCCGACTGGGCAGCTATCCTCCGGCTGCGCCTGTTTCGCCACAGCGTCCGGGTCGCGTTCCGCGCCGAGAGAGCCGGACGCCATGGAACCGCGCTCCGTGACTTGAGCATCGCCGTCGATCAATATCAACAGCTTCAAGGTGCTGCGCCCCTCACCGATCCAGTCGTTCAGCGTTTGCAAACCTGGCAGCGGGAACGGGTGGATACGTTGATCAATAACCTCGCCGTGACGTGGCTATTGGAGCCATCCGCCAGTCGCGTTCTCAAAATCTGCACGCAACGGTTATTAAATGAACCCGATGTCGCGCAGCGATCCAGTCGGCCTTCCCGGCTGCTGGATGATCTGGAGCAGATCGGCCGGGAAGGGCGCACCAAGTATTACCGCCTGCTACCGCTCATCAGCGTCTGGCGTCGTAAATCCGTGCAACTAGGTCTGCCATTTCAGGGGCCGCTCAAGGCGTTACGCGCACTAAACGCGGCTAAAACCCGATTGGATCAGCTCCCTTGGTCCGGGGCGGAGGTGGTCTATTTCAGCGCCCCCTTGCAGGCTTTGGGCGAACGGATTGGCCAGCAACTCCAGCAGCAACTCCAGCCACGTCTGAGTCAGCTCCTCGATCAGGTCGGCTTCCTTCCCGCTGATCATGCGCAACGGGTGGCGCGGAATCTGCTCCAGGAAGAGCTGTTTGAGATCATCCGGCGGCGCTGGCATTTACGGTTTGCGGATCTGCGCGATGCGGTAGCGCGTAATGAACTATTCCGCCTGCCGGATTCGGGCTGGCGCGAACTGGCGCTGGGGGATCGATTGGCGCACTTTGACCGCCAAGCGCGTGCTGCACTGCCGGGGGTTTATCAACCCGGCGAGTTTTATCTGAAAGGTTTGCAGCAACTCAGCGCTCCACTCTTTGGCTCGGTGCCGGGCCGGGCGATCACTCGCTTTCTGCTGTTGCCCCTGGGCATCGCTTTTATCGGACTGGAGGCGCTGACTTATTTGCTGAGTCTGGTCACGCTACATACGCGGGAACTGGTGAATGTCGGGTCCGTGCTGGGGGTGAGCGCCAGTCTGTTCATCGCGCTGTATACCAAACGGGGACGACAGGCGGTGGCGGCGTTGCGCCGGGGCGGGCAGTGGCTGTGGAACGACTGCCTGTATCGGGGATGGTGGCGGTTCATGCATTGGCGGTGGATGGTGAACTGGCTGCGCCAGCCGTGGGTGCGTGCCGTTTCCCGTTATCTGCTGGAGCCGGCGCTGATCGGGGCGCTGGTGGCGCTGCCAGCGATAAGCCTGGCTGACCCACTCGCTCCCGAACTCGAAGGATTACCGGGGTTTCTATTGATTCTCGGGTTCATTTTTGGAACCTTCCTGCGCAACAGTCGGGGAGGGCGGGAACTACTGGACAGCCTGATGACCGGGCTGATTAACTTTTGGCGTCAGGTGCGTCATACGTTGGTGATGGGCCTGGTGCGCTGGGTCATCGATCTGTTTGATGCGTTGATGCACAGCGTCGAGCAGGGACTGCATCGCGTCGATGAAGCGGTCAGCCATCATCGCGGGGAAGGGCAGGGTGTGATGACGGTCAAGGCGATTATTGACCCGTTGTGGACGCTGTTCAGCGACTTCATCCGCTTCTACGCGACGGTCTTGGTGGAGCCACAGATCAATCCCATCAAGCACTTTCCGGTCGTGACGGTTTCGCACAAGCTGATGCTGCCCTTTCTGCCCGCGCTGACGACATCGCTGTTGGCGTTGCTGGACCCGGTGCTGCCGCAGTTCATCAGTCTGCCGCTGGTGACCGTGACCATTCTGCTATTGCCGGGACTGTTCGGCTTTCTGGTCTGGGAACTGCAGGCCAACTGGAAGCTTTATCGCGCTAATCACCCTGACGCCATCCAGCCCGCGCGGTTTGGTTCGGCGGGCGAAACGTTGTACACCCTGCTGCGGCGGGGTTTTCATTCCGGGGCGTTGCCCAAGGCGTTTGCCCGATTGCGGGCGGTGATCGCGCAGGAAAATGACCAGCAACGCAACCTGCCGCAGGCGTTGCGCCAGGCAGAGGCTCAGTTAAATGGGATTCTGGAATCGGTGCGGACGTTCGTCGTGCGAGAATGGAGCTTTGCGCTGATGGATCG
>JFJP01011344.1_pt1 | contig 12067 bp, 9 predicted proteins | sample 431651 | NCBI WGS metagenome assembly JFJP01 (sample SAMN02602958, study PRJNA72255) | Microbial mat metagenome, whole genome shotgun sequencing project. | biome: fresh water; feature: sink hole; material: water; isolation source: purple microbial (photo- and chemosynthetic) mats found in... | reverse complement strand
AGTGCGCTTGGGCAAACTCGGCGTGGAGGCGGTTTCAGTTTCAGTCTTAGACTGCTGAGGTTGCGTCGAGGTTGCGCCTTTAATGCTAAATGAGTTAATGCTTGAACGGCTCACTTCTTCAAAATTACCCGCCTCATTTTTCTTTTGCGCCACCACCAACCAACTGTATTGACCCACAGGGAAACTACCAGGCACAGAATATTCAGGTATTAGGGTAATCCCCTGGTTGGGCAAGCCACTATTTTGTCCGTTGGAACTACGAATAGAAACCATAAATTGTTCTTGATTCGCAGGGTTAATTTCATAACCTGACCAGCGTAATACGGTGATAGGGTCAGCATTGTTCCCGCGAGTCAAGGTTGCGCCATTTTCGGGAGCAATTAAAGTGAGGGGATTTATTGTTTCTTTAGTAGTAGGAACTGTGGTCGTAACTTCGGTAGGTGTCATAATCGGGCTACTTTCTAACGGACTGGCCGTTGCTGGTGCTTGGGTAGGCAGGGGCTTGGGCGTATCGGTGGGCGCAGGAGCTACTGTTGGCTCAATGATGACCTCACTTTTGGCGACGGAGGCAGGCGCGCTTGCTGACCGATTAAACCATAAAAGAGTTAACCCAATCCCACCCAATAATAAAATAGCCAAACCTACCGCCCCTATCAAACCCAATCCCACCCAATAATAAAATAGCCAAACCTACCGCCCCTATCAGTAATAAAACAGGTAAGGTTTTGCCCGATTTTTGCGGGGTGGGGGGTCTCACTTGTGCCATGGAGGTGGAAATGGTGCGCGCAATCGTTGGCGCGGCGGCGACGACTGCTACGGCTGGCCCGCCAAAATTAACCACAATGGTCGTCACATTATCAGGCGCGCCCCGTTCTAGGGTTAAATCAACCAATTTCTTGGTCATTTCCTGCGGCGAACGACTTTGACTCACAATTTGCCCAATATCGCTATCGTCCACCACGGCGGGCAAGCCATCACTACATAACAAAATCGTATGGCCTGGCCCAATCGGGCGCGGCGGATACGCATCAACCTGAACTTCCAATTTATGTCCCAATGAGCGCGTCACCACATTTTTTTGCGGGTGATTTTTGGCTTGTTCAGGCGTTAAGATGCCCGCTTTCATCTGCTCACCGACCCAGCTATGGTCACTCGTGAGTTGCTCCACCCGTCCATTAGAAATTAAATAAACGCGGCTATCACCCACATTTGCGGCCGTTAAGTCATTTCCTCGGATGACCGCCGCCGCGACGGTAGTGGCCATGGTGCGCGGGCGGTCATCATTATTGCGTTTTGCGGCTTGAAAAATATGCTGGTTCGCCTTTTCAATCGCCGCTTGTAAACTACCTCGCACATCGGGGTTAGGGTCACTATAGTAAGTTTGCGAAATAACCTCTACGGCCATTTTGCTGGCAACTTCGCCCGCTTGATGTCCCCCCACACCATCGGCGACAATGAATAAATAACCCTTGCTCTGTATTACGGCATTGCTGAGTTGTTGCGGCAAAAATAGGCTATCTTCATTATGGGAGCGTGAGCCTTGATTAGACAGGCCATTCATTTCAATGTTCATCTTAACCTCGTAATAGCTAAATTTTCGGGTGATGGGGTCTAGTCATCAGGTGACTTCAAGCCACCTGATAACTAAATCCCCGCTAAATTTCCACCTGTAAATAAATGGGTGATATGGAGTCCAAAGCCGTAGGCTTTGACCCACTACACAAAGCCTACGGCTTTGGACTTCATCAATATCCCCTCAAAATTTACAGGTGGATAAATTTTGCGGAAGACCTCACAGGTTTAAAAAACCTGTGAGGTCTGGATGGGATTATCACTTCTTTTCCTCTTCACGGGACAAAATGATAAAAATCAATTTAATCCGCCCAAACTCCAGGCGGTCATTTTCCTTAAGATATTGGCTCTCCACCTTTTCTCCGTTCACCTTCACTTTATTCGATGACCCTAAATCTTCCACCTTAAAAACCACCCCCTCCAACACAATTTTGGCATGTTGGCGTGAGACCGAATTGTCATCTAACATAATATGATTGTTTTCCGAGCGGCCAATGGTATTGATGCGCTCGGCGAGAGGAAAGGTTTTTCCTGCGGCTAATTTGCCCACACTTTCTTGCACCAGCAATAACCCCGTTGTGGGCAGCCGATTGGTCTGCATGAGGATTTCCGTTTTGTCATTATCACTCAAATTCGTATAGTCACCAAGTGTGGTGGGCTGGTCAACGGCGGTTTGCCAATGGGGTGCGGGCGTTAAATTGGAACGTTGGCTTACACTCGTAGGCTCGCGTTCATGTTGGATTGGCGGCCAATCCGTGCCAACGCCACCCGTTGGGTTGTTTGTATTACTATTGCCCCACGCGTTATCTGGCGGTATGTTCTGATAAATTTCAGCTACAGCCGTTTTGCGGCGGTTCCAAAAAAATAACCCTATCGCGAGTATCAATAACACAATGATTAATGTCCCTGTTCCCGCGATAACTAACCATAACTGGGAACTGATACCCGCGACGGTAGATGGTACAGCGGCCGCAACAGTGGCCGTCGCCGCGACGGTGGCGGCTGTGGGGGAAGCGGGCGCAGGCGTGGGGGTTTCGGTTTCTAACCCACTCAATCGCGAAATTTGGATTTGTGACTCAAAGGGTGGTGACACATTATTACTATCATCATACGCAATAATCGTTAAGGCGTGACTCCCCTCCGCCACTTGGCTGGTATCCCAAAGCCATTCCCAGGCATGATAACGGGCCGTTGCCGCCGATTTTTGGGTATTGACCGTTTGAATTAACTGCCCATCAAGTTGATATTCAACTTTAATAATCGGATTTAAGGCACTGATAGCTGGTGCTAATAGTACCACCCCTTTTAATTCACTGCGGACTGGCTCTAGTGAACGATTGACTTCTTGTTGCAAACTATTAATTTTAGGAATAGTTGGCGGGGCGGGGTAGCTGATAAGTTTATCTAACGTCGCCTGTCCTTCAGGGGTATTGGCGCGGAAGGTCAGCGTATGTTCTTTACCGTCAGGTGGCAAATTGACCTTGATTGTTAAGGCATATTGCTGGCGTAATTGTTGACTCACCCCCTCAAAAAGTGGGGCTAAATCATCGGGGCTACTAGCAAGTTGATACCGCCCACCCGTTTTGCTGGCTAAGGCTGCCAAATAATCTAAATTCGCGGGAAATTTAGGGTCACTAATGCCTACGGTAAATATCGGAATTTTACCATCACGCGCCGCTTTTTCGGGTGCGTCGGCAGTGGCAACTTCGGGGCGGCTTTTGGTGTCTTTACCATCACTCATGACCAAAACGGCGCGCCGCGTAGTTTGTTCTCTGGTGGTGATGAGTGCGCCTTTTAATATTGCCTCATAAACCGCCGAGTCGCCCACCGTGTCGAAATTATCGATAATACTAATCAATAAATCCTTATTATCAGTAAAATCAGATTCCTTAAACGGGTCAAAACTATCCATATTCAGTTGGGTATTAAAACCAATTAAGGCCGCGCGGTCTTGTGGGCGCAACGAGGTGAGAAACTGCTTGGCTGCTTCCTTAACATTTTCTAACGGCGCGCTGCCGCTTAAATCTAACACCAACGCCACCGCAATCGGCTGCTCTGAGGGAGTTTCAGTATCCACCGTTGGCGCGGCTAAAGGCTGTTTATCTTCCAATACTTCAAAATCTTTCAAGGCCAACCCTTGTATCGGGGCGCGTCCCGTATTGACCACTGAGACCACCACTTTAATATCAGGAAAGGTGGAGGTGTCCGTTGCCCCTTCAATGATTAGGGTGGGATTACCTCCTTGTGCTTGGCTAGGTGGAGCTAGGCTCACCATGAGATAACTAAATATTAACAAACATAATCCCTTCAATAATTTACGTATCATGTGTGGAGTTATCCGTCATTATGACTTTGGTCTACGGAGTCCAAATCTTTAGATTTGACCGCCAAATCTAAAGATTTGGACTCCATTATTGTCTTATTGACTAGCTAGGTTTATTTTTTAATAACAGTTGCTTAAAAACTAAGTCAAAGCGACCTATTTGAATATAATCTTCATCTTCTAACAATTGGCTGGTAATCGGCTGACCATTCACTAGCGTACCATTCGCCGATTGAAGGTCAGTGATAACAAAACAATACCCGATTTGTGGCGAGATGATGCTGTGAAGGGTGGCATGGTGCCGTGAAACGGATTTATCAACTAATTCTATCTGACAATCAAAGGCGCGCCCGACCAATGTTTCACCCTCAGCCAAAGGATAAAGGCCATTTTTATTTGGCCCCGCCACAATAACCAGCCAGCCCAGGCCCCGTGCGGTTGGCTGCGCGGTATCTAAAATTTCAGTGGCTTCACCAGGCGGCAGGTCAGCCTCTTCTATGATGGTACTCGCTTCAGCAAAGGTATATTGGCTCATAATTCTCAATTTTACTTGCGATTGACTGGACTGACCAATTTCTATGAGGACTTTTGCTTACGGAGTCCAAATCTTCAGATTTGACCGTCAAATCTAAAGATTTGGACTCCATGTTCCTACTCCGCCATCACCTTGAAAAAAGTCCCGCCCAAGCGAATCTCATCGTTAGGTTGCAACAGTATTGGCTCAAAAATACGTCGCCCATTAAGGTAAGTTCCATTAGTTGACCCATTATCCTCTAGCCACCATCGCCCCTCACGGTAGATAATTTTGGCATGTTGCCGCGAAATCTCGGTGTCCTCAGTATCAATATTATCTCGGCCTAAAATCCAATTTTGGCGCGGCAATAAAATGGTCAATTGGGTTGAGGTCAACAGCGATAGCCCTGGCGAGGTTAAACGGCTACTGGTGCGGTGACGCTTGCTAGGATAACCCAGAGCTTGAGCCATTTCAGCCGCCGTTTGAAACCGTTGGTCGGGATTTTTCGCCAGAGCTTTCAGCACGGCCTGCTCCAGAGCCACAGGAATTTGCGGGTTAAGTTGGCGGGGCGGACGGGGCGTTTGAGTAATATGCGCGCCAATGAGGGCTAAAGCATCTTTGCCCTCAAAGGGTAAAACGCCCGTCAATAATTGATATAATACCACTCCCAACGAATATAAATCAGCCCGATGGTCAACTTTCACCCCCTGCGCCTGTTCCGTAGACATATATTTCGGTGTACCGAGAATCGCTCCTTGCACCGTCATGGTGACGGCTTGTGCCAGGCGTGCAATGCCAAAATCACCTAGTTTGGCGGTGTCGTCAGCATTAAATAAAATGTTCGCGGGCTTAATATCGCGGTGATACACCCCCCGTTGGTGCGCGTATAACAATGCGTCGCACATTTGTCCAATAATATGCACCGCCGTATCTAAGGGCAGGAGTTGCTTAGGGTTCAGCTTATCCGCCAGCGTCCCACCCGTCATAAATTCCATCACCATGTACCATTGCCCCTGAGTTTGCGCGCCGCTTAATACTTGGACGATATTAGGGTGACGTAAGTTCTGACCCACTTCAATTTCTTTAATAAATTTATCTTTCACGTATGGATCTTGGGAGCGCAAGATTTTGACGGCGACCCATTGCCCCGTTTTGCGGGAACGAGCCTTATAAACCATCGCCATGCCGCCCTCCCATTTATCGAATAACTCGTAATCCTCTAGGGTCTGGGTGGGGATTCCCGCGACCAAAGCCGTTTGTTTTTGGCCCATGGGGCCAGGAGGAGGTGTGCGTGGGGAGTTTGTTTGCGGGGGTTGTTGCAATACATAAACATTGGGGCCAATTTGAACGCGGTCTAGGTTTTTAACCACATGTTGTAATATTCGTTGTCCATTGACCCAAGTGCCATTCGTACTATTTTGGTCATATAACACATAATGACCTTGCTCATATGTCAAGACCGCGTGTTGGCGTGAAACTAAACTGGTCGCAATAATAACATCACACTCATTCCCGCGGCCAAAAATAAAAGGGCTTTTGGTCACGGGCAATTGCTGACCCTGTTCTGGACCAGTCACACAGCGTAAGACTGTATTACCTGGTAATAAAACGGGAGGAGTTTGGGTATTTTTATGAGGAGGCATGATTCAATCCTGCTTTATTGGCTAACGACTGGTGTAACCAACTGAAATATCCTAATTGTATCGCGCTTCGTTAAAGTTGTAAAATTGAGCATGGGTTATTGAGCAGGAGCGTCAAAGCAACGCTTTGACAGACAAAGCTAATCGCTTTGTTGCTCCAGTATTGCTATACTCAGTATATCAAGATTTGGGTGCAACAACTAAATTCCCCTCACCCCCGCCCCTCTCCCAAAGGGCGAGGGGGAGACAAGATACTCCCTCTCCCTTTGGGAGAGGGCTGGGGTGAGGGGGCTAAATCTTGATATACTGATACTGCATCCCAAATGAAAATGACACTTTTGGCGCAGGAGTCCGCAATTATTTGCGGGCTGTCCGCAAAGGATTGCGGACTCCTACAGATCATCATCAATGTGTAAGTCTCAAATGAAACACAGTATCAGTATATCAAGATTTGGGCGCAATAACTAAATCACCCTCACCCCTCTCCCAAAGGGCGAGGGGAGACAAGATACTCCCTCGCCCTTTGGGAGAGGGCAGGGGTGAGGGTGTACATCTTGATATACTGAGTATAGATAAAAAATGGGCTGTGTGTCGCGTACCACACCGCCCATTTTTTCATTCATGGCACAATTAACGCGGCCCAGTGAGCTTCACCGTATAACCTTGTTCCTCTAAAATCGTTTTTAGCTCTTCCACATCGCCTCGGCCCGCCCAACGATTGCTGCGGCGGTCCCACCAAATGCGCTCTTTGAGTAATTCTCGTAATTTATCCCGTTCATTGACGGGAAAAACCATGGTGCGATTGTGGCGGTGAATCGTCACCATAATCGCGTCATCGTTGATAATTTCTTCATCATTAATAATGTCTTCGGCCATCATAATCCTCCCTCATAAAACTTAAGTGATATTATCTTTATTTTAACCTACTTTGGCAATTGAGTCTAATCTTCTACTAACCGCCATATCTGGCTCTCCCAGTCGTAATGTTGACGCGGCCTAAAGTTATTTTTATAGGCCATGCTGCGGCACTCTTGCACATAATAGCCCAGATAATAATAAGGCAACCCCAACTGCCGCGTATAAGCAATTTCTTGTAAGATGCTGAATGTGCCTAAACCCATTTGGGTGTAAGCTGTATCGTACACAAAATAAACACTGCTTAAGCAATCTATCCCCTGGTCTAAATAGCCAATGGCAATGAGCTGACCGTCCAAATAAAATTCCGATTGCAGGCTAGGGCATGAGGGGCTATAAAAATTGAACAAAAAACCATCCAAATCGCTGCCCTGACGCGTAAAGCGGGTTTCGGAATGATTTTGGTAAATTTGATAGGCACGCTCACTAAAGGCCAACGGGCCAAATTTAACCTCAATCGCCTCATTTTGCCGCAGATTTTTGCGCTGACTTTTGGACGGCTTGAACTCATCTACCAAGACCCGCAATGGCACGCATTGTTGGCAGGCGGGACAATTGGGGCGGAAATAATAGGGGCCAAATTTTCGCCAGCCATGAGCCAATAAATAGGCCAGTTCGTCTGCGGCTAACTCTTTGGCAAAAAAATAACGAAATTGTTTGTCACGTCCTGGCAGGTAAGGGCAGGGTGATAACTCATCAATTTTAGGTGGTTGTAATAGTTCCATTACGTAGAGTCACAGCCCTTATAAGGTTTCAAACCTTATAAGGGCTTAATAAAAATGCTTTAATATTACGTAAACAACTTGTCTACGGCCTGAGTCAACTCAGTCATATTACTAACTCGATGTACTGCGGCGGCAAACGGCAGATAAGCGGGCATGTCACTATCGCCCGTTCCCCATTGATGCGGTGGCTCAGGGTTAAACCAAACCACTCGTTTACTGCGTCGTTGAATCTGCTCCATGATGTCCAGTCGGGGATTGTTATAATTATTACGGCCATCACCCACAAAAATAACGGTGGTGCGGTGGTCAACTGTTGAAGCATGGTCACGCATCAACGTGTTCAAACTATTGCCCAAATCGGTGTTATAGTGGCCAGGGCGCAGCCGCGTGAGGACAATTTCTAAGGCTACATCAGGCGTATGTTCGGCAAAATCTTGCGTAATATTGTGCAAGTCGCTAATAAAAGCAAAGGTATAAGCCGTCCCCACTTGGTCTTGCAAATCGTAAATCATCCGTAATAAAAATGACACCACCGAGCGCATGCTGGTGGAAACATCACACACCAATAGCAATTTGGGCTTCAGGCGATGATTTTTATATTTAAGTTCTAGTGGCACGCCGCCATAACGCAAATTTGCCCGTAAGGTTTTCTTCGTATCCAATGTTCCCGTGCTGGCGCGTTTACGGCGTAGGGCAGCCCGACTCCGCAATTGCGCGGCCAAACGGCGCACCTCTTCCCGTAACAAATCCTCTTCATCTTCATTCAGATACTTAAAGGGACGGTCCATTAAATCTACCGTTTCGCCTCGTGATTCTTGCTGTTCCTCGGCCCGTTGGCGGGCAATCGACTCGCCGACATGGTTAGCAATTTGTTCTGCTAACGCCTCGCGATTTTGTTGCATGCCCTCCATGAGTTCGTCAATCGCCGCCTGACTCATGCCCATCGCCGCCAGCTTTTCGGCCAACTCTTTCAGGAGTTGCTCCAGCATTTGCATTCCCATTTGGCGCATCATCCGTTGTTCCATCCAGCGTTGGTGGTGTGGGCGGTTGGCTTCGGGCAGACCCGCTTGTTGGCCTAGCTCATTCATTTGTTGGTCACTGGGGTTTTGCCCTTGCATGAGCCATTGTAATAATTGCAGGAGATTGTTCAACATGCTCTGCGGCGACCCCATGCCTTTTTGCGGCTGTCCTTGTTGCCCAGGCTGATTTTGTTGCAGTTGCTCTAACAAGGCGCGCAGGGCTTGCTTGAGCAACTCCTGTTCCTCTGGCGATAAATCTTCCATGAGATTAAGCAAGGGCGGGGCATCATTGCCAAAATAAAGGGGAAACATTTGGTCAAAAATCGGCGCATCTTTAGCCTCTTTGATGAGCGTGGCGCGCAATAGATTACGAAAATCACCTTGATTTAACACGCCCATGCAAATAATGGCATCAAAGGCATCTTTACTCTCCGCCACCGAGATTCGCACCCCCGCGGCCCGTAGTCCTGACACAAAATCAATAATTCGCTCTTCCATGGTTATGCCTCCAAAAAGCTTTTTTGCAACGAATTAAACGAATTTCACGAATTAAAAACAAATTAATTCCACCTGTAAATTTTTAGGTGATGGCTTGTAGGAGTCCGCAATTATTTGCGGACAGCCCGCAAAGGATTGCGGACTCCTTGATTAATCCCCCAATTATTTACAGGTGGAATTAATTTGTAATTTATTATTCATGGGTTGATTCATGTAACTTGGTCGATTCGACCATGGGCAAATGAATCTGATGTCCATTGGTCACGATAACCACGCGCCCCACAACGGGAGCGCAATTATTACACCGCACCCCATAAGTATCATTAATAATCGGCTGGCTGGCCGTGACCGCAAAAGTGACTTGTATTAAGCCACCATGAGCCGCTAACGTTGGTATTGTCCATTGCACGGTTTTCTGGTCTAACAATACGCCCCCGTTGAGATAGGTTGCGCCCTGCGGCAAGGTATTAGTTATCACCACGTTACGGGCTTCGGTCAGGCCGTTATTTTGTAAGGTCAGGGTGTAGGTTATCGGCTGATTTGGCGGGGTGGTCATGGGGCCGCTGAGAGTTATATTTAGTAAGGGTTGCTCACTCAAAATGGCTAGGCTAATAGTTTTCGTGGCTGACAATCCGCTAGGGTCAAACACCGTCAATTCAAAGGTGACGGATTGGGTTAAACTATTAATCTGGGGGGCGATAAACGTGGGTTGACCCGTCTCCGCGCCTAGGAGCGTAACCGTTGTGCCGCCAACTTGTTGCCATTGATACATCAACGCCTCGCCGTCCTCATCGGTGCTGCGGCGACCATCTAACTTGACCAACTCGCCCCCCCAGGCCGTCAATGGGGCTTCGGGTATGGCAATAGGCCGATGAGCTACCCAAATGGGGCTACTATAGGCGGGATAAGTTGACCAAGTTGACTTGGACGCGGCTGCGAAATAATAATGCCCAATTTTAGCGGCTACGTCAAATTTCCATTCATAATCGGTGGAACTTGGCAGCACCGTTTGGGCAATAGGTTGGTCATTTTCATAGAGCGTAAGGGTGAGGTCACGGTTATTGGGGTCAGGGTCATGTGCTGTTACGGTCACATGTAACGTGGAGGGATTATCTAATGCCCCGCCCATCCAGACGTTATTGATTTGTAAGACAACGGTAAAATTACGGTCACTCGGTGAGACAAAAAAGGTGCGTCGCGCCCGCAATGCGGCTAAAATGTCCGCTTGAGTAAGATTGGGGGCAATCACGCCCATTAAGGGACAGCAGCCCCAAGTAGCTTGGTGCGTGTCCGAGTTCATCAAATTGCCGACATGCCAGCCATTAGTCAAACTGAGGAAAAATTGCTCAGGGGTCGTGAGTTCGCGTAGAAAGATGCGGTGGTCGGCGGCACGGTTGTAACTGAAGTTGTTAAAATTAAAGCCGCGTTGCGGATGATTAAATTGGGCGATGGCTGTTGGTTGGCTGAGAAGCCAATTGTAAAATTCGCTTAAGGTGTCATAACGCGGGTCATCAAATTGAACGTAATTTGTTGTATCAAAGACGTTCAAATGACCGTCATCATGGGTGAACTCAAAGCCGCGTAAGCCGATAAATTGACCATTGACCGAGGCGGCTTGGGCAGATTGTAATATAGTTTGCCACTCCGTTTCGGTCAGCATGAAATCATGGTCGGTGACAGCTAAGAAATCTAAGCCATTGGCTTTTGCCGATAAGTACGCGTCGGCGGGAGTGCCAACGCCGTCAGAGTAGCTGGTATGGTTATGTAAATCACCGAAATAAATCTGCATGCTTTCCGCTAAGGTTGCGGCTTTGATGTCTGGCAAGCTAACGGTAGTGAATGACCATGTAATGAAGGGGGTGAAGGTGGCGGTATAAATGGTGTTCATTTCAAGGGGCTGACTCGGCTGAAAAATCATCATGTGGCTGGCAGAATTATAATGAATTGTGCCTGTTATGGGCTGGTCATGGGTGGTCAGCCCAAAAATACTATCAGGGTTTAGCGGTTGGTCAAAGGTGATGGAGATGAGGGTGTAAGTGGGGACTTGGCGGGCGGCCATGTCGGGGTAAAGGCGGGGGTAGGGGCGGTCATTTGGCACATGATTAGGGGCAGTATAGGGACATTTTGCCCCATCTTCTAGCTGGCATGGCGGTGGATTTTGGGCCAGGGCGGGGGCAGCCATGATGATAAACCAGGTAAGTGCAATGTAAAGATAAAGGAGATGTTTAGGCATGGGCAGGCTTGCAACACGACAACGGATTAAGAAAGGAACGGATTTTTTCGCTAATCCGTTGTAGTCTTAGCCCGCACCGCCGCCAATAATTTGTTGGGTTGATGCTGATAATCGGCCCACTTTAATTCTCCAGAGACAATGCCGCTTAAGATGGTGGTGAGGGCTTGATTAACGGGCGTGGCGATACCCACCTTGCGACCTGCTTGGACAATTGCCCCATTAAGGAACATTATTTCAGAGGTGCGGCGACCTGCGGCTAAATCAAGGTGGAGGGAGGGCATTTTATTGCCGCGCCCACTAACCATGAAGGGGCGCATGATGGCTCTAACAATTCCCATATGTAGCCAGGTGGTGGCGAGTAAACGGCCTAGCCATTGGGTGGGGTAGCCAGGCAATTTAACGGGGCGGAGGCCGAGGGCGCGCATGACTTGGTAGGCTTCACGCAGGGCAGCAATTTCAAGGTTAAATAATTCGGGGCGGGCGATAATTTGGGCGGGGGGTTCATCTAAAATGGCGGCGGTGGCGTTATTGATAATATTGAGCAGGAGTTTTGACCATTTCATGGTATGACAATCGGGGTAGATGACGGTGGGCAGCCCCGCTTGGCTGAGGGCGTTGGCGAGGGCTT
>JFJP01010510.1_pt1 | contig 12068 bp, 13 predicted proteins | sample 431651 | NCBI WGS metagenome assembly JFJP01 (sample SAMN02602958, study PRJNA72255) | Microbial mat metagenome, whole genome shotgun sequencing project. | biome: fresh water; feature: sink hole; material: water; isolation source: purple microbial (photo- and chemosynthetic) mats found in... | reverse complement strand
GCGCCCTACATCGTCTTCGAGGGCAAGAGCGACCATGGCGATGCGGACATCCTGAGCTCGCAGCAATGGCTGAGCACGAACTTCTCGATCGGCAACCCGGTCGAGGAAATGGTCAAGCGCTCACGCTTGGCCGAGCGCACGTTCAAACGGCGATTCGTGGCCGCCACTGGGCTGGCGCCGATTGCCTACATCCAGCGGCTGCGGATCGAAGACGCCAAGCGCCGGCTCGAGCGCACCAACGACCCGGTCGACGAGATCAGCTGGCGCGTGGGCTACGAAGACGCTGCCTTCTTCAGGCGCTTGTTCAAGCGGGTCACCGACATGGCGCCTGGCGCCTATCGCAAGCGCTTTCGCATGCCCGATTTCGTGCGCCGATGAGCCGCGCGTCCCGCACCGTGTCGCAAACGTGCTGTGACTCGATCACAGGCGTAAGCGCAGGCGGCGCAACATGAGCACGGTGGTCACCAGCGTGCCGGCGCTCAGGCCGAACAGCGTCAGCCATTGAGGTGCGGACCAGACCAGCGGCATCAACAGCACACCGAACAGCGCCACCGTTGCCATGCCGATGCGCTAAAGGCGCATTTGATCGAGCGGGTCCGCACGCACGACGGCCGTTGTGTAGAAATGCGCCAGTCCACCGAGTACGCCGGCGCCGAGATAGAACAGGATCGAGTAGAGGTCGCTGCCGATCGCCACCGCCTCCAGCGCTTCGGCGCCGAACACGGCCGAGACCATCAAGGTGTCGGTGCTGCTCATGCCCGTTCAGCCTTGAATCACGACATTGCTGCCCGCGCCGCCGTCCAGCAAGTCCAGGCCCGGGCCGCCGATCAGCACGTCGTTGCCGTCGCCGCCCACCAGCACGTAAGCCCCGGCGCTGCCGACCAGCAGGTCGTCGCCGGCACCGCCGTCAGTCAGCCGCCGCATCACCTTGGCTGGCAAGACTGACGCGTCAACGAGGTCATCGCCGGCCAAGCCGTTGAACATCAGCCTTGCATGAAACGCGCACTTCCCGAAACGCGTATCGACTGACCTGCCGCTGTCGGGATCTCGGCCTTCAAGCGCGAACCCTGGCCCATGTCTTCGCCCTGGACGATATCGATGACGCCGTTGTGCGGCCATCCGATATCGCGCAGATAACCCGCGAACGCGGCGGTGGCCGCCCCAGTGGCCGGGTCTTCATACACGCCGCCCGATGCGAAGGGGTTGCGCGTGTGGAAGCGCTGATGCGATTCGGCATGGGCCAGCATGATCGTGACCCAGCGCTTGCGGTGCATCAAGCGGCGGCCGGCATCCAGGTCGTAGCGCATCGCAGCCAGTGCGGCACGGGTCTTCAGGGCCAGCACCAGATGGTCAGCGCCTCCATGTGCGATCGCGGGCGGAATGCGCGGATCGAGATCGCTCTGCGCGTAGCCAAACAGAGCCAACGCCTCGGCAACGGTCTCGTGCGCCGCAGCCTGGCTGCGGGTAAGCGGCGATTGCAGGGCGGCCCACATGAGGGCGCCATCGCGGCGGCCCTCCACCGTGATCTGCGCGTGGTTGAGTTGCAGCTTGAAGACGCCGTCGCCATATCTCCGGGCCAGCGCGGCGCCCAGCGCGATGGTGGCGTGCCCGCAGAACGGCACTTCGGTTTCGGGAGAGAAGTAGCGTGCCCTCCAGCCGTTGCCGTCATGGCCTACAGGAACGGCGAATACCGTCTCGGAGTAGCCCACCTCGGCCGCAATGGCTTGCATGCACGTGTCGTCCACAAAGCTGTCGGCGACGACAACGCCAGCGGGATTTCCGCCATGGGCGCCGTCACAGAACGCGGCAACCCTCAATACATCCATGACGCCTCCAGTGGGTCGTTACTGCCAGCCTTGGCCGGCGCATTCATTGTCAAACGTTTGGACGTCGGGATTGCGCGACATTGGCGCGCAGTCGCCCCAGCATCAGCACGGTGGTCAGCAGTGCGCCTGCGCTCAGACCGATCCAGACGCCGGTGATGCCAAGACTGCGGACCTCACACAGGTAGATGACGATGGGCACGCTGAAGGCCCAATTGCCAATCAAGCCAAAGAGCATCGGCATGCGGGTGTCCTTGCGTCCGCGCAAGAGCCCGGCTGCCGCCAATCCAGGGCCGATCAGGAACTCCATGACACCCAAGAGCACGAGCAGACTGGTTGCGAGCGCGGCCGCCGCCAGACCCGCCTCACTGCCATCGAAAACGGCCCGGGCCAGCGGCGCAGCGCCAACGGTGAGCACCAGGCAGATGACGGCTCCGAAGGCGAGCGACAGCACCAGGCTGCTGACCGTGACGGCATGCCGCAAGTTGTGATCGCGCAGCGCCTCGGCCCGCGCCATGCGCACCATCGACGCCTGCAGCAGCGCCGCTGGCACGGCGTAGGCCACACCGGCCGTTCTGAGCGTCAGCGTGTGTGCGGCTACGTCCGCGGCGCCAAGCGTGGCGGCATAGATCGTTGCGCCCAGGAAGATGCCGACCTCGGCCAGCGTGGCGATGCCGATTGGCAGCCCGACACGCAGCACGGCAGTCAGGCCGCGCCAATCGACAAGGGGGCCGATCGCCGACGCCCCCGCAGCTTGGCCGCTGCTGCGTGCGACCCACACCAGGATGGCCAGACTGGTGGCCGCCACGATCAGCGACGACACTCCGGCTCCCGTGGGCCCGAGCGCCGGAATCGGGCCCACACCCAGCATGAGCACCCAGTTCCCGGCCGCGTTGAGCGGCAGCATGGCCAGTGTGACTTGCAGGAAGACCTTGGGCTTCTCTGCGGCCGTGAGGATGGTGCGATAGAGCGCCACCCCCAGCATCGGCAGCAGCGTCATCGCCATGGCGCGGGTGTAGCCGCGGCCTTGTTGCAGCAGCGCGGGCTCAATGCCGAGCAGCACAAGCCAATCAGGTGCGGTCCAAACCAGCGGCACCAGCAGCAGGCCCAGCAGCGCCACAACAGCCCTGCCGATGCGCTCAATCCGGTCACGTTCAGCAGGATCAGCACGCACTACGGCCGCTGTGTAAAACGGGGCCAGGCCACCCAGCACACCCGCACCCAGGTAGAAGAGGATGGAGTAGAGGTCGCTGCCCACAGCCACCGCCGCCAGCGCCTCGGCACCGAAGAGCGCCGAGACCATCATCGTGTCGGTGATGCTCATGCCCATGTTGACAAGGGCGATCAACATGATGGGCGCTGCCAGGCGCAGCAGTGATCGCCCTTCCTGCAGCACGCGCTGTCGCTTGGTGGCTGGGGCCGTGAAAGACGAGGGCGCGAGTTCCGCGTTGGACATGAACATTTTGAGTCTCCGATTGATGCGTGCGGTCAGATATTCAGAACCGCAGGCGAATGATCGAAGGTCAACACCGATGGAAACAGAGCTGAAATCGCCCGGCATCGGTTCGTTCGTGCCACATCGGCTCGGTCGGTGTTGGCCCGTTCAGCACAACAACAAGATCCGGCATCCGGGCATGTCCCACTCATCGCGCGGCATGTCGGGCCTTTACGGTTGGCACATGAACGGCGTGCGCAAGTTCGCTTTGAAAATGGCCTCGCAGCTCTTGGCGCACAACCCACAACACGCCACCCACCACACACATCAGCCCAAGATAGGCTATGGCTGCCGGCCGCTCACCGAGCACCAGGATGGACATCAACAACACCACCGGCGCACCGGCACGTCGGGGGTAGACGGTCGCCGGTGCCGAGCCGTTGAGAGGTCGCCAGAAGGCCGTCACCAGGCCGTCATCGGCGCCAGTCCCAGCGACCGCGCCAGCTTGGCCCAGGCCGGCAAATCCAGCACCGTCTGCGCCACGTTCAGCACGGCGCGCATCACCTCGGTCGGCGCCTGGGTCTGCATCTCGCCCAGCATGCCGGCGCGCTGCGCTGGGGTCAGCGCGGGCAGCATCCAGCCCAGCACCAGCATCATCTCGGTCGGCGGCACACTGGCCAGCAGGCGCGCATGGATGGCGTGCAGCTCGGTGTCGCTGTAGCCGGCGCACAGCATGGCGTGCAGCACGGTCTCCTCGTGGTGCATGTGCTCGATGTTCTCGGCCATGAACAGGGCGAAGCGGCGGTACAGGCGCAGCGCGTCGCTGTCGGCGCGCGCTGGCACCGGCACAGCGCTGCAAGTGTCGAGCAGCGCCTGCACCTCGGCCGTCAAGGCCTCGATCGTGGCTTGGTGGGCGGCATGGTCCTCGTCGACACGCGCGCTGCTGCCAGGCTGCAGGGCTTCCAGCGCCGGGTGGATGAAGCGGTTTTCGTGCTCGAGGTGGCTGCTCAGCAACGCCAGCAGGCTGCGCGCCTGGCCCAGTGTGGCGCGGCATTCGCCGGCGTCGCTGGTGTCCATGCGACCCAGGTCGACCAGCACGCGAGCCATGAAGGCGCGCAGCGCCTTGTGGATGGGCTGGTAGGTCTGGTGGCGCTCGGCCGGCGCTTCGCTGGCGGGCGTGCTGGGGGCCAGGCTCGTGTGGGCTTCGATATGGGCGGTGCTCATGGGGATCTCCAGGGTGTAGTGCGGAGCGGGTCCGCGTTGTGAACGCTCAGGTCGCATCAAGAAAGTGGCGTCAGACAGTCAACGTCGGCGCGGCTCGACCCGCCAGTGCCGCGCCCAGCCGGCGCAGCAGCGCCGCACCGTCACCGGCCCAGGCGCTGCCGTGCATGCAGGCCAGGGTCTCAGGCCGCAGCGCGGCCAGCTTGGCAATGTGCGCGGGCATGTGCAGGCTGTGCGAGAAGTCGTCGTGCTGCGCGCGCAGCGCCTCGGCCGGGCCGAGGATGTCGTCGCTGACCAGGGCGCGCGCGCCTGTGCCGGGCTGGGTGAACAGGTCGCCGCAGAACAGCGTGTGCGTCGTCTCGTCAAACAGGTAGCCGCAGTCCCAGCCGTGCGGCAGGTGCGGCGTGCTCTGCCAGCGCAGCCGATGCCGGCCCAGCACAAGCGGCTGGCTGTCGTCCAGCGCCAGCGGCTCGGCATCGACCATATCGAGCACAAACGTCGTGGCGGCCACGCGGCTGCACAGCGGCCGGGCCTGCGGCGCGGCGGCCAGGAACTCGGCCAGGCTGCCGCACTCGTCGGCCTCGACATGCGAGAAGCCGACCCAGCGCAGCGCGTCCAGCGCCATCACCTTCTCGATCTGTGCCCGCACCAGCGGGAACAGCCGTCGCGGGCCGGTGTGGAACAGCAGCGGCTCGTCGTCCAGCACCAGGTACTGGTTGAACGAGAAGCCGCCGGGAATGGTGCTCGCAGGCATGGCGATGTTGACGCGGTAGATGTCGCGTGCGATCTCGTCGATGAAGGCCTGCGCTTCCGTGGCGGCGGCGGCCGGATGCAATGGCGGCCTCATTGCGGCGGCCCGGGGAACTGGATCACCGGCCCGGCCGGCACCTGGCCGGGCGGCAACGCGGCCGGCGCGGGCTTGCCCGCCGGCCCGGCGGCACGCACGTAGCGGTAGATGGCGATCAGTTCGGTATCGGACATCTCGCGCAGCCCGAACCAGGGCATCGGCGGGCGCGCCTGCAGGTTGCGCGCGTAGTGCAGCCACTGCGCTTCACTGAAGCGCGCCAGGCTCAGGCGCAGGTTGGTCGGGTAGCTGGTGCCCCAGGGGCCGCGCCAGCCCAGCTTGTCGCCGGTCAGCCATTGCGGCTCGGGCGTGCTGCCGGCGCTGAGGGCATAGCCGGCGGTGTGGCAGTCGTTGCAGCCGGTGGTCTGCACCAGGTAGCGGCCCATGGCGACGGCGTCGTGATCCGGCGGGCGCTGCGGCGACGCGCCGCCGGCTGCCTTGCCGGCAGGCGGCGCATAGGCAAGTGCCAGCTCGGCGGCCAGACTGCCCAGGGCGGCCAGCGCTACCAGGGCGACGGCGCACAGCGCCTTGGGAGAGGTGCGCAGGGATGTCATCGTGATCTCCTTGAAGTTGAACGGGGGATAGGTCGTCACTGCACCGGCTTGAACAGCCACTTGACGTCGGCGCTGCCGGCGGTCTCGACCACCAGCGAGTTGTTCAGCCCCGCCGGGTAGTAGGCGTCGTCTGGCGTGGACGTGCCGACCGCCGCCACCGCCTTGCTGCCGGCAAAGATTCGCCACGGGCCGATGTCTCGTTCGCCGATGACGAAGCCGCCGCCGCCCTGCGAGGTGGTGGCCGCGCGCAGACCGTTGGTGAAGCGCTCGGTCGTGACCTGGAAGAAGGCGCTGACCCAGACCTTGCAGCGCACCAGGTCGACCGTGACCACGGCCGCGCTCGCAGGCGCTTCATCGGGGGCGTCGCCGAGGAAGGGCGCGCCGCTGCCGGTTTCGGTCTCGGTCACGGTCTGGCTGCCGGAACCCAGCACGCTGCGTTCGTTCACCGTCACCTGGCCGCGGGTGAGCGCACCGCGCCAGTGCAGGATGGGCAGCTGGCTGGGCACACGCTCCAGGCGCCCGGCGACGGTGGCGCTGTGGTCCATCTCGACCTGGAACAGGCTGTTGGTGCCGGCCCAGCTGTAGCGCGCCTCCACCTCGGCCGACAGCGCCTGCACGTCCTGCAGCCAGTTGCAGCCACTGGTGGCCTGCACCACGCGCACGTTCGAGGTGATGAGGTTGCGCACCACGAACGGCTCCGAACTCAGGTAGGGCACGCTGATGGCCACCGGGTTGGACGGCGGCACGGCCGCCGGCGCCTGGTAGGTGGCCACACCCGGGTAGAGGAACTCGGTCGGCTTGACCACCTGGCCGTGGGTGCTGTTGCCGAAGGCCACGCCGTTGACCGACCAGTCCCAGTCCTCGAACTGCGCGGCGGCCTCGACCTCGCATTCGGCCAGCGGAATTTCCTGCTCGTCGTTGCTGACGTTGACGGTGCGGCAGCGCGTGATCGACAGCGCCAGCGAGTCGCCGACCTCGACCACCGCCTGCGCCGGGCGCAGCTGCAGCCCGGCCACCAGCGACCAGTCGCTGAAGTGGCGCGTGCTGACGCGCAGCCTGCGCTGCGCCACATCGTGCTGCACAGCGCGCAGCGCGGCCCAGGTGCCGTCGGCACGCTGCGTGGCGATGGCCAGGCCGTCCGCGGCCTGGGCCTCGTCGGCGCCGTACTGCCATTCCAGCGTCATCGGCACTGGCGTGTTCAGGCCATGCGGCGTGATGCGCCAGGCCCGGCCGATGCCGCCATGGGCGTGGTTGCTGATGGGCTGCAGTACCACCGTGGTGGGCGCGGCAAAGGCCCCCGCGGGCACGATCACGGCCAAGCTGCCGTCGGGCGTCTCCAGCCGGCCGCCGGCAGCGCCGATGCTTGAGCTGACGGGCAGGCCCTCGGCTACGCCGATGGCGGTGGCCTTGGCAACGGCTGGGGCGGGGACCGGCGTCGGCCCGGGCACCGGGGTGGGTGCCGGTGTCGGCGCGGGCACCTGGGTCGGGTGCTCGTCGCCGGTGGCGTCGCTGGTGCTGCCGCCACCGCAGGCGGACATCAGGGCCACCAACAGCGGCAGCAACAGGATCGTGGTCGTCTTCATCAGGGTCTCCGGGTCTCAGCAACGGGTGCGCCCTTGCGGGCAAAGCGCTGCCCAGGGCGCGCTTCAAGGCGCGCCTGCGGCAGTGCGGGGGTGGTGCGTCGTGCGGGCCGGGCGCCGGCTCAACCGCGGGGTGGCGGTTGGGGGTGCGGGCTCGTCTTCGGCATGGACTGAACTCTAGGCAGGGCTGGCGCGGCGCGCTGCTAACTCGCGTTTAAGCGTCCGTTAAATGTTCGCTAAGCCGCTGCTGGGCGACACGGTCGGTGCACACAGGCCGCAGCGGGCGCGTGGCCGGCGACGGCGTGTCCTCCCCTATCATTCCCCGCAATCCAGCAGACCCGCCCATGCCCCGCCTGCCTCCGGAATGGACCGATCACCTCAGCGCCGGCGTGTCGCTGCGCCTGGGCAGTTGCAACCGCCTGGGTGAGCCTGCCATCGGTCGCGGGCTGGCGGTCGAGTTGCTGCCCGAAGGCCGCCTGCGGGCGCTGATGGAAGGCCAAGCCTGCATCGAGGTGCTGCAGTGCGTGCGCGAGACCGGCCGCATCTCGGTGGTGATGGGCCTGCCGTCGACGCACCGCACCTTGCATGTCAAGGGCAGCGATGGTGTCGTCAGCAGCGCCGAGACGCCCGCCGACCACGAACTGCTGCAACTGCGGCTGGACGCATTCGCCAAGCAGGTGGCGCCTTTCGGCTTCGCGCGCGAGACCCTGGTGGCCAACTGGTACGACGTGCGCAAGGGCGACCTCTGGGCCGTGGCCTTCAGCATCGCCGGGGCCTGGGACCAGACGCCGGGGCCGGGCGCCGGCCAGCCCCTGGAGCTGCTGCCATGAGCACCACGGTCCTGGCCGCCGTGGACGAGTTGCCGCCGCTGACGCTGGTGGGCATCCGCCGCATGCTCGAAGGCGTGGTGCCGCCGAGCATGTGCAGCGTCTCGGCCGACGGCGTGCCGCATGTCAACTACCTGTCGCACGCCGAATACGTCGACCCCGAGCACGTGGCGCTGACCTTCCAGTTCCTGAACCGCAGTCGCGTCAACGTGTTGGCCACCGGGCGCGTGGCGCTGGCCGTCGACGACCCCTACACCGGCGCCAGCGTCACCATGCAGCTGCAGTATCTGCGTACCGAAACCAGCGGCCCGCTGTTCGAGCGCCTGCGTGCCAAGTTGGCCGGTATCGCCGCCCACACCGGCATGGAGAAGGTATTCAAGTTGCAGGGCGCGGATGTCTACCGCGTGCTCAGCCTGCGCCGTGTCGACAAGCTGCAGACCCTGCCCTGTCTGGAGCCGCGCTGCGACCTGGCCGCAGGCGCACGCAAGCTGTCGCAGCGCCTGGCGGATGCGCCGGATCTGCCCACGCTGTTGCAGACGGTGATGGACGGGCTGCAGAGCGAGTTGGGCATCGCCAACGCCATCCTCTGGCTGCTGGACGAGCAGCGCCAGGGCCTGTTCACGATCGCCAGCTGCGGCTACGAACAAAGCGGCGTCGGCGCCGAGATGGCGCTGGCCGACGCCGGCCTTACCGGCGTGGCAGTGCGCGAGGAGGTGCCGATCCGCATCGGCCACATGACCCAGGCTTACCGCTACGGCATGAGCTGGCGCCAGCGCGCGCAAGACCTGGGGTTGGACGCCGTGATCGAGCGCCAGATCCCGCTGCCGGGCCTGCCGCTGCCGCGCAGCCAATTGGCGGTGCCACTGCGCGCACGCGGCCGCAGCGTTGGCGCGCTGCTGCTGGAAAGCGACCGCGACCAGTTCTTCAGCTACGACGACGAGGACGTGCTGACGCTGTTGGGCGCACAGCTGGCACAGGCGCTGTCGACGCTGCAGGCGGCCGAGATCGAGGCCGGCCTGCCGCCGCGGCCGCAGCCCGCTGCCGAGCCTGCGCTGGGCGACTCCGCGCTCGTCGCCGAGTCCACCGCCACGCCGCTGCGGCTGCGCCACTACACACGCGACCACAGCGTCTTTGTCGACGACGACTACCTGATCAAGGGCGTGGCCGGCGCGATCCTGTGGAAGCTGGTGCAGGAGGTGCAGCAGCGCGGCCGCAGCGAATTCACCACGCGTGAACTGCGCCTGGCCGGCGGCGACTTGCGCCTGCCCGAGGTGCAGGACAACCTGGGCGTGCGCCTGCTGCTGTTGGAACGGCGCCTGGCCGAACGCGACTGCGGCCTGGCCATCGAGCGCACCGGCCGTGGCCGCTTCAAGCTGCGCGTGCAGCGGCCGCTGGTGCTGAACGAAGCGGCGGGGTGAGGCAGCTCAGCCCACCCCGGCCGCGCTCAGATTGCAGCGGTACCACCATCTCGACTTGAACTGCCGTTTGGCCGGGTGAGCCACATCGTAGTCCGGCGCAGCCTCTGCTTTGGCACCGGGCTGCCGGCCGCTGCATGAACTGTGTGCCGACCTCTGGGTGCCTACGTTCCGATGATCCACCTCGGCGTCACTTTCGGCGAGATGATGGGCAAGTCAGATGCGTGCAGACCTCCCTGCGTGAACAACTATTGATGGGCCGGACTCGTTGTTGGCGATCATGGCCTTTGTGGAAGTCCGACGTGGTCGGCAGGTTCAGGGCGCTCTGCTCAGTTGAGTGTGGGACCGCCACCCATTGCGGCCGCACAGGTCAGCAGATGGGTCGGCCGAAAGCGGAAGTTGGAAGGGCCAAGCAGGGCTCTAGGAAGCGGCCTTTCGAATGCAGAGTTAACCATGACGGCAAGCGGCGCGGCGCGCAAGGCCGGCTCCACGCGCGGTGTGACCGCGATGAAGCGCATAAAAAGCCAGAAGCCAGCCATGCAACAAGGGCGCTGCGCAGCCGCACTTGCCTGAGGCCAATAGGCAGCACCGGTGCGACGGGGTTTGCCGTTCAAGCAGCAGGTTAACGCCGCCTCGCAGCCTTTCACCTTCAGGTCGCGGCCACCGACTGCCCCGGGTCGCGGGCAGCCTGATGTTCACGACGCTGCTGGCCATCGTGCCGTTTCGCGTGGTGAGCTTCGCGCTGTTCACGCGCTTCCTGACGTTCAGCGGGTTCGAGACGGTGCCCCGGTCGCCTGCGGTTTCGGCGCAGCTGGACCCCCATCGAATCCTCGTTCCCCGGCAAGCTACAGCACTCACATCGCATGCCGCAGCACCACCACGGCCAACGACATGAACGCCAGCTACGCCACGGTGATGCGATGGTTCGCGCCATGAACAGGCCGAAGCCGCTGATGTGGATCAGCGCGTGCGCAAGACGTGCATAGAAGTAGACCGCGGCTCAGGCCGAGGTCGCGGCAGTGGACACGCCGGCGGCGGCGGTGGCCCGCGCGAGGATGCATATCCGATCACCACGGGAGTCCAGAGCACGCCGGTGAGCAAGGCGGTCAGCAGCAGACAAAGAAGTTCAGTCGGCGACCTGTCTGCGGCGCAGGCTTGACCACCTGCTGTCGATTCGGCCCCTCGATCTGAGCGTCGCCAACGAACTGGTTGCGGGAGGTGTCCGACTTCCCGCAAAATCGCACCGAATCGAACCTGCACGTGCGGCAGGCAGGTAACCCCCTCTCGATTGGAGGCCAGCCATGAGTGTGGTCAAGCTCGTTACTGGAGGCTATGAAATCGACTCGACGCCTACGTTCCAACCTGACGGCAGGTACGTCGCTCGCGCCGTCGTGACCCGTCTGTTCGACCGCAAGGTCGAAGAGGTCTGGCCCGATTTCGAGCCTTTCACCACGGAAGCCGAGGCTTCGTCCGCCGCGCATCTGGCGGCGGTTGCCTGGATTTCGCATCGATGAATGCTTTGCAGCTGGTTCGCAGAGTCACCGCGCTCACCGGGTTCACGAACGCCGCCGGCGTTGAGGTGCTCGCGGCCGAGCCGGGCAGCGTGAGCCTCGGCCTCGCGAGAAAGCCTGAGCTCCTCCAGTTCAACGGCTACTTCCACGGCGGCGTGGTGTGCGGCCTGGCGGATCACGCGGCCGGTGCCGCCGCGACCACGGCACTTCCCGAGGGCAAGATTGCCGTTACGGTCGACTTGCATGTCAACTTCCTGGCCCCTGCCGATGGCGCAACCCTCGTTGCGAGGGCCCGCACGCTACAAGTCGGCAGCACCATCTGCGTGGTTGCGGTGGAGGTCGAGACCGTTGCCGCCTCCGGGCAACGGCTCTGCGCGGTCGCGAATGCAACCTTGCGCGTGGTGGACATGCCGCAGTTGTCCGGGGCCCCCTGAGTCTGCCCATTCCATGGCATTGCGTTTTGCCGGGGGTCTACCCGCCAACGCCGCATGGGACGACTTCAGCGCGCCAGGCGAGTCAGCCCACTTCTATCATGCCAGCGGCTTTCCGCCCTTTGGTCTACCAGCCGTTGCTGTCGCGGCTGCAACGGACCTTGAGCCTGTGTGCGCTTCGCATGCGCGCAGCGTGGCCGGGGTTTGGCCCGACCCCTCGAAGCGGGCCTGAAACCGGGGGTTGCACATGTCGTTGGAACTTCGCCATCTCGGGCCTGATGACATCGCCCTGATGCACCCCCTTCTGGCAACCTTCGGCGAGGCCTTCGACGAGAAGGATGGCCGGGTCGTCGGCGGCGCCCCCGGCCTACGAACTGCACAAGTTCGAGCAGCAGCGCAGCGAGATCTACATCTACGACCTGGCGGT
>JFJP01005854.1_pt1 | contig 12070 bp, 6 predicted proteins | sample 431651 | NCBI WGS metagenome assembly JFJP01 (sample SAMN02602958, study PRJNA72255) | Microbial mat metagenome, whole genome shotgun sequencing project. | biome: fresh water; feature: sink hole; material: water; isolation source: purple microbial (photo- and chemosynthetic) mats found in... | reverse complement strand
CATGCGCCCTGCATTTGCGACGACAGGTCGGGCAGGCCCCAGGCAAAGGTGGTGAAGATGCACAGGCCGGATGAATCAAACGCGGCCGTTGCATCCTGGAACGCCTTCACCAGTTCGGGTTTGCCTTGCGATTCGAGTGGATCGGTCTTGATCGGAATGCCCAGCACTTCTGAGGCAATGGTGTAGCCGCGCAGGTGGCAGCCGCCCCGGTTGCTGGTGGCGTAGGCCAGGCCAATGCCCTGAATGGCGCGCGCGTCGTAAGCCGGGAATTCCTGGCCTTTGCTGCTCATCGACAGTTCGGGGTGACCGTATTTGGCGGTCAGGCGCTTGGAGCCCTGGCCAATTTCCTTGCCAAAGCCACGGCCGTTGACGGTTTCTTCGGCCAGAAAGGCCAGCGCACGCGCCGAACCAAAGGTGGCCTCGCAGCCCACTTGTTCTTTGGTCAGCACGCCCATGCCGTAGAGCTCCATCACCGCGCCCACGGTGGTGCCAAAGCTGATCGGGTCAATGCCTTCTTCGTTGCACAGCAGGTTGGCGTATTGCAGGCATTCCAGATCATTCACGCCATTGGCCGCACCGAGTGCCCAGGCCGCTTCGTATTCGAGGCCGCCATTGGCACCGCGGTACTGCGGCTTGGTTTCGATGGTGAAGTGGCCTTCGTCCATCTTGCTGATACGCCCGCAGGCAATGGTGCAGCCAAAACACGCCTGGTTGGTGACCAGATGCTTTTTGCCGTCGGTCTTGCGCGGCGTGGCCATGGCTTCGGCACCAATGTCCTTGGCCCCTTCAAACTGGTTGTCCTGGTGGTTGCGCGTGGGCAGGCCACCAATCTCGTTGATCACGCTCATGAGCACCTGCGTGCCCATGGCGGGCAAGCCGGTGCCGGTAACACCGTTTTCGGCCAGCACCTTTTTGCCGGCCTTGACGGCTGCCATAAAGGCTTTCGGGTCGCGCAGGTTGCCCACGCCCTTGGTGCCGCGCACGGCAATCGCCTTGAGGTTTTTGCTGCCCATCACCGCGCCCACGCCGGAGCGGCCCGCAGCGCGGTGCAGGTCATTGACCACCGCCGCAAACAGCACGCCGTTTTCACCGGCCTTGCCAATGCTCGACACGCGGGTCAGCGGGTCTTGCAGGCCTTTTTTGATGATTTCTTCGGTTTCCCAGACGCTCTTGCCCCACAGGTGGGACGCATCGCGCAGCTCGGCTAGGTCGTCGTTGACATACAGATACACCGGCTTATCGCTCTTGCCTTCAAAAATCACCATGTCCCAGCCAGCCATCTTGAACTCGGCACCCCAGTAGCCGCCTGAGTTGGAGCATGCAATGGCCCCGGTCAGCGGGCTTTTTGTGATCACCGTGTAGCGGCCACCGGTGCTGGCCATGGTGCCAGTCAGCGGGCCGGTGGCCCAGATGATCTTGTTGTCGGCGCTCAAAGGGTCAACCGTGGCATCGACTTCTTCAACCAGGTATTTGGTGCCCAGGCCACGCGAGCCAATATAGGCCTTGGCCCATTCCCTATTGAGGGGTTCAGACTTGACGGTACCAGCGCTCAAGTTAACGCGGAGGATTTTTCCAGCCCATGACATGTTCGTGCTCCTTAAGCTGCGGTTGCCTGGTTGCCCAGTTTGTTGGCCCACTGTTCCATCTTGCTCAGACCCGACCAGTTGGCATCAATGAAGGTGATGGCGCTGGTGGGGCAGGCATCGGCGCAAGCCGGCTCGCCGCCGCACAGGTCGCACTTTTGCACCTTGCCGGTGTCGGCCACATAGTTGATGGTGCCAAACGGGCAGGCAATGGTGCAGACCTTGCAGCCCACACACACGGAATCGTTGACCACCTTGGCACCGGTGAGTTTGTCGAGCGTGATGGCTTCCACCGGGCAGGCGTGCAGGCACCAGGCCTCATCGCACTGGGTGCAGGTGTAAGGCACTTTTTTGCCAGTGTGGTGAAAGTTAAAGACCTTGATGCGTGATTTGGCCGTGGCAAATGTGCCGTAATTCTCAAACGCGCAAGCCATTTCGCACTGCAGACAACCGGTGCACTTGTCTGCGTTGATGTGCAACACCTTTTGCATGAATCTCTCCTGGAGGTGATGTGAAACCGAAACCGAACCGCACTGATGCAGCGCTGTTCCTATGAACTTGAAAACATAGCGATTGTTGACCTTTGCGAGAAGCCCTGCCCTAGGGATAACCCTTAGTTTCTTGACCCAGTCTGCGAAATTGATGCGAAGCGGCTGATTCACGCCAAATCGTCAGGCAAATATGCGCCCGGTAACGGCAACGGCTCGGGCGGCGCAACCAGGGCATGCGCCAGAGCCCGATTTACCCCTGATTCAGTTCCACAAACGCATCCATCACCTGTTGCGGGTTGTACATCAGCCGCTCTTTCCACGCGCCCAGATGGCGGCGCGACTGAATCAACCCGCGGATGGCCCCCACATGGTGCGGATGGCCGATGGTGATGGCACCGATCAGCTGGTCGGCCTGAAAACACAAGCGGGTGTAGAGGTAATTGGCATCGTCCACCACCTCGGTGACTTCACCGGTGGCGATGCCCTGCCACAACCCGAAGGTGTGCGAAATCAGCCCCACCGTGTCGAGCACGTTCATGCTCAGGCTGCCACGGTACGCCACCGGTTGCCCCGCCATGTTGAGCGCGGCCACGCGGCCATGTTCGGTGGCGGTGGGTTGCAGCGCGTGCACCACCCATTCGCCGGTGGAAAAGTCGCGCCCCTGCGCCACGTCTCCGGCGGCGTAAATGTGTGGCACGCTGGTTTGCATGTGCTCGTCAATCACCACGCCGGTACGAATTTCGGCACCCGTGTCTTTCAGGAAGGCCAGGTTGGGTTCAACGCCCGTGGCCAGAATGATCAGGTCGGCATCGATCACGCGGGTGTCCATCACCAGCCGGGGACCGGGTTCGATGCGCAGGGTGCGGCCGCTGGTGATGACGTCCACCCCGCGAGACTCAAGCCAGCGCTGCAACATGCGGCTGCCCACCGGGGTCATCATGGAGCGCAAAATTTGCCCCGAGCGCCCGGCCACCACCGACAGCTGTGCACCGCTGGTGACCAGCGACTTCATGCACACCCCCGCCACAAACCCGGCCCCCAGCATGACCACCCGGGACCCGGGCTTGAGTTTGGCGGCTATCTGGCGCGCATCGTCAAGCGTCCAGCAAGTGACAACCCCTGGCAGATCCGTGCCGGCAATCGGCGGCAGTACGGGTGACGAGCCGGTGGCCACCAGCAGGCGGTCGTAGTCCAGCCGGCTGCCGTCTTCGAGCTCCACCTGCCCGCCACTCGGCCCGGCATGCACGTTGCGGGCACGCGCATTCAAATAGCGAATACCCAAGGAGGCCAGATGCTGGTGCGAGCGCCGCTGGCGGGCTCCGTCTTCGTCAATCGCGCCATTCAGAATGTAGGGGATGGCCATGCGCGAATAGGGTTCGCCCGGCTCGCCGCTCAGCAGCGTGATGCTGGCCTGCGGCTGCGTGTCGCGCAAGGTTTCAGCTGCCCGCAAGCCAGCCGAGCCGGCGCCGATGATGACATGGTTCATGGTGTTTTTCCTTTGCTCATGAGCGTTTCAAGAGAGAGACCTACGAAGCGAAACATTTCAAGCCTTTTTGTGCTCTAGCGCTTATGGATAGTGCGCCGACAGCTACTTATTTTGAATCATCCTCACGGCTTGGCAGCCAGTGCGCCAAAGCCGCCTGCAAATCCACCACCGACACCGGTTTGGTCAGAAAGTCATCCATGCCCACGGCCAGGCAATGCTGGTGATCTTCTTCAAAGGCATCGGCCGTCAGCGCAATGATGGGCAGGCGCGCGCGCCCATTGTCGGACTCCCAGCGACGGATATGCTGAGCCGCGGTGTAGCCGTCCATCACTGGCATTTGCAAATCCATCAGGATGACATCGGGCAGTGCCTCGCCATAGGTCTGCGTGATGGCGCTCACCCCTTGCTGGCCATCATGGGCCAGCGTCACCGTCAACCCCAGTTGCTCCAACAACGATTCGATGACCATGCGATTCACCGGGTTGTCTTCCACCACCAACACTCGCCCGCTCAAGCGGCGCGGCGCAGCGCTGGTGGGCATGGCGTTGCCATCATTCGTAGGCGGCAGCGCCGCCAGCCGCGCACCGCTGCGCAACTCGTCGCCCTCGGCGGCCAGCCGGGCACGAAGGCGAAACCAGAAGCGCGAGCCTTGGCCGACCGCACTGCTGACACCGGCTTCACCGCCCATGGCGCGCGCCAACTGGCTGACGATCGACAAGCCCAGCCCACTGCCGCCAAATTCACGGGTGATGGACGAGTCTGCCTGTGAAAACGGCTTGAATAGCAGATCAAGCTTGTCAGCGGCAATGCCTACGCCAGTGTCGGTGACGGAAAATTCCAGCAGCGCTGAATCGGCATCGCACGCCACTAGACTTCCCCCCAGCCGCACCGAGCCCTCGGAAGTGAACTTGATGGCGTTGCCCACCAAGTTGGACAGCATTTGCCGCAGCCGGTGCGCATCGGCCAGATAGTGCTGCTTTGGCGGCCCCTGCCAGTCAAAGCTGAGTTGCAATTGCCGTGCCTGTGCCGCGCCCGAAAACAGCAGGCAAGTTTCGCGCAGCAGCCATTCGGGCTCAAACGCCGTGCTGTCAAGCTGGAATTTGCCGGCCTCAATTTTTGACAGGTCCAGAATGTCATTGAGCAGCATCAGCAAGGTCTGCCCGGACGACAAAATGGTGCGCACATAGTCGCGCTGCAGCGAGGCATTCACACCGGGCATCAGCAGCAGCTGTGCCATGCCCAGAATGCCGTTCATGGGGGTGCGGATTTCGTGGCTCATGGTCGCCAGAAAGCGGCTTTTGGCCAGGTTGGCGGCCTCAGCCTTGCGCGTGGCTTCAATCAGCGCGGCTTCGGTTTGCTTGCGCTCGGTGATGTCGCGGTTGGAGGCGCGGTTGCCCAGGAACTCGCCTTGCTCGCTAAAGACCGGCTGGCAGGCATGTTCCAGCCAGCGCACTTCGCCGGCGGGCAGCAGAATGCGAAAGCTCAGCTCGCGATGCGCCTGCGTGGCATCGTGCTCCTGCATGTGGGCAGCCACCTGCGCCCGGTCATCCGGGTGAGCGATGGCGGTCAACAACTGCGCATCGGCCATGAAGTCAGCCGCCGAGCGGCCCGTGATGCGCAGACATGACGGCGAACAATACACAAACCGCTTCTCGGGCGACAGCCAGGTTTCCCAGTCAAAGGCAAAGTCGGCAATGGTCTGGTATTTTTCTTCGGCTTGCTGGCGCAGCTGCAGTGCCTGCTGCAAGCGCACTTCTGACTTGCGCAGTTGCAAGTCGTGCGCCTGCAGTTGCTGCACCACGCTTTGCCGCTGCGCAAAGTAGGTGGCCAGCGTCATGCCAACCGCCGACAAACTGAGCATGTAATAAAAATAGCTCGTCAGGTGGGTCTTGGCAATGTCATCGGCAAACAAGCCCACACCTTGCTGCGCCCCGTGCAGGGCCTGATACGCCGTCATGGCGATGATCACACTGGTGCCCCTGGCCCCCAGCCGCACAGCGGCCCACGCCACCAGCGGAAACAGCCAATGACCGCGTGCCACCGACCCCAGCTCGACGTGCCACCAGTCCAGAAAAATCACCTGACCGGTCAGCCACGATAGCCCCAGGATCAGCAGCACTTCCAGCGCCTTGCGCGGTGTGGCCCATTCTTTGGGTGGGCTGTGCCAGGCCAGCACCAGCGGCACGATGAGGATGATGCCCAACGCCATGCCAGCCATTCGCTGTGCCAGCGTGTAGCTGCCTGGGTAGGGCAGATCGAACCACTGCTGCACCATCACCACCAGGGCCGTCAGGGCACCAATGCTCAGGCCGAGCAGCAACACGCGGACAAAATCAGCCAGCGAACCCAGGCCCAAGTCAAACCGGCCACTGCGCTTGAACAGCCACAACCCTGCCAGCACATTGGCCGTGTGCCGCACCGAGCCACCCAGAGCCACGTCAACGCTTTGCCCGTTCAGCGCAAAACCCAGAAACGACCCCAGCAGCACCGCCGGCCAAAACCGGTAGCCGCTGGCAATGCATACCGCCAGCGCCGGGCTGGTGGCCAGCCACAAAAAACTGATGATGTTGTTGCTGCCAAAAATCAGCACGGTGGTCTTGGCCAGCAGCACAAACAGGCCGGTCAAAAGCAGCAACTTGAGCAGGTCAATACGGGAATAGATCGCCATGAGGCGTGATGTTATCCAGTCTTGCCCCACAAACATCAAGACTTTTGTTCAGTGACTTTGGGGGAACCAGACACCGATCACCCCGCGCAGCCAGCCGTGGCTGCTGACCAGAATCACCCCTGCAATGACACCCACCGCACCCAGCACAAAGCGCAGTTCCAGCGGTTCGCCCAACAGCCAGACACCAAAACCCACGCCAAACAGCGGGGTCAGAAACGAGAACACCCCCAGCTGCGAGGCCAGGTAGTGCCGCAGCAGCCAGAACCACACCAGAAAACTGGCAAACGACACGATCAGCGATTGAAACACCAGGCTGCCCAGCACCAGCGGGGTCGGGTTGATGTGCGTTTGCCCCAGCACCACGGCAGCAGCCAGCAGCAGCACAAACGCCGCCACCAGCTGGTACAGCAGCGTTTGCGAGGCCGATGCCCGCGACAAGGCTGAGCTGCGCACCACCACCGTGGTGGCCGCCCAGGCGATGCCGCCCAGCAAGCCCAGTGCATCGCCCCACAGCGTGCTGCCTGCGGCGGGTGCGCCGGCAACTTGTGGCGAATGCCCCAGAAACGCCAGCGCCAGCCCGGAAAACGCCAGCGCAATGCCCAGCCACTGCACGGCGTTGAGCCGCTCGGCGGGCAGCTTGAAGTGCAGCCCAAGCGCCACAAACACCGGCGCGGTATATAAAAACACCACCATGTGCGAGGCACTGGTGTGGCGCAGCCCTTCGCCCACCAGCAAAAACTCCAGCGCAAACAAGCCGCCCACCAGCAGTCCGGGCCGCCAGGTGGCATGCCAGGCCTCGATGCGTTCCCTTCGCCACAGCATCAACAGCGCCACCAGCAGCGCTGACGCGCCCGAGCGCAGTGCAATCTGCATGACTGGCGCAATGTCACCTGCCGTCAGCTTGAGCACCGACTGCTGCAACCCCCAGATCATGCACAGCACCAGCATCAGCAGCACGGCGCGGCCATCGAGTGTTTTTCGAAATTCCAAAATGTACTTTCACCGGTAGTGGAACTGACCCAGCCAAACACACCGTGTTGGGGGCCATTGACTTGTCAAGGAATAGGGGGTTTTTCGGCCGGCGCTGCGTACCACTGGTCGGGTGGCACAATTTTGGGTGTGGCCGGGTCGCCACGGTAGTTTGGCGACATGATCTGAACCCCATATTCATTAAACACATCCTGAATATGGGCGTGCAAGCTGCTCAAGATCAACGCCCTGGGCCGAGGCTCGGACGGAATCGCCTGGCACACCACCCGGTACTGCGGATACCAGTCGCTCAAAGCCGTTTGAAACACCTGCGGCGGCGGGTCGGCCAGCACGCCTTCGGTGCGCTGCGCCGCTTCAGTCAGCATGGCATGCACTTGCCGCCACGGTGTGTCGTAGCCAATGGTGACCGTGGTGTCGAGCACGAAACCCGGGCCTTTCACCGCACGCGAATAATTTTTTGTGGTGGCGTTGAGCACCGTGGAATTGGCCAGCGTGAGCTCTTCGCCCAGCCCGGTGCGGATGCGGGTGGCAAACATGCCCAGTTCAGTCACCGTGCCCTCGTGCTCGCCGACGCGCACATACTCGCCCTTGCGAAACACCCGGCCATAAATCAGGATCAGGCCACTGGCCCCCTGCCCCACCAGGTTGGAGGCACCCAGCGAAATCATCAAACCCAGCAGCACCGACAAACCCTTGAATGCCTCGGTATGCGCGCCTGGCAAATACGGATACGCCATGGCCAGCGCAAACAGCCAGACCACGGTTTTGCTGATGCGCCGGGTTGGCTCGGCCACTTCAGGCTCCAGCCAATCAAGCAGGGTCTGGCCACTGCGCACCCGCTCAAAAAAGTGGTCCAGCATGCGCGTGCTGGTTCTGGCGAGGTAAAAAATCACCACTGCGGTAAACAAACCCGGCAGTGCTTTGGCCACACTGGTGGCCATGCCCACCGCAAGATTCCACAAAAAATCACTGAGCAATTCGCCCCAGGCACGGGTAAAAGGGAAATTGGCCAGCACCCGGCTCAACCATTCGTACACAAGTACAAACAGCAGCAGCCGGTAAATGCCGGTCAGTACGGCATGCACCAACCCCACCACGCGGTCCTGGCGCAACAAGCGCACCCCGGCGAGCTGAATATGCCGGATCCGCGCCTGCGTGACACGGGCCAGCCGCTGCGCCAGAACCCGGTGCCCACGCCGCAACAGCCAGGCCAGCGCCAGCGCCAGCGCCGAGGCCAGCGCGGTCTTGCCCAGCGCCAGGCTGATGGCGTCCAGGTCACGGCTCTCACGGCTGTCGGCAATGGCCCGCGCAAGTGCAGCCGCCGCGTTGCTGGCAAGCGCTTCAGTACTCTCGCCAGCGAGCTTGTTGGCATCATCAGGGGTAACCCAGAAGCTGGTTTCACCGTCGATCTGCAGCATGATGCCCTGCAGTTCAGGTTTTAGGCTGACCTTGTGCGCCCCGGGTGTATCAAGTTGTTCAATGACACGCAGCTGGCCGCGCCGCGCCCGATCTTGCGCCGATACACCGTACAGACTGCTTCTGAATGTGACGATATCGCGGTTGAAAATCCGCACCGTGGCTTCCTGGCCGGTGCCAACCGTCGCGGTATCGTCCGCGCGCACTGGCATGGCCGCCTGCAGCGGCAACCACTGCAGCACGACCAGCAACACAAATGCCCATTTGAATTTCATCATGCGCCAGATTTTAGGGAGCCCCGCCACTGGCATCGCCAGAGCAAGCCCGGCACGACTGACCTCAGGACGACTGCAACTGGTGCGTAACCAGCTTGAAGTCGGGGTCCTCGGCAAATGATTTGATGGCAAAACCCAGGCTGCGCATCAGTTTGAGCATGTTGTTGTTGTTGGCCAGCACCAGGCCTTCAATCTCGGTCAGCCCCTTCTCGCGGGCAAAGTCCATGATCGAGAGCATCAGTCGCGAGCCCAGCCCCTGCCCCTTGAAGTCATCGGCCACCACCAATGAGAACTCACAGGTGCTGCGGTCCGGGTTGGTGATGTAGCGCGACACACCCACAATGCGGCTGGTCTCGACAGGATGGTTGTCCTCGTCGAGCCCGGTGGTGGTGTGGATGGCCACCAGCGCCATCTCGCGGTCGTAGTCGATCAGCGTGAAGCGCGACAGCATCGTGGCCGGCAGTTCCTGCATCGACGAGACAAAGCGGAAATAGCGGCTTTGTGGTGACAATCCGCGCACAAAAGCCTGCAGCATGTCGGCATCGTCCGGATGCACCGGCCGCACGATGTACTCGCCGCCACCGGCCATCGGGCAAATTTGTTCGTACTGCGACGGATACGGCAGGATCGCCAGGTGGTTGTAATGCCGTACCGACGGTGCTGCGTTGTCAATGACGATACGCGCATCCACCGCCAGCGCGCCCGAGTCATCGACGATGATCGGGTTGATGTCCATCTCGCGCAGTTGCGGCAGTTCGCACACCATTTCAGACACGCGCAGCAAGATCTGCTCCAGCGCCACGATGTCGGCCGCCGGCGCGCCGCGCCACGGCCCCAGCGACTCGGCCACCCGGGCACGGTCAATCAAACGCCGCGCCAGAAACTGGTTGAGTGGCGGCAGTTCCATGCTGCGGTCGTTGATCAGCTCGATCATCGTGCCGCCCGCGCCAAACGCAATCACCGGGCCAAAAGGCTGGTCAGTGACCAGCCCCACACACACTTCACGCCCGCGCTTCTGGCTGGACATGTTCTGGATCGTCACGCCGTTGATGCGCGCATCGGGCTGCAGCCGGGCCACGTTTTGCATCATGTCGAGAAACGTGTCGCGCACACCAATGGCATTCATCACGTTGAGCGCCACACCCTGCACATCCGACTTGTGGCTGATGTCGGGCGAATCGATCTTGAGTGCCACCGGAAAACCCAGCTGCGTGGCGATCATGATGGCCTCGTTGGGGCTGCGCGCCAGAATCGTCTTGGTGACCGGAATGTGAAACGCCGCCAGCAGCGACTTGGACTCCATCTCGGTGAGCACCTTGCGCCGCTCGGCCAGCACACTCTCAATCAGCAGGCGTGCGCCTTCCACGTCGGGCAGGGCCAAATCCGACAGCGGCGGCGGCGTTTGCTGTAGCAACTGCTGGTTTTGGTAGAACGAGGCGATGTTGCCAAACGCGCCCACCGCGGCCTCGGGCGTGCGAAAGCTCGGGATCACCGCGTCATTAAGAATCTTGCGCGCCTGACCCACCGAGGCATCACCCATCCAGCAGGTCAGCAGTGGCTTGCTGGCCTGGCGGTTGTAGCCGGCAATCGCGGTGGCAATGGCATCGCCGTCAATACCGGTTTTGGGCGAGTAGATCACCAGCATGCCGTCAATCTGCGTGGCTTTGCTGGCAGCCTCGATGGCAGCACGGTACTGATCAGGGCCAGCATCTTCAGACAGGTCGATCAGGTCGCTGAGTGTGGCCAGCGGCGGCAACAGCGGCTTGAGTGCCTGCGACTGCTCGGGGGTCAGGCAGCCCAGTTCCAGGCCAATTTCACTGACCCAGTCGGCCGCCAGCACGCCCGGGCCACCGCCGTTGGTGACGATGGCCAGGCGCTTGCCCACCGGCTTGTAGCGCGATGCCAGGCATTTGGCCGCCGAAAACAGCGCCACAAACGAGCGCACCCGCACCGCGCCGGCGCGCCGCAGCGCCGCATCAAACACATCGTCGCTGCCGACAATGGCACCGGAATGCGTCAGCGCCGCCCGGTTGCCGCCGTGCTTGTGACCCGCCTTGAGCACCACCACCGGCTTGGCGTTGGCAGCTGCGCGCAGCGCGCTCATGAAACGCCGGGCGTTGGTGATGCCTTCCAGATAAATCACGATGCTGTGGGTTTTGGCATCCGAGGCCAAGAAATCGAGCACCTGCGCGATATCCACCGCCGTGTTGGGCCCGAGCGACACCACGGTGGAAAAACCCACCGCGTTCATCTTGGCCCAGTCCAGAATGGACGAGGTGAGCGCACCCGACTGCGACACCAGCGCCAATGGGCCCGGTGTGGCCAGTTCGCCGGCCACGCTGGCGTTGAGCTGCAAGTTGGGCCGCTGAAAACCCAGGCAATTAGGCCCAAGCAGGGAGATGCCGTCGCGGCTGGCCATTTTGTGCAGCTCAGCGGCTTGTGTGGCGTTGATGCCACTTGAAATGACCAGCGCCGACTGACATTTGATGCGCCCGGCAATCTCCAGTGCCGCGGCTACCTCATCGGCCGGCAGCGCGATGATGGCCAAGTCGGCCCGGGTATTGGCCAGATCGGCCAGCGTGCCGCTAGAGTGGATGTCCAGAAACACCAGTTTGCCAGCGAATTGCTGCGCCGTGATGGCCTGGTGCAGATTGCGTGCCTGCGGTGTCTGCGACTCGGGATCATCTGGCTTGCCGGCAAACACCACAATGGAGTTGGGCGAAAAAAGGGAAGTCAGAAAATGCTTATCCATGTAACTACCTATTGACTGGTTGCAATTAACGCAAGCTTAACCTGTCTGGCCTGTAGATTTGCTGACCGCACTCACTAACTTGGAAGCCCCGCCCGGGGCACTCGGGTTATCCTTTGTCACATGATCCGCCGCATCGCTCACCTGGACATGGACGCTTTTTACGCGTCGGTCGAATTGCTGCGCTATCCGCAACTCAAGGGGCTGCCGGTGGTGATTGGTGGCGGCAGGCGCTCTGTCGATGACGCACTGCTGACTGCGCAGACAGGCGTGCCACTGGCCAACATTGCGTTAGATGCATTTCCCCGACTGGCGGGCTACACCGGACGCGGCGTCATCACCACCGCCACCTATGCCGCGCGCCAGTCTGGCGTGGGCTCGGCCATGGGGCTGATGAAAGCCGCCAAGCTGT
>JFJP01041551.1_pt1 | contig 12071 bp, 12 predicted proteins | sample 431651 | NCBI WGS metagenome assembly JFJP01 (sample SAMN02602958, study PRJNA72255) | Microbial mat metagenome, whole genome shotgun sequencing project. | biome: fresh water; feature: sink hole; material: water; isolation source: purple microbial (photo- and chemosynthetic) mats found in... | reverse complement strand
AAGAAGAAATGTTTTTAGTTTTCAATTCATTTTTGCCCCAAAAATCGGATGGCGACGAAGGACTTTTGGAAGTCGATTGGGTAAAAGTGTACCAAAACTAGGCATTCGAAAACATCGAAATGAGTTTTAGAATTACGCTTTTTATTTTTTCAACTGTATTTGCTTCATGCATTGATACAGTTGATTCTCCTTACCCAGATATTTCACCGAAATCTATTCAAATTCCCGCTAATTTAGAACGGGCTTCTGCCTCTTCATTTGTTATTAACAACAAAGCCTACATCGCTTTAGGCCGTCAAGGAGCAAAGAATTGTGTTGGGCTTACCGATTGTTGGCAGTTCGATCCCTCAGATAATTCGTGGCTACGCAAAGCAGAATTTCCTGGCAAACCAAGAGTGGGTGCTATTGCCGAAGTGGTTGATGGAAAGGCATACCTTGGTTTTGGTTACAATTCGGGTATTGGTATTTATTTAAACGACACAACTTCTTTCGAAGATTTTTGGATGTACGATCCAGAAAATGATAAATGGAGTAAAAAAGCTGATTTTCCAAAAAAAACTCCAGAATTGGACTCTCCCGTAGTTTCGTGTTCAAGTTTTGTGTACCGTCAATGGATTTACGTACTTGGCTTTGGCGTTGATAATTATAAATTCAGCGATTTATGGCGCTATGATACAAAAAATGATATTTGGGAGCAAATGTCCGATTTTCCAGGAAAAAAACGTGTCGTAGGTGTAAGTTGTTCCGATGGAGATAGATGTTTTTATGGAACTGGATATTATGGTTCGAATACGAATGATTGGTGGGAGTATTTTCCCACAACAGATAGCTGGAAAGAACGTAAAAGCATGCCAGATGATGGACGAGTTAACGGATTAGCATTTTCAGTCAAAAATCGTTATTTTGTAGCCACAGGAAGAAGATATGGCGGAACGCAAACAACAGGATTTTTGTACAATGACATTATGGAATACGATGCAATTAAAGATGTGTGGTACAAAAGAGGTACGATACCAACTTTGGGCCGCGAAAATGCCATAGCTTTTGTAATTGGAAACAATGCTTTTATTGGCTTTGGCGAAACTGATAAAGACAGATTGAACGATTTATGGAAATTTGAGCCCTAATTTACATTAAACAATGTTAGTGTGAAAAAGACAATAAACGTATGTGTTTTACTGTTTCTTATTTTAATCGGTAGTAGTACAAGTGCCCAAACCGACTCAATTCTTTATCAAATTGAAATGAATGGAATTGCTTCAAGTAGTTCTACTTCTCCTTTTTGGCTACAAAATAATCAATATGGCGTGGTCCCCTTTAATCCTAATAGCCTTAGTTTTATTGCTAAGATACAAAAAGACAAATCGGTTTCAACTAAATTATTCGACTATAATTTTGTATCGAGCGCCTACATCAATATTACCAGCAAAACCTCCGCAATTTTACACGAACTTTATCTGAACGGAAGATTTTGGGTATTTAATGCAAGTGTAGGTATGCGCGAAGAAAGATATGGAAATCAGGACGAAACACTTTCGGGAGGTGGCTTTTTGTTCTCGAATAATGCACGTCCGATGCCTAAAATTTTTGTTGGAATAGAAGATTTTACGCCTCTTTTTTTCAAAAACCGATTGATAGAAATAAAGGGCGGTGTATCGCACGGTTGGTTTACCGATCAGATTTACACGCAGAATTTGCTGATGCACCATAAATACGGTAGTGTGCGTGTGGGAGGAAAAAGAAGCCCTATTCATGCGCAATACTCTTTAGACCACGCAGCACAGTGGGGAGGAAGTATTCAGGGTGTTGGCGCTCAACCATCGGGCTTTAACGACTTTGTCGATGTGTTTTTTGCCCGCGGTGGCTCTTCAGCATCAACGCTTTTCGAACAGATTAATGTGGGTGGAAATCACATAATAGCTCAAGGGTTAAAATTAGAATTAACTTTAAAAGATTACGAACTAAATGCATATTGGCAGCATTTAGCCGAGGATAAACCCATAAGAATAATGTGGAACTCGGTAAATGTGGCTGATGGACTTTGGGGAGTTTCAATTAAAACTAAGAAATTTCCTTTCATTAAAAAGATTTTATACGAGTATTTGAATACTACCGACCAATCGGGTCCGTTTCACGATATGGATGGTGTGGTTTATGGCGGCGCCGATAGCTATTTTAATAATTATTTATATCAGAATGGCTGGACACATTACGGACGGACTATTGGTACAGCTTTTATAACTTCTCCTGTTTACAATAAAAATAAGGAGTTTCAGATTTTAAACAATCGGGTGCAGGTTCAACATTTTGGCATTGAGGGTGAATACAAACATTATTTTTTCAAAGTTCTTAGCTCATTTATAAATAATTATGGCAATTACTCCAGCTATCCGAATGAAACGAAAATAAAATCAACAAATATGCTTTTCGAAATAAATAAGCATTTCGAAAATATATTTCATTTGGATGCGGGCATTTCGGTAGGTATAGATATTGGCGAAGCTTATAGCAACAATGTCGGTTTTTCAGTTAAAATTAGTAAGCGTGGGATACTATTCCCAAGAGTAAAGAAATAAATTAAAATAGATGAATAAATTTACATTCCCAATAATTATCAATTATATAAATCTCATATCGGCTCTTTGCTTGATTTTAGGGTTTATGTATTCCGATTTTACATTCGACAGGATCGTTCTGATAGTATTTTTTGGATCGTACATTATTGAAATTTTTACTGATAAAAAGATTCAGAATTTTAAGTTTGATAAAAAGGCAATCTATTTTTCAGTAATGTTATTTTTCTTTCTACTAACATTCATCTATCTGTTGTTTGAGAATAGCAGCGAATATACACAGTTATTAATTGAAAAACGACTATCACTATTTGTATTTGGTATTGTTGGTCTATTGGGCTTTAATCATTTATTTAAACTTAAATATTTTCTTTATGCTTTTATTTTCACTTCGTTAATTACCATAATTTATGTCATATTAAGAGTACATATTAGCGATTTCATTTTGCAATCTAATCGAGCAGAACTATTTACTGCTATGAGGGTTAAATATGTAAATGGACACATGATTTTCGATTTTTATCTGAATTTGGCTCTTTTAAGTGGTTGGGGATTGCTCAAAATGAATTGGAATAAACTGTCTTTTTGGTATCATGGATTTTTAATTGCAATTCTAATTTTCATTTTAGCTATTTTATCACATACAGAGGGGCGTAGTGGCTTTACTGCTGGCGTTTTGTTGTTCATTTCATTAATTTCGTATGAAATAATTAGACGAAAAAAAGCGATTGTGTATGCCGTTTTATTAATCGTTCCTTTAATTTCCATCTACATTATAAAAAGCCATAATCGAATGTCTACAAACGAACTCAAAGGTGAACCGCGGATCTTTTTGTGGCATAGTGGGTTTAATGTCTTCATCAATAATCCAGTATTCGGACTTGGCGTAAGCGATGCCCAAGTTGCCTTTGATGTTGAAAGAGTGAAAAATCAGGATGATGCAATTAAAAGTTACACTTCAAATTTCAGACATGTCGACTGCCATAACCAATACATTCAGACTTTAATGGAATTTGGAATTTTTGGACTTATCATACTGTTATTCCTGTATATTTTTCCTGCATTTATTGTAGACCAAAGTAATCGAATTTTTGCTGTTTTTGCACTTGCACTTTGTGCTTATCAGTCAGTATTCGATATGTTTGCTACTGGTTCATTCAGTTTTATTTTTGCATTTCTAATGGTGCTTATCCTTCGTAGTTACGGGGAAATTATAGGCCTTGAAAGTCAAAAATCGTAGTTGTTTTGTATATTTGTAGTTTGTATAATTATTTAAAAGCACTTAGCGTATTCTATTACAATGCTTTCAATCATTATTTGCTCGAAAATTGGGATTTTATCCGATTCATTTAAAAACAATATTCAGGAAACTGTAGGTTGTGTTTACGAATTGGTAGTCATTGATAATTCAAATAATGATTACAATATTTTTTCGGCATACAACCGTGGCGTTTCTTTAAGCAAATTCTCTAAATTATGCTTTGTGCACGAGGATGTAGAATTTGTTACTACAGATTGGGGGCTTAGGGTTATTGGACATTTACAAACGCCTGATATTGGTTTTATCGGTGTGGCAGGAGGGCGGGCTGTGTTACGCGTACCGTACGATTGGTCATCGTTTGAGTCCATGCGAAACATTATTAACTCACACTATACTAAAAATAATCAGCGCGTTGATGCAAAAACACTTCGTCCGACCAATCCTCAAAACGTTAAGGAAGAATGTGTGGTGCTAGATGGTGTATTTATGTGTGCAAACAAAGCTTTGTTTGATAAAATATCGTTCGATGTACAACTGGGAGGGTTTCATTGTTACGATTTGGACATTTGTTTACAAGCTGCAAAAAGCGGCTATCAGAATTACATGGTTTTCGACATTGATATCAGACATTTTTCGCTTGGAAACTTTGATAAATCCTATATCGAAGCAATACTTTCATTTCATAGGAAATGGAATCCGTATTTGCCATTTTTCGATTTAACTTACGACGAAGATTTTATAAATAATGTGCTATACAAAGCAGAGAAAAAAACAATTCGAAGGTTCAAAAAAAGATTAGTGCGTTCACGAATGTCGTTCAATGAAATAATACCTATTGTAAAGCATTTTGTACGATTAACCGGCAGAAGAATCGACCGCTGGATGTTGGTTTTTATTTATGTCGAATTAATTTTTCTTCGCATCGAGTCGACATTGCGCAACAAAATGGCTGTAAAATAAATGTTGATTAAATAACTTATTTATATCTTTACTAATTCAGTTTTATCAAGAATATGAAAAAGTCGAGCCTGTCCTATTAAGCTTGCCCAAAGTGTAAATGTACTTGGCGGCCCTATTAAATAGTCGCATAGAGACATCACATAATGGTCGATAAACCAATTTTCTTTAGAAATTAATAAGTTGGGTGTTTGTTCGAATTGAAGCGATTCATTTGAAAATAAGATAAATAGTTGCTTTTCTATTCCTTGTTTCAATAATTGTTTAGAAATACTGTCCATTTGGCTTTTATACATTTCATCGTCGTAATAATACGCACCTTTTTTCCATGTTTTATAATCACCTCTACGAATATGTATTCCGATTAATGTATACCCATTTGATTTGCAATCTTCTACCTTAGTTACAAATTCATTTTTGTTAATTAAATCAGGTTTAAGTGCATATTTAAGTGCCATTTCACTCTTGTGTTTTTCCACCAATTCAGGCACTCTAAAAGCCCAGCCACCAGCATAAACAATGTCATTTTTTCCGAAAGCTTTCAAAAGTCTTTGTTCACAATTGGGCTTTGCTCTATCGAAACGTACAAGCTTTAAAAATCCAAATTTTGAAATTATCCAAACTATGGAGAATACTTTTTTTACAAATTTACTATGATGAAATATTGGTCCTAACAAATCTATTTGTAAAAAATTTAAAAAACGATTTGTTTCCGACGAACAAGGGTCTACATAATAGTTCGCCATATCCGAAAAGGTCGGGTTTTGGAACTTAATATTGTGTTCTTTGCAAAACACTTCAAAATGAAAATTTTGCACCAGCCTGTTGCTCGAATTACCATTTGGCTTAATTAAAATAAGTTTTTTTGTGCCCTTTGATTGAGTCATTCCGTATAATATTTTATTATTTATAAAATAGCATTGATTTATACAATTTGATAAAAAACACGTTTAGTTTTATAAATTTGACATCTAATATAATTCCTTTCGTTTTGAGGATTTCAATAAAATTCGTTGCGATTTTTGCAATCTCTTTCGTCGAAAATCCTGTTTTAGCCATTCGTCGAATGAGCTTTTTTAGTCTTTTCTTTTCAATCTTCTGAATATCATTATTTGTTTCGTTCGCTATATCAGAAGTATATAACGGCAAGTGTTGAGCCCATTTTTTATAAACTTTTATCAAGTTATTGTAATAGCTATCATCTTTGAAACCGGCAGAAAAATGTTCGAGCAATATATCATAAACTACAAAATTGTTATAGCCAGCCACAATGGCTTGGATTGAAATGTCGTAATCGTAACTATGGAATCCTCCTATACTTTCATCGAATTTAAGCTGTGAAAATAATTCTCGACGCACAGATAAGAAGACACCATCGACAAAAATAACTGATTCACAAGGCCTTAAGCTATATTTAGGCTCTTTTAAAAAAGCCGTTTTTTTTGCATTTTTATAATGCTGAATTATATGGATATAGCGATTTTCGTTCGACCATTGTGCTGGAACATTTGTGGCAATTTTACCTCCTGCCACTCCTATAATTCCACATTTATCTTCATTTAAGTGCCCGATTAATTTAATTCCCCATTCGTTGGTTCGAAAAAAAACATCTTCGTGTACAAAACACAAATAAGGGTAATTACTCAGTGTTACACCGTAATTATAAGCTGAAAACAGCGAGTATTTATTTTCGGAATTATCTATTGTAACTATTTCATATTCAACACCTATTGTAGATTTTATATTTTCTTCTAATGCTGTTGAAATCTCCTTATTCCTCGAACAAATAATGATTGAAATCATATTTTGAATGTAATTAAAAAAATTGACTAAAATATATATTCATGTTTTTGATAACAATTAATCCGTTTACGTTCAAGCCTATATAAAAATTTTAAACCTTCTGGCTAATTCGTACTTTTGGTTTAATACGAGTCGAAAGAATATTTTTTGTCGAAAATTCCATCTTTTCTTTACTTCATCAAATGCAGGTGTACCTACCATACTTCGTAAAATTTCAGTTGCCTTAATGTGTGATTTTGCATCATCTCTTCTAATTATATTCCGAATTAAGAACCTATAAATGGCATACGATTCCTTGTGATATACCCACCACAGCAATCGTTTATCAATTTTGGTATCGAGAGCATATTTTTGATAAATATAAGGAACTACAACTTGGCTAATTCCAAAAAAAAGCTGCGGATTGTAGCCATTTAGCGTTACGCTGATTTTCGAATAACGATGACAAGCTACTATATCGCTTATTTGTACAAAATTTTTGATATTTGCTACCACGTCAAAGGTAAATAAAAAATCTTCGCCTCCAGAACGTAATTCTTCTACAAATTTTACATCTTTCAAAGTCGACTTTTTGAATAAACACATCCATACATAGTACCATCTTTTGTTTTTACCCCGCATATATCGGTAATAATCTGTAAGAGGGTTTGTATATAATATTTCGGTGCTATTTATTTCATCTTTAGGTAGTTGTTCTAATTTGCAATCTTCGGCAATCATCATCATTCTTCCACGAACCAAGTCTGCATTGTATTTTTGGGCAGCATCAATTAATTTTTTTAAGGTATAATTAGGAGTTAAGTCATCGTGATCCATCATGTAAATGAATTCCCCTTTAGCAGCAGCTAAACCTGTATTTCGTGCAGCCGATACGCCTCCATTAGCTCTATTTATTTTCAAAAAACGACTGTCGTTTTGTACAAATTCATCAATAATTTTTTCGGATTTATCAACCGAGCCGTCGTTCACACAAATACATTCAAAATTAGCAAACGTTTGTTGTTGAATGGAGCTTAAAGCATCTCTCAAATACAATTCATCATTATATATGGGAATAATGACAGATATTTTGGCAGCTTGTATATTCATTTAAAATTTAATTTTCAATATGTCTTTTAACCACGATAACAATTCCTTTTTATCCGCATCTTTAGCCAAATCTAATGAACCTATGCAGCAAAATTTTATATCATTATTTTGAGCAAAAGTAATAAGCTTGCGGTTTACGAAATCCGCACCTCTTTTTACAGGTTTTATGTAAAGAAAAATATTTTTGGTTGAAGTTAGAATAGCTCTGTTTGCATCGAACATCAATAAGTAATACAATGCTTGTGTGTTGAATTGCTTAGCACTTCGGAATTTATACGATATATTTGATAAAAACAGCTCCTGATTTTTTGCAAAAAAACTTTCTAAAACACTTTTTTTAAGCGGATGTGGAATATGTTCTAAATGAAAATATTTCCATTTTCGATTTAATTTTAATGCAGACAAAAGCATGGAATCTTTAAATCCTACGGGTTTATGCCCATTTCTCAATGGTTTTATTATCCATAGCAGTTTATCGAGCCAGATGTTTCGCCAATGTCCGTAAGCTACAGTACTATTATCTCTATACCAATCTTCTCTTTTTACGGGTCGAACCAGAAAAAAATCGTCGTTGAAGTAAACGTAATTCTCACTCAATCCCGGAATACGATAGGTGCATGTTTCGATAACTCGACTATTAAATATAGGTAAAATAGGCTCGTAACCCCTAAAAAGCACGCTATGATCTACAATTTCAATTTGAATTTTACTTTCCGGAAAATTTTGTTGTATAAATATATCTAAATTTGGATTCTGATTATCGGTAATAATAAATATTTTTCGTACAAAAGGGGCAAAACGAAAAATGGATGCGACACAATAAAAGATTTCACCAACCGACCGAAAACGTGTAGGCCCCGACAAATCGTCGCTAATCCGACCCAATTTGGCCAGATAAGGTTGCATTTTTTGTTTATGCTGTGGGTCATTTCCATCCACCCACGAAATAACTACATCGATTGGTTCGTTTTCTACTTTCATTATTTAAAATATCTAACAAAGAGGCGACTTCAAAAAACGTTCGGGAATTTTCACTACTAATTTATAACCCACCATTGATGGCTTGTTCCAAGCATAAATTGGACGTATAAGTGTTTGTATGATTCGAACTATTGGAAGATATGTATCGGCGTTAATAGCTTTGCTTTTCGTAATTATTGAAATTGTTCTGGCTCGTTTATTCAAATGCCTTTCCCAGCCATTTTTAACACGATCGTTGTCCCTAAATCTATCTTTAAGCATCTGGTAATCAACACATCCAAAATGAAAAAGATAAAGATTTTTATCAATTTTGAAATTGTGATTGCGTACCCGATGAAATCCTGAACCCCATTTTACCGGTTTTGAAATAACCACTGCTTTTGTGTAACGCGTCGAAACCAATGCAAATTGCCTTTGCTTTAAAAAAGGTAATTGCTTATCCAATACTTTCTCGTAATCCAAATGTTGTCCTACATCCATCCCAAGACCAGAAATTGTAGTTTTTATGTGAATGGAACTTAGGTATTGTGGAAGCGAGCAATTACAAAGCGGATCGACAACCAAAAATTCGTCAGCATCTGTACCAATCACAATGTCGTAAGTTTTTAATAACTCTTTAGCATAGTGTGTTAAAATATTTATGCGACCTTTGTCAGCTTCGGCTACTTGAGCGTCAATGTGTTCGAAGTGCTTTACAGTGGCTTCTCCTACATTTTGAGGAACTTGTTGGTCGAACCCATCCAATAGAATATGCAAGTTTTCTTTACCAAGTTGTGAACCATAGTACTCAATCCATCGCTCCAAAAAAAACAGGTCATTTCTGGTATTTCCACCAATTCGTTCACTACCATAGCACTTGCACCCCAAATATCGCACTTAGAGGTTTGGTAGCAGGGTGCTTCTACCGAATGATTGTCGGACGGCACAAAAAATGTTTTTACACCAATGTTTTCGGGTTTTAGGAAATCGTCGAAATCTACTTCAATTATTTCAGCCACCTCGCGCTCGTCGGCTTTATACACTGGCTTTTGTGCCAAATAGCCTACAAAGACACTGATAACAAAATTGCTTGCTGGAACATAAATATCCGATATTCTGCCTAATAATTCAATTTTATCTTGCGCTATACCTATTTCTTCTTCAATTTCGCGAAAAGCAGTATGCTCTACATCGCCATCATTTTCCTCGAATCGGCCTCCCGGAAATGCCATTTGCCCAGAGTGTATGCCTACATAAAAGCTGCGACGAATGAAAACTACTTTTAAATTTTCTTGTTCGTGAAATAACAATATCATTACGGCACTTTTTTTTGCAAATTCTTTTGCTACTTGAGCTGCTTCCAATTCGGTTTTGCGTGTTGTTGATGCCATTTTAAAATGCGACGCAATGCCAGGTAATGGTTTGCCCAATAATATTTTTATCTGTTGTGGAGTAAGGTTCATAAATTTTCGAAAAGGAAATTATTTTTTTCTGTTGAAAACAAGTAAAATGACCGAAAACACGATATACCAAGCAATGATTAAAGCGAATGATTTTGTGCCGAAAATGGCAATAAGTAGTATGCTTGCAATCAGAAAAATATATTGAACCTGATTGTCTTTCCAATTAAGATTTTTGAACTTGAGCGAAAACATGGGAAGTTCCGAAACCAACAAACCACTGAAAATAAGGGTGAATGCTAGAATATACCAGCTATTAGTAATCAATACTTCCGAAAATGAATAGCCTAACCCCACCCAAAACAAAGCATTTGCGGGCGTAGGAAGTCCAATAAAGGACGATGATTGCCGTTCATCAATATTGAATTTTGCCAAACGGAGAGCCGAAAACACGGGGATAATAAAGCCTGCAAACCCCACCCAATAGGGTAAACCGCTCTGCGAAAGCATTGAAAGGACTAATACACCAGGAGCTACACCAAAACTCACTACGTCTGCAAGCGAATCTAATTCTTTACCCATTGGGGAGTAAGCATGTAGTAATCGGGCTGCCATGCCGTCGGCAAAATCGAAAACAGCTGCAAGCAAAACAAATAGCAATACCAATTCGTAGTTTCCCCTGAAACCATAATAAATGGCCATGCAACCCGCAAAAAGATTCAAGCTGGTAATGAAATTTGGAATGTGTTTTTTTATCATTATTCTTTGTTTTTACTATCAATCAAAATTGTTACCGGGCCATCATTTACAAGCGCCACTTTCATATCGGCTGCAAAAATACCTGTTTTTACTTCATTCCCTGTTTTTTCGCTAACTTTTTTACAAAAAAACGCATAAAGCGGAACAGCCTTTTCGTGTCCAGCTGCCCGAATGTACGATGGGCGATTTCCTTTACGCGTGAGAGCATGAAGCGTAAACTGGCTGATAATAAGTATTTCGCCGTTAATGTCCATCACCGAACGATTCATTACACCATTTTCGTCATCGAAAATCCTCAACCCCGCCACCTTGCCAGCAAGCCATTCAGCATCTTCTTCGTTGTCAGCATCTTCAATACCTACCAAAATTAGAAAACCTCTTCCCACCGAAGCATGGATAACGCTATCTATTGTAACTGAAGCTACACTAACTCGTTGAATGACAATGCGCATAAAAAACTGAAATTTTATAAAATTTTATTCTTCTCTCCAACGTTTGGATATATCCCCAAAGGCATCTATGCGGCGGTCGCGGAAAAAAGGCCACCAGCGACGAACGTTTTCGGAGCGTTTTAAGTCAATTTCGAGCACAATATTTTCTTCAACTTCGTTGGAAGCTTTGGCCAAGAACTCACCTTGTGGGCCAGCTACAAAACTATTTCCCCAAAACTGAATGCCATTTGTAACCCCCGACGGATCCGATTCGTAACCTACACGGTTGCACGAAATTACGTGAAGGCCATTTGCCACAGCATGTCCGCGCTGCACAGTAACCCAAGCTTCGGTCTGGCGTTGTTTTTCGTCGGTAGTGTCTGTACTTTCCCAACCAATAGCCGTTGGGTAAATCAGAAGTTCAGCGCCGGCCATAGCCATTAGTCGCGCAGCCTCGGGATACCACTGATCCCAACAAACCAATACACCCAACTTGCCAATCGAAGTTTGAATTGGTTCAAAACCTAAATCGCCAGGTGTAAAATAAAACTTTTCGTAATAAGCCGGATCGTCCGGAATGTGCATTTTACGGTATTTCCCAGCTATAGTTCCATCTTTTTCCAAAACCACAGCAGTATTGTGGTAAAGTCCAGCTGCACGTTTTTCGAACAACGAAAGTACAATCACAACGCTTAACTCCTTTGCAATATTGCCAAAACTTTCGGTAGAAGGGCCAGGAATTGTTTCAGCTTGTTCAAAAACAGTAGTATCTTCGGTTTGGCAAAAATAAAGCCCATTATGCAACTCCTGAAGCACAATTAATTCTGCTCCTTGCGCT
>JFJP01044579.1_pt1 | contig 12072 bp, 5 predicted proteins | sample 431651 | NCBI WGS metagenome assembly JFJP01 (sample SAMN02602958, study PRJNA72255) | Microbial mat metagenome, whole genome shotgun sequencing project. | biome: fresh water; feature: sink hole; material: water; isolation source: purple microbial (photo- and chemosynthetic) mats found in... | reverse complement strand
CCGGTATTCAACATTTTAGAACTAAAAGTGCCGGACATTCTTTGGGATTGTAAGCAGCGGCCACTCAGGTCGAACAATTCAACTTTTGAATTTACGCCTTCAACAACGATTCTACTATTTACAGCAAGAATTTTATATTTGTCCGCTTTGATTTCATCTATTACTGCATTTGTACCTTTTTCCCTGAAATAAACTTCATCTAACAAGAAATCAAAAGCTTTCATACTTCCCATTTTGATCACGAAATAATAGTCTTGTGTAACATCGCAAATAAAATTTTTCACACCCCCTGCGGCTGATTGATATGTAATGTCCTTGCCACCCGGAGCGTACCCAGTCCATGAATTTAGATAGCCTATACCTCCATCCTGATAATCGGTCCCTAAAGTAGGCTCTGATGCGCCCAAATAAACCTCCACCCATGATTCAATACAATCAGGAGTGTTATCTTTAAATGCTATATCATATTCGTATGTTTTCCCGGCCACAAGTGATAGCTTTTGATAAGCACAAAATTGGGTGAAATCGGATGCTGGTTGTACCCCAACCACCCTTAAACAACCAGCCTGTCCGTATTGAGGTGTAGAAGTGGTGTATCCCCATGTAGCGGTTGGTGTAGGAGTTGCCGAGTTTAGCATATTTTCTATCCATGCCCCTTTTTCTTCCATATTTCCATTAGCTAAAAGCCCTCCACCTGTAAGAATTGTAACATCCGAAGCCGTTAGTGTCAATTCGTCCAATGAAATATCCATCGTATTGGCATTCCAAAGGCCAATTTTAACTACCAGGTAATAAACGCCAGCAGTTGTACATAGAAGTTTTCTCGAACCGTTAGCACCTGTCTCAAAAGTGTCATCCTTATCCGCAGGCTCATAGCCGGGAATCCATGAGTTATATTCACATAACCAACCATCGGTATAATCTGTTGAACCAGGCACTGTCGCACCAAGGTATATCTGTATGCCTGCATCAATAAGCCCTCCAGCATTGTCAACAAATGCGCCGTTAAAAGTGTAAAGCTTACCCGCCTCAAGGGTTACAGCTTGATAAACTGCAACTGTTGATGATGGAGAGGCTCCTCCTGCTGATGTTACCCTCAAACATCCACCTTGACCAAACGAAGGGGTATAAGTTGTTTCATTCCAAGTAAGTACAGGAAAAGGGGTTCCCGAATTGAGATTGGTAACCTGCCACGATGCAGCAGATTCCATGTTTCCGCCAACAAGTTTATTTTGGGCAGAAACGGCTGTTGCCATTAAAATGGCTAAAAAAAAAGTAAAGATTGTTTTCATAAGCATTTGATTTATTTTAGGTTGGCAATAATTTAGCAAGCTCTATAAGCCCGCTTGCAGTTAGGCTTTGAAGTTACCCTGAAATTATTCAAACATGTTACCAAGGTCTGGAAAATGCAATTCTGTATTTGGATCGAACTTCTCGCTGTTCATATAGTCGAGGATGCTTTTTTCTAATTGCTTTGAAACTGTTCTTTTTTCGATATCAGTTGAAAAATCAACAGTCGATACCAATAGCTTTCCCTTCCCCACTTTACATTCCCATACATACGCCAGCTTATCATTGATATGGTACGAATCAATAACCTGTACCAGCGGTTTTAACTGTTTTGGTGCATTGTTTAAGTACATGGCGTTTGCGTGCATGGCAACCTCCCACCATTGCCAGTTAGAGTAGCTATCGGTTGGGAAATTGGCAAATACAGGAAGTGATGGATCGCATAGCACCCCCAATGTATGCGCCTTTTGAAAATTTTTAAAAAGTGAATTCCAGAATACAGTTGTAAAACAACTCTCCCGGTATCCATCTTTCAATGATTCTTTTTGTGGTAAAAGCAACACACTTTCGCCCGATTCTAATGCACTCTTTGCATCATTGTCCCACTTATTAAAAACCTTAACTTTACTTACGTTTACCTCAACGTCGGAAGGATATACCCAAATATCCCAGGTGTTTTTTATATCTGTTGCTGGTATTTCAATTGATAAGATCAATTTTTGAGGTGCTGCTATTTTATTTAATGAAACCGAAATATCACCCAGGGATGTCAAGCCGCCGGTAGGGATATTAGCCTTGGCAAACTGTCCTTTAAATAATACTTTGCCATTTTCGGAAACAATTGACCATGAGGCATGTGTTTCCAACAAGTCCTTTTCACCAAAATGCGCTATTTCAGCAAATGAAGTAAAAGTTTCGTTTTGTTTCCACACCCGTTTTTCCATTCGTGCCAATGGAACAATGGGTGAACAATACATTCGATGTTGATAGGGTGAAACAATTCCTTTTGATTCCCAAAATGCATCCAAAATTCCCACAACAGCAAGATTCTGTCCTTGATAATCCGTTATTCCCAAAAGGCATATCCCTCCGAAATTGGGCGTTCTCAATGCAGATTCTATTTCTTCTTTATACAATATAGAGGCAAACTTCCCCGAAGCCAGCGCAAAATCAGCGGCATATCCAAGCAGGCCTTTCTCATCTAAAGATTTTTTGATCCTTACATAGTTTGTGTTTTCCAAAACGCCCGTGTACTTTGATATCTCGTCTAATTTTGGAAACATAGCCCATTGGCCTGCTTCGTGCGAAACGATTGGAACTTCAAAATCTCTTATAGCGTTTCGGTAATCACTTTTTGTTTCAGGAGCTTTGGTATTAAACCTGGTTGAAGTAACCACATCACCGCCGCCCCATTCAATGCCAACCAATAGTTTATCTTTAGTCCCGGCATCAGCGGCTTCATAAAAGTCGTCAACACAATTCATCGCAAGGGGATGTGAAGTACAACTGTACAGATGCCTCGAATCATATTGTTTGGCATCGGTTATTGCTTTTTTGGTATTGTCGTTATGGGTAAACCGCTCATTGCCTAATGTTAACATACAGAAGGATGGGTGGTTGCCATAAGCATCTGAAATAGTTTCTAATTCTTTCATCGGATAATCGGCTTTAACATCGCCACCCCAGGCAGATGGCAATTCAACCTGAAGGTAAAAGCCTAACTCATCGGCAGCTTCAAAGGCTGCTTCAGGCGGGCACCATGTATGGAAACGAAGGCTGTTTAGCCCATACTCTTTTGCAACCCCCATCAAATGCATCCAGTCTGCTTTTTCCATACTCGGATAATTCGTAATTGGTGAAGCACCATCATATTCGGCACGTCGCAGGAAGGTCTTTTTCCCATTTATTGCAAAATTCCCGTTTTGTGTAGCGAAGATTCTCATTCCGAATGTTTTGTTGACGACATCTTCAATAACACCATCCACTAACATCTCTATTTTTAACTCATACAAGTTTGGGCTAAATTCTGACCACAACTCTATGGGTTTTGGCAGCAATAATTCCAAACTTTGTTTTTCGATGTTTTCACTTTTAATATTTACGCTTCTTAAATTTTCAAAATCCTCCCCTGCCTTCTTCTTGCGTACCGAAAAGTTGACGGTAATATCTTTTTTATTTTGATTGCCGTTATGCCCAATATTAAAAGTGGTTATAATAGTCCCATTTTCAATATTTGGAAAAATTTGTGCGTTTTTTAAATAAAAAGTATTCTGAACCTGCATTTCTATTTTTCCCAACACACCAGTCCAAGCAGCCCCGTTTTCGCCAACAACTCCATGCCCTACCTGGCGGTACCTTTTATCGTATTTGTTAATAAATACAGTAATTATGTGATCACCTGCTTCTGTTAGTAAATTATTGATTTCAAATTTCTGCGCTACTTCATAACCTGAAGCTTCTCCAATTAATTTGCCATCCCAATACATAGTGCTTATACCAATAGTTCGTTCCATTGAAAAAACAATAGTTTTGCCATCCCATTCCTGCGGAACAGTAACTGTACGTTGTATCCAAAATGGGCCTTCGTAACTTATTTTCCTTTGCAGGCCCTCGGAAAAAGCTTTTTCAGGATATAACTTTGCGCCAATACGTGATTCATCCATGGTTCCCGGCAACTGCATCCAATCGGAAACCAAATAGTCATCCCGCCTAAAATAGATAGAGTAATCCAAATGTAAATCTTTTGTATTTGGCAACTCTTGTTTGTACCATTGCTTCTCAGTTCCTTGATAAAATACATCAAGTGCTACTCTCCACGCACCATCCAAACTTATTGAATTATTGTGTTGTGCCAAGGCACACAATACCTGAAAGCCGCAAATGGCAGTAACTATTAGTTTTTTCATTGTAAGATTCAAATTTCCCGTATTCAATTTATTGACACTTTTAAAGAATCAAACCCATCATTGTGGGCTTCTTTTCCTTTTACCAAATAAAAATCCGCTATTGCGAAATAAACGAAACTGCAATAAAAGGGTGGATTCACCACCCTTTTATTACCATTATTACCATCGTTTTTTGGCAGCAAAATTTGAAACTACCAGTTTGGGTTTTGCTCCAAATTTGGATTTATAAGGATTTCTTTTGTTGGGAGAGGCCTTAAATAATGTTTTTCGGGGTTGAAGAACCTGCCGGTACTACTTTCGGCAATAATAAACCCTCCGGCATCCGTTTTGCTTTGCCAACTTGCCTTTGCATAGGGGTTTTTGTTCGATCCGCTTATAAGCACGGGGTCTGTCCAAGCTGTGCCCACAATTTTTATCCCTCTAATATCCTGTATCATTTCATTTTCAGCCGTTTTCCACCGTCTTAAATCATCATACCTGAAATTTTCCAATGCCAGTTCAACTGTCCTTTCCCTTCTTATTTCCGTTTTCATATCCAAACCATTCGAAGAAACAGAAGTATTTGTTAAAACTGGCATGTTTACCCTCTGCCGGATGAGATTTATTGATTTATTCAAATCGGCATCGGAAATGGATCCGTTTTTCTCAAAAGTAGCCTCAGCGTAAATTAAAAGCACCTCAGCATATCTTATTAAATGGTTATCGAAACTGTAGTTAGGGCTTTCGCCTTGAGCGTTGGCATAAGCATTTTCAGAAACATATTTATAAGTTGTGTAACCAGTATTAGGTACTCTTTGAGGGTAAAAAGGCCAGTTTATGGTCATGGCCATACGGGGATCGCGGTTTTGGAACTCAGATGTTGTGGTGCCATATCCTTGGAATAAGGGTGAAATGGTTATGGGCATCCCATCGTTGCACAAATACATATCGGCCAATTTTTTGGTTGGAAGGTAACCGAGCCTTTGGATCAAAGCAGGGAACACTTGGCCTTCGATATCCTTTTGATATCGGCGGTCCAATATAACCTCCTTTGAATCATCGCCTTCTTCAATAAATAAATAGCGGTAACTATCAAGGCCTTTATCATTGAATAAATCATATTGGGCGCTTGCAATAACACTGTTTGAGGCTGCGATAGCTGTTTCGAGATATCCATTTGCATTTGCATCACCCCTGTATTTACCCCATGTGCCTTCAAACAGAGCAACTCTTGCTTTTAATGCATCAGCCGCCCCTTTTGTAACCCTTCCTTTGTCTGCAGCTTCCAATGCTGTGCTTAAAGGCAGGTCGTTAGCGGCTTCGGTTAAATCCTGAAGGATAAAATCAACAATTTCCTTTCTGCTGGCTCTTTGACCATATAGAGCATCGCTGTCTAAATCCAATACCTCCGTAATCAGTGGAACTCCGCCATAAAGCTTTAATAATCGCCAATAATTATAAGCCCTGAAAAACTTTGCTTCGGCAGCATATACCTTAACATCTTTTGCTATAGCTACAGTTTTTGCTTTGGATATGATGTTGCAACATCTTCGGATATAGACATAAGGAGTATTCCAATCCCCGGAAGTTTCTGTGGGTTGATAGGTCCCGTTACTGATTGAATTCGTAGTGTTGTATGCTATATCTGATTCTGTGTCGCCAAAACCTTGCCCTTCTAACGAGTAATACAGGTTATTGGCGCCCATCTTGAAATCGGCAACAGTTTTCCAGAACGAGGCATCAGAAATAGTGTCTTTTGGGGTCAAATCAAGATCTTTTGCACATCCTGAAAGCAGGATTGCAACAACGACCGATTTAAGTATTATATGTTTCATGATCTTTAGTTTTAAGTTGAAGGTATTAGAATTTAATGTCGGCACCAAATGAAATAACGCTACTAAGCGGATACGTCTGTTCATCCCCACGTGTTTCTTCCGGATCGTATGATTTATTCCATGTTCCTTTACAAATAGTGAACAAGTCCTTACCACTGGCATAAACACGTACGCTTTGCATTTTTAAGCTACTGCAAATGGACTGAGGGATATTATAAGCCAACGTTATTTGTTTAACTCTTAGGTAAGCCATATTGTCGATACGCATGGCCGAAGTCCTCCAGTTCCAGTCCCTTAGCTCGTCGGCACCAACACCTCCGGGAATAATGCGCGGATATTGAGCATCGGGATTTTCTGGGGTCCAGTTTTTGCCATAAAAATATTCCAATGGTTGGTGCCACACCCAATAGTATGGTTGTCCGAAATCCCAATATTTAATTTCACTCCTTTGCCCAACTCCCTGGATAAACACGCTTAAATCGAAATTTTTGTACGACAGATTGATGTTGGCAGAATATGTATAACGAGGCAGCTTGTTCCCTAAATACACCATATCCCCTTTAGTGCCTTGCGACGGGTCGCCATACGATGTTATTTTGCCATCCCCATCAATATCTTTAAACATTACATCTCCAATCCCAATACTGGCAGGGATGCCCAGCAATCCTTTGTAGTGTGCCAATTGCTCCTCATTTTGAATAATCCCATCAAATTGGTAGCCAAAATAGGAATAAAGGGAATATCCTTGGCGTGTGTTATTTAGCCCTTCGTAATATGCATCATTCCCTTTAAGCTCCACAAGGTTGTTTTTGCTGTCGCTCAACGAGGCTGAAACGCTGTACCTAAAATCTCCTTTCTTATCTGCCCAGCTAATCGAAGTTTCCCAGCCTTTGGTTTCGAGTGTCCCAGCATTACTTGTGGGAGGGCTTCCGCCCAATGTTGCTGGCACCTGCACCCCAACGAGCATTTCTTTGTTTTTCTTGATAAAATAATCGAAACCTGCTGTAAGCCGCGAATCCAAAACTGCAAAGTCGAGGCCAACATTGGTCGTTTCAATTGTTTCCCAGCTTCGGCTGGAAGATGCTATGCTTGATTCAGCGCCCGATAACCCTACATTAGGCGAACCAAGTGGATATGTGCCATAAATATAAACCAGTGGTATGTAATCGTAGTTGCCAAAGCTCAGCTCCTGGTTGCCTGCTTGGCCCCATGAACTTCTCAATTTGAATTTGTCAAATACGTTCAAAGATTTGAAAAACTCCTCCTCTGATAAATTCCACGATGCAGATAAAGCAGGGAATACCGCACTCCATCGTTTTTCTGGTGCAAATTTTGAACTCCCGTCCATCCTGGTGGTAAAATCTAAAAACAACTTATTGCCATAAGAATAGCTGAACCTTCCAAAATAGGAATTCAAGGCATTGCCGGATGCACTTCCTGTGAAATTCTTGGTATAATCCAATTTGGTTTTATCAGACAGGTTCAAGCTAAACAGTTCGTTACTAGTAAAGTTATACCCGGTAGTTGACTGATAAGCACCATCATATCCCTCGAACGCAGTACCCACCATCAAATTGATATGGTGTTTGGTAAACAGCGTCTTATTATAATCCAGGTAGTTTGTAAAGGTTTTATATAGACTGGTAGAATTTGCATAATAAGCTGAATTGGGATCGTTATAAATTCCCTGGCTACCTCCTGTCCAGTCATACGCCTGAAATTTAGGATAATTGGCATTTCCGTGCCAGTACCCGAGTTCTACCCCAATTTGAGAAATAAATTTCAATCCCTCAAAAATCTTTACATCGGCTTTAAAATTGGTTGAAAACCTGGAATAATCGGATGTGCTCTGCCCCCCCTCCACTAAATCAGACACAGGGTTGCCATAGCCCTGATACTTATAATACTGTCCAATTGAATTATAAACCGGTAAATAACTCCAACTTCTACATAAAACCCTCAGAGCTTCTCCCAAAAAACTGGGTTCCGTTGTGGTTGCATTATCAAAAGTGGTCCTGGTTTCAATATTTATCCGATTTAACAGGTTAAAGTCGTAATTTAACCTTAAGTTATACCTGTTCGCTTTATTCTCGCCATATTTAAATACGCCTCCATTGGTTTCGAATCCAGCAGAAAGAAGGTATGTATTGTTATCGCCACCACCTGATATGCTCAAATTGTGCATCTGTTGAACCCCAGTTCCATAAACAATTTTGTTCCAATCAAAACTTTGATAAAAACCTGGGTAATTTTCTAAATATTTCATCCAACCACCATTAGGGTCTGGTTCGGCATTGGCCGCAATTTTATCAAAAACTGATTGATCCAATCCCGGCTGGCCAACATTTCGCATCCCTTCATCATACATTTCGGCCAACTGTGTTGTGTTGGTCATTTTCTTCAAAAATTGGGGTGTTTTTATCCCATAGTTATAGGAATAGGAAACGGAGGGTTTCCCTTTTTTCCCTTTTTTGGTTGTAATGAGTATTACCCCATCAGCAGCACGGGCACCGTATATGGAAGCTGACGCATCTTTTAAAACAGTAACATCGGCAACATCGTTAGGGTTAAGCACATCCATATTTCCTGCAACCCCATCAATCAACACCAAAGGTTTGTTCCCATTTATGGATGAGTAACCCCTAATTTGCAATGAGTAACCCTCTGCTCCGGGTTGGCCGCTGCTCCGGGTTACGGTAACACCTGATAAGGCTCCCTGCAAAGCATCCATGGTATTGGTGATTGGCCTCGCTTCAAAAGTTTTACTGTCTGTTTTAACAATAGAACCTGTGATTGCTCCTTTAACTTTAGTGCCATAACCAATCACTACTACTTCTTCCAAGTTTCGGGCATCAGCTACCAACAACACATCCAAACTCGATTTGCTTTGCAATTCAATGGTTTGGGATGTATATCCAATATATGAAAAAATGAGTGTGGCATTTGCATCAGGAACCTCTAAAGAAAATTTGCCATTAACATCAGTTATTGTTCCTTTGTTGGTCCCTTTTATTTGAATGCTTACCCCTGGAAGAGTGCCGTTTGCGTCCTTAACTGTTCCGGTTACTATAATGGGTGGGTTTTCATTCCGTGCCAGTTTGTTGAAACCTTTAAGGTTTGTGTTGTTAGTTAGTATAATCTGCTTGCCAACACATGTGTAAGCAACATCAGTTTCCTTAAACAATTGTTTTAGGATTTCATCAATCCGCTGGTTCTTTGCCGAAACGCTTACTTTTCGGTTTACATCGATCAACTTGAGGTTGTAAAGGAAGAAGAAATCGCTTTTTTCTTCAATTTGCAGCAAGGCATCTTTTACAGATGCATCTTTAAGACTTAGGTTCAATCGGGTCGATTGTGCATAAATGCTTTCGGCCCGCAACGAACCCAGCGAAATTAAAATGATGATTAGGGTTAGCTTCATGGTCATCAAAATTTTTCTAAAGAGATGGTCTTTTTTAGGCTCCCATCCCGTGAGCCCTGGTTTTTTTTTCATACCTTTGTAATGATTAGGGTTAGCAACTAATTATTTCGGTATCCTTTCTTCGAAAAAGAATGCCGTTTTTATGCCGGAGTTGGTATTGAAGTATCTTCTCCGGTATTTTTTTATTCCTTCTTCTTCATTAAAATTACTTTTTGTTTGGTGAAAGTTCCATCAGGTAAAGGTTTACTTTCAATTATCTGATAATCGATAGGTGCAGAAATTTTAAGCATGTTCAATACCTGCGAAAGGGTTTCATCCGAAAAGGTAGCTTTATAAATGTAATCATTGATCTCCGGGTCTTTAACAGAAATCTCTACATTAAACCAGCGGCTGAGCCGTTTAACAACCTCGTTCATTGAATCGTCACTGAAAATCAGGTCCCCATTGCGCCAGGCTATATACTTTTTTACATCAACCTCTTCGTAAGCTACTTTTTGCGATTTTTTTGTATAAACTACCCTTTGCCCCGGATGCATGAAACCATATTGCTTTCCGCTGTTATAAAATCCTGAAAACAACTTAACCTTTCCAGTAACAAGAACTACTTCGGAAACAGATTCATCGTCGTAACTCACAACATTAAAAGAAGTTCCCATTACTTCAACATTGAGCTCGTTTGCATTAAGCAGAAAGGGTATGTTTTCATCTTTAGCAACTTCCAAATATGCTTCGCCTATCAATTTCACTTGTCTGTGTTTACCTGTAAACCTTAGAGGGAATTGCAAAGTTGAACCCGAATTTAACCAGACCTTGGTCCCGTCGCTAAGTGTTAGCTGCGATACCGTTCCTTTACTGGACGAAATAGTCTGTATTATGGAACCTGTTTCAGAAAGCCTTTTTAACGAATTGTTGCTTATTGTTAAATATGAGGCATAAGCAAGCAGGGGTATTATTAGAATTGCTGCAATACGCTGTAGGATTTTAACCCAATTGGTACCCGAAACTTCCTGATCAAGCATAGGGCTAATTTTTTTTAAGGCTTCGAACGAATTAAATTGTTCCATTTCCTGTAAAAAGGGCATGGCATCCCAAGTATAAGCCATCTCCCGGAATAATTTTTCATTTTCTGGTGATTCCTGCCGCCAGCTATCTAAAACCAATCGGTTTTCATCAGATATATCACCGGATAAATAACTGGCCAACAGTGCTTCTATATCGTTAAATTCAGTGTTCATTAAGCGAAATTTTAATCAAGGGATTTATTGGGAATTTAAAACACAAGCAATTGGTTTAATCCAAGGGTTTCGGCGATGCTTCTGATAGATTTATGTTGAGAACCTTGCAGACAGTTCGCATTTCCAAAATATCAGCTCATTTTCAGCAATAAGCTAAAACCTCCTTAAAAGCATAAAGTTATAAATTTATTCAGAGCTATTGCTTTGTTCTCTTAACCGTTCGAGTATAAGACGATAGACGATACATAAACACATATAAAAAAAACGACTTTTTCTATTTCAATAACCAAATAACCAGCCAGAGCGGCATGAATTCAGCAAGTTCGATTCTTAAAATTTTAAGGGAATTACTGATTTGTAACTCAACAGTACGTTTTGAAATGCCAAGTTTGTCAGATATTTCCTGATTTGATAGTCCATGTAGCCTACTGTTTTCAAATATTTCGCGGCAACGTGGTGTTAATTTTGCCAAACTGGCTTCTATTGCTTGACGTAATTCTGCTTCGGCAAACCAGTAATCAACTGATGTTTCAAAACTATCAGAACCAAAAAGCATAAACGTCCGATACTTTTCTGCCACTTTTCTGTGTTTCAAGGCATCGAGGCATCTATTTTTAATGGAAGTAAAAAGGTAGGATTTTAAAGAATTATTGATTTTGAGTTTAGGGCTTTCCATCCAAAAAGAGACAAAAAAATCCTGGACCAAATCTTCTACTGCCTCTTTATCGTTGAGATATTGCATACTAAATGCACATAGTCCAGAATAGTAGTAATTAAAAACGTAATCAAAAACTACCTTTTCCCTTCTGATTAAACCTTCTATCAATAAACTTTCTTTCAATACGGTAAGATTTGTTCGGTCACAAAAGTAGACTTTTCATTGTTTTACACAAAAATAATATAAATTTAACAGTATATTTGATTTTTAAAAACCGAAGCATTTGATTTTCCACTGCTTATGTTTAATTTTTGAAATAAAAAAACAGATTTCCTAAAGCACTGCGGCTAAAGCGCTTTGATTGCTTAAAATGCCTAAGTTGATAATGCAGAAGCATTTAACCCTTAAATTTTGGCAAAATGCCGCACACAGGAATCCTCCAAACTAAGCAAATGTTAAAACTGTTTGCGGCCAAGTTGGTGGATAATGTCGCTAACAAAATTAACAAGGAACTTTATGCATTATAGCTGCTTCAAACTTTAGGCAATTAATAGTTGCAATCATTGAGTCCGCTCCGGTAACCCTAAAAACTAAACCACAGAGCGTTGTACTGAGTGCCCACTGAGACTTCGGCATGAGCTCACCATTCAAATGCCCAACGTTTAGCAATATCATAGAAATTCGAAGTTTGTATTATAGCGAGCTCAACATTTGTAAAATTATCGTTCGTTTTTAAACTTAGATTGTC
>JFJP01040754.1_pt1 | contig 12072 bp, 10 predicted proteins | sample 431651 | NCBI WGS metagenome assembly JFJP01 (sample SAMN02602958, study PRJNA72255) | Microbial mat metagenome, whole genome shotgun sequencing project. | biome: fresh water; feature: sink hole; material: water; isolation source: purple microbial (photo- and chemosynthetic) mats found in... | reverse complement strand
TATAAGCCTTTGGTAGTAAATACCGAAAAGCAATCGGACTATGCTAAGTTCCTGAATAACATCAAAACTGGTACTTCCGAACCTCGTTTCATCGACATAGAAGCCGATGTAAAACACGAAACTTTGCGCACTGGCGTAGATTTGTATTTTGTGAAAAACGATCTGAACGATGTATTCAATATTGAAATGCGTTTCGATGTAGGTACTCACTACATGCCTGAGTTGGCTTATGCTGCTGATATAATGAACTATGCAGGTACCACTACCATGGATGTGGCTACGTTTAAACGCGAACTCAGCAAATTGGGGGCTTCGTATCAGGTACGTGTTTCTGAAAGTTATCTGACTGTGATGGTGGAAGGTATAGATTCTAAACTGGAACCTACACTGGCTCTCATAAACCAGATGCTCATAAACCCTGTAGTGGAGCAAAACAAAATAGATGTATTGCTGGAAGGTGAAAAGCAAAAACGCAAAATGGAGCGCAGCGAGCCTGATGAAATATCTTCGGCTTTGTACACTTACATTCTGAAAGGCGATAATTCTTCATACATCAAAAGGCTTACACTGAAGGAAATAAAAAAATTGAAAGCCCAGGATTTGGCCAACAATTTTAAAACTGCCCTGGCATATTCAGTACAAATTCACTACACCAGTAAGATAGAAATGTCTGATTTTAAGCCTGTTTTCGAGAAAACCATACAGTTGCCTGCCAATCTGAAACAAGGTGATGCGCCTATTTATATAGAGCCTATAAAATATGGCGAAAATGTAATCTACTTTGTAAACCGCAAAGATGCCACCCAGAGCAAAATAAGTTTCCTGATAAACGGTGCACCTACAACTCCCGATGTAGCAGTAAGCCTCGAAGCGTTCAATACCTATTTTGGGGGCGATTTCAGCGGCTTGGTGTTGCAGGAAATACGCGAATTCAGATCATTGGCTTACAGTGCCTATGCACTTTACTCCCCAGCCAACAAAGTGGGCAGGGTAGGGTATTTCAGAGGTGGACTCGGCACCCAGTCCGACAAAACCGTTGAAGCCATTGAAGTATTCAACAACCTCGTTCGCGAAATGCCTAACAAAGAAGACCGCCTCGATTTTATACGCGATTACCTCAAGCAATCTTCACTTACACGCAAACCAACCTTCCGAAACCTCAGTACCGTGGTTGAAAGCTGGAAGCTAATGGGCTACAACGATGATCCATCTAAGATTAAATGGCAAAAGTACGAGTCATTGACTTTCAAAGACATAGAGGAATTTTATACTGAAAATATAAAATCTAAGCCTATGGTTATTACAATCGTCGGAAACAAAAAGAATATCGACATGAAAGGACTCAAACAAAACGGATGATAGCGCAATGCTTTTATCCGTTTTTTTGTTATATTTGAATCTGGCTGTTTTTGCTAAAGAAATTTCAATTCACTCTATTATGAAAATCAAAATTGTTCAAGCCGATAACTATAAATTACAAGCAGTAAAAATTATCAGATTCCTTACTACTTCCGACTTGAAATCTGCTAAAGAAGCAGTGGATAATAAGTTGGAAATAGAAATGGACAATACCTACGATAATCCGGCAAATGTGCGTGATGTATTTATAGCCCACAATCTCAAAACAGATTTTGATATAGTAAACAATACCATAGTTGTTAGTATTTTGGGGCCCCTGCATCAAGACAACAATAAAATGGCGGAGCATAGCACCCCTAAGCATGATTCCAACGAGCCTACTTTCGACGAAATTGCGGCTGAGCTTATACCCGAGGCACAAAAGATACCCCACGCAATATTCAATGCCCCTAAAAATCCTGAGAATTCTTTTTACAAAATAAACTCTAAGAAACAGGATGAAAGGCCCGGAAGCACCACCCAGGTGCAGGCTTACCTGAGTCAGCAAAATCATAACAAAGCAATCAACACGGGTCTTACTACGGCTGTCTTCATGGCGCTCGCATTTTCTGTCCTCAATTGGACTGTGTTCAATATTCCTTTTTACATTTATTCTTTAGCCATGGCTTTTGGCATTTCATATCAAATGCGCAAAAAGGGGCAAATGCTCGATGTGAAATATGGGTTTACTGCAGCTAAATACTTTCTGATAGCTACCTATGCAGTTTACGCCAGTTCTGTTGTCAGGTTTTTGGTGAACGATTTGCTCAATTTCAATGAATTTCTCTACTCATTTACTTTCGGCATTTTAAATGATGGAAACTGGGGTGCCCTTATTATTGGTTCCTTAATATCGGTGTTCAATGCCTACCGTACTGTTCCAAAAGACATACGTGAAGAGGTTATGCGACTCAATAAAGAACTTCAAAAGAGAGATATGGTTTATAATACTGGAAAAGGCATCATTTCCAAATCCAATTCTTCCTCCAAAAAGCAAAATTCAGCAGATCATAAAATTGCAAACAATGTTGTGTTGCCAAAATACTTGCATGGCGAAAGCAAAGAAATTGATGCCCGTAAGAAAAGCCGACGTGATGATTATCAGAAAATTAAAAATAAACATCGCGATGAAGAAAATGAAAGAATGGATACCAACAGGTTCAACAAAAGTGGGAAAGAAATAAAATTTTAGGTAAAACATTTAAACAAACATGAATCGTACCGCATTGGTTTTCGGCGCTACCGGAATGGTAGGGCTTGCGCTTGTAAAAGAGCTTATTGCTAATAAGCAATATACCAGCATTATGCTATTTGTTCGCCGGAACCTCGATATTTCCGATGAGCGGTTGAGCCAGATTATAATCAACTACGATAATATGGCCGAAATGGCTCCGCTCGCAGTGGGACACGATTTGTATTGCTGCCTGGGGACGACTATGGCTAAAGCCGGCTCTAAACTTGCTTTCCGCAGGGTAGACTATGATTACCCTGTGCAAATTGGTCAAATAGCTATAAAAAACGGTGTAGAAAATTATACACTCATATCTTCTATCGGTGCCAATAAATCGAAATTCAGTTTTTACCTGAATACAAAATTTGAAACTGAAGAAGCCATCAGAGCCCTCAATTTTAAGCGTTTCAACATAGTCAGACCATCGTTGCTGTTGGGTGATCGGGATGAGAAACGAACTGGTGAAAAAATTGGCATTGTACTCGATAAATTGCTTTCACCGCTTTATTTCGGGAAAATGAAAAAGTATGCCGGCATACAATCTCGAACAGTGGCGAGGGCTATGATTCAGATTACTTTGTCCGACAAAGATGGTAGGGTTTATGAGTCTGATGAACTTCAGATTTTGGGCAAATAGTTTTACCCTCATTTGTAAGATGCACACCCAAAAATACAATACCGAATTACAGACTACTTCCGACGGTTCGCATACCTTATATCGTTCCGATATAGATGAGCATTACCACAGCACCCATGGTGCCATTACCGAGGCTGTGCATGTGTATGTGCGTGCGGGCATGTTGCAGGTTACAAACTCGCCCATCAGGATATTTGAAGTTGGGTTTGGTACAGGGCTCAATGCTCTGGTAAGCCTGCATGAAGCGCAAAACAGCAATTTGCTAATTGAATACACAAGCATAGAATTCAATGTGTTGAGCTCGGAAAAGTATCTGGCTTTGAACTATGGCAGTATATTGAACCTGGATGAAGCCTGGGCAACCATTCACCATGCAAACTGGAACGAAAAAGTTAAACTGAACGATTTTTTTACCCTTTACAAAATAGAAGCGGACTGGCTCAGTTTTGAAACCGATGAAAAATTTGATGTAGTGTACTACGATGCCTTCGCTCCTGAGAAACAGGAAGAAATGTGGTCGGAAAAACTTTTTCAGAAAATATACAATATGCTCAATACCCATGGCATGCTTGTAACGTATAGCGCCAAAGGAATCATAAAACAAGCGCTACGTGCAGCCGGATTTAAAATAAAACGCCTGCCCGGACCTCCGGGCAAGCGCCATATGATTCAAGCAATCAAGATTTAACCCAATTGTTCTTTGTCTCTTTTGAAAACAGACTTTTCTGAATGCGATTTCATTTTCTTGAACCCTATATACCAAAGCACTATGATGAAAGGTATAAAGGTGAGCAGGAGCAAATCGTTTTCGGACATGAGGAAAAAATCGTAGAGCCCATGCAATAGAAATGGCACTAAGAATGCCAGAAACATGTAATACGTTTGCTTTGCGGGAACAAATTTGGCAAGGCCAAAGTAAAATCCCATAGCTACGCCAAACAATGCATGTGCGGGTACTGCAGTAAGCGCCCTGAGTATGCCCGTGCCTACTCCGCTTTCAATCACGTAAAAAATATTTTCGACAGCCGCAAAACCAAGTGAAATGTAGGTAGCATACAAAATGCCATCAAACAACTCGTTGAAATTGCGATTGCGCCATACTATCAGCAAAAAAGCCAGATATTTAAATAGCTCCTCGGTGAATGAAGCTACTACAAAGGCATCGTATCCCACATAAATCAAGAATCGTTCAGGCAAGTCGGAATATTCGTATTGACCGAATCCGTCGAGTTCAGTTAGGATAAAAAAATTGTTGGCAAACTTGGTAAGCCATACCTCTACTACCAAAATGGGCACAGTTATAACAGCGCCTACTGCCAACGAAATCAACAATGGCTTGATGGGTTCTTTTTCGTATTTATCACGTGAATAAAGATATAGAAGGACTATAAGAACCGGTGCAAGGGCTACAAGTAATAATATTTCCATGGTATACTCTTTTTTTACGAAATATACATATTTTTTGAATGTATAATTCTGTGTTGCGAAATTATTTGGGGAGGAATATGATGTGATGAGTTCTTGGGATTCCAGAAATACACCAATGGGGTAAAACATGAATAGCCCAGAACGAAGTTCGAAGGATTATGAATATGCCAGAAATCGGAACCCCTTGGATTTCAGTTTGAATCTTCCAGACTTATTTCGGACTACACAACTTAAAAATACTGATTCAGAAATGGTTAAAACTACCGCTGTGGATAAAACGAATTGAACGATCTTTTCTTTTTAACAAAATAAGCCCAAAGCAAACTTTTGTGCACCATAGCCGGCGCATTGTTCAGCAAACTCTGCTCTCTGATGTGCTTACGCTGCCATAATAGTTTGGGCAAAGAGAAATAAAATGCGAAATGCGATTTTATTACACTGAACAGAAATTTTGGATGACCTTGAAATATGTATAGAACTGCAGAAAGCCCATCGAGTACCAATCTTGTAAGTATTAGCGGCAGCAGATGCAAGTATGGCAAATTGCGAAAAAGCATAAATAAGCTATTTCGGTGATTGAGATAAATTTTGAAAGGATGCTTATTGGGCAAAGTACCGCCACCCACATGATATACTTTTGAGAAAGGCAAGCACCAAATTTCGCTTCCCATTTTTTGAAAACGCCAGCATAGGTCTATTTCTTCCATATGAGCAAAAAAATCTTCGGCAAATCCTCCGGCTTCCAAAAAATCTTCGCTGCGCACAATCATACAAGCTCCTGTAGCCCAAAATATTTGCATTGGTACGTCGTGCTGTCCTTTGTCTTCTTCCACTATATCGAGCATGCGCCCCCGGCAAAACGGATACCCCAGATAGTCCAGAAAACCCCCAGCAGCACCGGCGTATTCAAACATGGTTTTGTTGTGGTATGAAAGTATTTTTGGTTGAACAGCAGCTACCTGAGGTCTTTCTTCCATAAAACTGATGATGGGAGTAAGCCAATCTGGTGCAACTTCAATATCAGAATTAAGTATTACATAGTAATTGGCATCAATGCGAGCCAGTGCACGGTTGTATCCACCAGTAAAACCATAATTTTTATCAAAAACTATGGTTTCAACAGTAGGATAGTTTTGTGCCAAAAAAGCAAGCGAATCATCGGTAGAGGCATTGTCGGCCACTATGATACGGCATGCTTCGGTTTGGGTATTTGCTATAAGGGATGGTAAAAACTGCTCAAGATATTTACGGCCATTCCAATTGAGAATTACAACTGCTACCGTGGGGGCTGATTTCATATTTTTTTCAGGAATTGAAAATATCTTTTACTGCTTTCAGAAAGTCGTTATAAATATGTGCGTTGGTGGCAATTATTTCTTTTCCGTATACATAGGTATCTCCTCCTTCAAAATCTGAGACGGTGCCTCCTGCCTCGGTTACGAGCAATGCACCGGCGGCTACATCCCAAGGCTGGAGACTATATTCGTAAAATGCCTCGAACCTTCCACAAGCAACGTATGCCAAATCGGTAGCAGCAGAGCCTAAGCGGCGAAGACCGTGTGAGTTTTTCATGAAATAAGAAAGCGAATTCATGAATAAATCTAGCCTGGAATAATTATAGTAAGGAAATCCGGTAGCTATCAGCGAATCGTTTATACTAGTTGCATTCGAAACCTGTATTCTGTTTCCATTCAGGAAAGCGCCCTGTCCTCTGATGGCATAGAAGCACTCGTCCATGCTAATTTCATACACCACACCTATTTCGGGTACGCCATTTATAACCAAAGCCACGCTTATGGCATAAGGGTTTAGACCATGTATGAAATTGGTGGTTCCATCCAATGGGTCAATTATCCAAAGATTTGCATTTTCAATGGTTTCAGTAGTCCCTTCTTCTGCCAAGAAAGCACTATCTGGCAACAAATTGGCCAATCCGCTTACCAGCATTCGCTCTGCAGCCTTATCTACATAGGTTACAAAATTGTGTACCCCTTTGTGTTCAACTTTAGAAATATCAAATTTCTGACGTTCTTCTTTTATAAACGTCCCTGTTTGTTTTACCACATCTATGGTAGCAAGGCAGAGAGATTCTGACAGCATTCTTAGTATGTTTTTAATTTTTCTTTGTTTCTGTATAGGACAATAACTCCTGCAATACCAAGGAGAATAGAGAATGTGGAAATTATTTCGGCTTGGGTGATTTCTGCACCGAATATATGGTATACGTTGTTTACTCGTATTTTCTCAATAAAAAAGCGTTCAAATCCAGCAAATATCAGGTATATAGAGAATATCATACCCGGAATATTGATTCTCTTACGTATAAACCACAATACTAGGAATATCACAATCATCATAGTGGTTTCGTAAATGGGGGTAGGGAAAACCGGATTTACCAGTGCATGGCAATGTTTTCCGGCACAGTCGGCCATAACTTCGCCTGCATTGATAACGTTGTTTGGGTAGTGCGATGACCAAACCCAGTCGGGCAACCAACTGAGTGAAGAGGGAATTGCTTGCGTATTTTCGACCCCCCAACAACCATCGCCAGATATTTGACAACCCATGCGACCCACTGCATAAGCTATAGCCAGCGCTGGAGCAGCCACATCGGCCACATGCAGCACTTTCATACCATGTTTGCGTGTATACCATATTACAGCTATGGCGCCAAATATAAGTCCACCGTAAAACGAAAGACCACTGAATGAGAGAAGTGCATCTATCGGGTTGGCTATCAGGTCGTCTATATTTTCGAGGTTGTGAGCTATTTTCGAACCAATAATACCGGAAACTGCAGCGACCATCAAAATGTTTCCAGTCTGCTCATGCGGACGTATCAATTTCGTTTCCAAACGGGGCTTTGCAAGCTTTTGTTTGTTTTTATCGCGCCATGTGAGGTACACAGAGCCTGCCGCAAATAAAATGCCACCCAGCCAGCTTCCATCTCCCGAAAGAATAAATTTCTGGGGATTGTCTACAAAAGTGGAGTAATCGGTGATAGCATATAAAAGTTTGAAGCCTATTACAAAACTTACCAATCCGGAAATGGCCATTTCCTGCCAGTTAGCAGGTTTTCCAATCCATTCTTTACGCTCGGTAGCTTTAAGTTTGCCTTCTTTTTCTTTCCTCTTAAACTCATTTACGATAACCCAGGCGCCAGCCAAAAAGGCCATAGCCACCATGAAACCGTAACTCTGAATGGGAAGTGGTATATGAATGCCAAAAATCCCTTCAATCAAATCCGTTAGTGTTGGGTACATAGTTCAAATCTTTATTTTGCACGCAAAGATATGTATTTGTGCGAAGTATCCAAGAGTTGAAAGAATTTACAACTCAGGGCATAGGTATATGTGTCTTTATGAATTAGTAAACAGCCTATTAACAGTTTTTGTGAATTAGATGTTGAAAATATTAACTTGCAGACAAAACATATTTTTTTACTTTTGTAAGCCGTCTGCCCACCTACCGGAATTTGCCGGACGTTTGTGGGTGATTTCATCTGATAAAGAATAAATTAATACATAAAAAAATGAAGTTTGTAGTATCTAGCTCAGAACTTTTAAGCAATTTACAAGCAATTAACAAAGTTATTACTACTAAAAACACATTGCCCATTCTCGACAATTTCCTTTTCGAACTGGAAAGCAACGAATTGGTTATTACCGCATCTGACCTTGAAACAACCATGGTTACCCGTCTGATGCTTGATAATGTGGAAAGTGCTGGTTCTATTGCTATTGAGGCAAAACGCCTTACTGATATATTGAAAGAATTTCCGGAACAACCTCTTACTTTCGACATCAATACCGATGCATTTTCAGTTGATATCTACTCAGAAAATGGTAAGTATAGCGTAATAGGGCAGAATGCTGAAGATTTTCCTAAATCGCAAGAAATTAATAGTAATAGTGTAGTACTCGATATTCCGGTAGATGTACTTTTACGTGGAATTTCTAAAACCGCTTTTGCTACTGCTGACGACGAACTTCGTCCAATTATGAATGGTATTTTTGTTGAATCAAAAGAAAACAGCATTACCTTCGTAGCTTCAGATTCACACAAAATGGTGCGTTATCGCCGTCACGATGTAAAAGCTGCTCAGGATTCTTCTTTCATCCTTCAGAAAAAACCAGCTGCATTGCTCAAAAACATCATTGCTAAAATGGATGGCGTAGTTCGTCTGAGATTCGACAGCAAAAATGCCCGTTTCGAGGTAGCCAATTATACACTTATTTGCCGCCTGATAGAGGGCAACTACCCAAATTACGAATCGGTAATTCCTAAAATCAATTCCAATAAACTTATCATCGACCGTGGTGATTTTGCTACCACCATTCGCCGTGTGGCTGTATTTTCAAATCAGGCAAGCAACTTGGTGAAACTTGCACTCGAAGGCAATCAAGTGACCATTTCTGCCCAAGACCTCGATTTCTCAATTTCGGCTTATGAAAAACTGAGTGCCAGCTACGATGGTGTAGATATGAACATTGGTTTCAAATCTAGCTTCCTGCTCGAGCTACTCAACAACACCGCTTCGCATATGGTGGTTCTTGAAATGAGCGAGCCAGCCAAAGCCGGTCTTATAGTTCCTTTCGAGCGCGAAATGGAAGACGAAGATTTGCTCATGCTTATCATGCCTATGATGATAACTGCGTAACCTATTGAGATTTAAATAGAAAAATTCTTTTATAATCGTACAAAAACGCTTCAATGCCATAAAAGCATGAAGCGTTTTTGTTTTATTCGTGTGTAAATTGATTGATTTAATATTATCTCCCGCTTTTTTCATTCGAAACAGAAAGGGGAATGTTTTATTTGTTTCAAAGTAAATTTTTTATCTTTGCCTTTATATATAAGCAGATATGAAAATTGTAGATAAGGTAATTTCAAAGTTGGAAGATTATATACGCAACAATGTTTATGAAAATATTGAATCTGATGCCTTTGAACTTAAAAGCCAACCTGCAAATAAAAAAGATACAGCTTTCAATTCCATAAAACAAACCATTTGTGCTTTTCTGAATACCGATGGGGGAATTGTTTTAATAGGTGTGAAAGAGGATGTACATGCTAGAAAATACATTTTTACTGGGTATAATAGCGATTTTGAGGAAATTTTTAAAAGCCTTCATAAAGATTTGGTAAACGATGCCAATAATCTGAATGTTGATGTAGAGGATTATATAACGCTGAAGCTTCACGATTTTCTTGGCGGAAAAGTTCTTGCCATTTACGTGGATAGTTTGCCGCACGATAAAAAGTACGTTTTTTATAATAAAATAGCTTATACGCGCAAACTGACCGGTGATCATCCAATAGGAAAATTAAAAATTGAAGCACAGGAAGAGTATAAACAGGAAATACAATATGCCAAAGAACTAAGACCTGTTGTAAATTCAGGGTTGGAAAACTTGTCGGTAGATAAGCTCAACGATTATATATACTGGATAAACCGGGAAATAAAAATTGAAAGTACAAAAGCGGACATTGAGCAGGCTAAATCATTTTTGATTCGCAAATCATTCATCACTAAAGACGATCATCAGCCTACAATACTTGGTATGTTGGTGTGTGGACAAAATCCCGATGATTTTCTGGGTACTCGCTGTCAGGTAGATTGTTATGTGAATGCTCCCTTGCAAATAGCACAAAGTAAGAAAGTAATTAAAGACAATATACTTTCGCTTCTCGAAAGTGGCTTCAGTTTCGTATTTAGAAATATTCAAGTAGGTATAAAAGCTGAAAATAGTGGATCGGAATTGCCTGAGTATCCTGAAAATCTGATTAGGGAATGTATAAACAACTCTTTGGCGCACAGAGATTATACTATCGACAGATTTATTAGCATCGATATTGTTCCACAGAAACATATTGAAATACGCAATCCGGGTGGATTTAAAAAAACTTTGATACTTGAAGATGCAAACCATGAAATCCCCCTTAGAAGAATAGTACCCAATCAGAAGCCTGTTAATCCTAAACTGGCCGATGTACTGAAAGTGTTCAACAAATACGAGGGAAAGGGAATAGGCATGGCCACGCTGGTAAATGAATGCCTGAACGATAGAATCGATATTCCCTTTTATAAGTTCAGAGATGAAAACGATATTTCGCTTATCATTCAGAAAGGTAAATTGTTGGATAAGAATTTCGAGAATATACTCTACATTTACTCAGGTTTCATAAAAGAACTGACCGATGGCGAAGAGCTTAGTTCTGGCCAGAAGCACATTCTGGCGTATTTGTATAAGTCGGAAAGAGAAAATGAAAAGTACCATTATACCATATTATTAACTCCGGATAATAATCATTTTGATGCCATCAGGTCTTTAGAAAAATGTGGACTAATATACAAACACGAGCTTAGTACCAGTATTCATCCTGTGTTTGTAGTGCACCGCGAATTGATGAAGGAAAATTTTAATGCAGAATTGCGTAAGATATTTGGTACTTATTATACCGAATTGGCCGGCGAATACAAAGAATGTCTGAAACTCATTTACCAGATAAACACTTATAGCCAGACTAAATCTGTATCGGCATCGCAAATTGCGAATATGTTGTATTCCCAACAATTTGGCGATACCGGAAGTATTCAGAGCATAGATAATTTTAAACGTAAAGTCCGGAGTATGTTCAATAAGTTGGAATCGTCCGGATTCATTGTGAAAAATGATAAACGTTTCACGATAAACCGCGATTTTATGCATGGCCGCATCTGAAAAATGTAATTTTTACCTTCTCTTTTCCACAAAACAAAAAGGCAGCCCGATTTTCAGGCTGCCTTTTTTGTATCAGTTTTATAGGTGCTAAAGCTGCACTATGAGTGTCATTTTATTATCCAGTCTGAGAATTTCGAGTGTGATGCGGTCGCCTGGAATAAATTTCCCAAGACGATCCATATACTCGTAAATGTTTTTCACCGGCATACCGTTTATGCCAATCACAAAATCGCCGCGTTGCATGCCGGCAAGTGCTGCAGGGCCTCCGGGGGTTATGGCATCGGCTTTTACTCCTTTGTTTTCGGTATCGCCAAAAGCAGGCATTATGCCTAAGCGTACCTTCATGCCTCTGCGACCAGATGAGCCGAAATCTTTTGGACCGGCCTCTTTGAATGCGAGTTTGTTTTCAGCTTTGGCAGCGTGTATGAGCATATGATGTGCAAAGTCTGTTATTTTCTCAATTCCACTTGTGTTTATAAGATTCACATCGTCTTGAGGTAGGTGATAGTCGTCGTGCGCACCGGTGTTCATATACAATACCGGAATGTTTTTGGCATAAAACGATGAATGGTCGGATGGACCTGTTCCGGTGGTCGATTTTTCCAATTTCAGTCCCAAGGCATTGCCTGCAAGGGTAGTGAGGCTGTCGAATT
>JFJP01034170.1_pt1 | contig 12073 bp, 11 predicted proteins | sample 431651 | NCBI WGS metagenome assembly JFJP01 (sample SAMN02602958, study PRJNA72255) | Microbial mat metagenome, whole genome shotgun sequencing project. | biome: fresh water; feature: sink hole; material: water; isolation source: purple microbial (photo- and chemosynthetic) mats found in... | reverse complement strand
GTGCGCGACCAGATGGAGCAGATGCGCCGCGTTGACGATGCCAACCGCCCCCAGTTTGGCGACACCGACTACCAGTTGGGAGCCTACGCGGCCGCGCTCAAGGTGCTCACCGGGTACTCGGGCATCGAAGGCCTCGACATCAAGATCGAACTCTTCCGCCCTCGTAAGCGCAACGAGCAGTCTGCTTTCGAGAAAATCATCGAACGCGCCGTGGGTATTTCGGCCAGCTACCTGGTGCCTCGCGGCCTCGACAAGCACGTGTGGCGGTCGCTGAACAACCTAGAGCGCCTGTACCTGCGAGGGCTTGAGCTCGAACTGCACCACGAGGGCCGCCAAGGTGCTTACCAAGAACTGGCCCGTGGGTTCGGAGTGCAGCAATACAACTTCCTGCTCGGCGAGACCGCCGCCAATCAAGCCCGTTTCAAAACTCCCACGGAGTTTAAGAAGGCCAACCTCGGCGGCGACGAACTGGGTGCCACCATTCTGCGCCACCTTTTGTTTGCCGTCCACGAAACCCGCCGAACCGAAAGCCCCCGCGAAGGCCTGAACTACCTCAAAGCCGAGCGTCCCGACTACTGGAGCCGCCGCAGCGACCTGTTGGCCATTCTGGGCTACTTGGCTTCGATGGGCACCTCAGCCGGTATGGACCACTGGAAACCTGACGCCGAAGCCGCCGCCCTGCTGGCAGGCCTGATGACCAATGACTATGCGGGGAGTTAGAATCCCTGTTGGAGGACACCTATGATTGAACTTCTGCAGTTGCCCAGGAACCTCGCCGGCGAGCTCGAGCGGCTCGTCGCGTCCATCGGGTCAGACCCCTCGGTCAAGACTATCATTCTTTTTGGCTCGACAGCACTGGGAACCCGGAACGAGGAAAGTGACATCGACCTTCTCGTCCTCATTGACGACTCGGGAAACTTCGAGCCGCTCACTTCCGTCAAGATTCGCCTCAATGCCCTTGGCCAGATTTCCTTTCCGCTCGATGTGATCGTCGAAACCGTCACGGCCTTTGAAGAACGGAAACCCTTTCCAACCCTCGAAAGGAAGATCGCCCGTGAAGGTAAGGTAATCTATGCAGCTTGAGGACTTTGTCCGGGAATGGACGGTCAAGGGCGACAACGACTTGGCATCGGCTACCTTTTTGATGAACATGCGGCCGGTCCCGCTCGAGATCGTCGGGTTCCATTGCCAGCAGGCCGTCGAAAAGTACCTCAAGGGTTACCTGGTGCTCAAGGGCGTGGAGCCCGAGAAAACCCACGACTTAGGGCTTCTGCTGAACCGTTGCATAATCTTCAACTCTACCTTCTCGGAACTTGCCGAGACCTGCGCACTGTTGTCCGACTATGCTGTAAAGGCCCGATACCCGAGTTCCATGAGCCTCGATAACGATCACATCTCCCGCACACTCACCCTGGCGCAGAGTGCAGTTCAATCGATCGCAGCAAGAATCGCGGAAGATCTTTGATCCAGCGCTACGTCTTTCAACGGCATCGTAAGCCCACCGGGTCGGCCTTCCTCACCGAGAAACTAACTGGTGCCCGCGACTACGACCGCATTGCCGGGTACTTTGACAGCTCGCTGTTCGAAATGGCCGGAGAAGCGCTCGAGAACCTCACCGGTCGCGTCAGCATCCTTTGCAATTCCGACATCAACTCTGCCGACGTCGCGTTGGCCGAGCAGGCGCAGAAACTCAGCTTCTTCAAGAACGACCCAGCCCAGTTGGCCAAGCGTGGCGTCGACCGACTGGAACGGCTGTTCAGGCTCCTCAAGTCGGGCAAGCTCGAGGTGCGGGTGTTGCCCGACGAAGTGTTCGGCCTAGTGCACGGCAAGGCCGGTGTGATCACCTACATAGACGGCACACGTACCTCGTTTATGGGGAGTGCCAACGAAACCTACTCGGGCTGGAACCTGAATTACGAGCTGGTTTGGGAAGACGACAGCGCCGAAGCGTGCGACTGGGTTCAGGGTGAGTTTGACCGGCTTTGGGACCATCCGCTGGCTCGCCCGTTGGCCGAAGCCGTGATCAAGGAAGTTGAACGTCTCGTCGGTCGGAAGGAGATCGACATTGATACGTGGCGCAAGGGCACGGAACAACCAGGACCGGCGTCGGTCGCTATAGAGACGCCCGTGTTCCGAAAAGAGTTCGGCCTTTGGCCGCACCAGAAGTACTTCATTCAGATTGCCTGGCAGGCGCACAAAGCCTACGGTGCACGTTTCGTGTTAGCCGATCAGGTGGGGCTGGGCAAGACCGTCCAGCTGGGCATGGCGGCCCAGTTGATGAGTCTGTACGACGACAAGCCCGTACTGGCGCTGCTTCCCAAGACACTGATGCAACAGTGGCAGACTGAGTTGTGGGACCTACTGGAAGTGCCCAGTGCCCGCTGGGATGGTAAGCAGTGGATCGACGAGCAGGGGCTGGAATACCCGGTCGTCTCGAAGAATCCCTTGCTCGACTGCCCCCGCCGAATCGGACTTGTTTCGCAAGGGCTAGTAGTGAAGGGGAGCGCTCACGTTCAAGCGCTGCTCAACGTCAACTGGAGCTGTGTGATTGTCGACGAGGCCCACCGGGCCCGCCGAGCCAAGCTCCCCAAGGAAACAGAACGCGGTCCCCGCGTGAACAACGCCGAAACCGAAACCAACCGGCTGTATGCCTTTTTGTTTAAGTTGGCGCCCAAGACCCGCTCGATGTTGATGGGGACCGCCACTCCCATTCAGCTCCACCCCATCGAGGCCTGGGACCTGTTGTGGCTCCTGTCGCAGGGCAACGATCACGTTCTGGGGTACGCAGGAGCCTTCTGGCGCCAGCCGGAAAAGGCCTTGCCTCCCATTCTTGGTGAGCAAGAGCCCAGCGAAGATGCCGACGAGCTATGGAGCTGGCTGCGCAATCCCTTCCCCCCGGAGTGGGAAGACCCGGTATTCCTCAAACTGCGCAAGACCCTCGAAATGGTGCCAACTATGGCCGTCGCCAAACAGTCGTGGATCGACCTCAGTGCCACCCAGAAAGTCGCCGGTAAGCAAGCTGCTCTCCTGTTATTCGACCGCCATCACCCCTTTCTGAGGTGCATTGTGCGACGCACCCGCGAGTATCTCGAAACGGAGAAGCCGAACCCGTCCTACTGGACGGTTACGCACGCCAGGCCTACGAAGCCGCCGAGGAGTTTTGTAAGATGCTTGCCAAGCGGGTTAAGTCGGCCGGTTTTTTCAAGACGCTGCTGCTTCGCCGCATCGGCAGCTCGCTCCATGCGGGTCAATCAACCGTGACCAAAATGCTGGCCAACTGGGAAGATATCGACGAGTCCGAAGAGGACGACGAGGATGAAGTGCTTGCCAGGCCTAGCTCCGGCGACCAGGACACCGGCCTCAAAAGTTTGACTCCACTGGAACGGGACAAGCTCGAGGAATGCGAGCGTGCATTGGTGGCCGGCCTCGAATCCGGACCCGAAGCCGATCCCAAGTGGGCCCGCATCGAAGAGTACCTCGTTGCCAAAGACTGGGCCTCGGAAGGTTGTATTTTGTTCTCGCAATACTCCGACACCGCGCGCTGGGTTGCAGAACGCATCAAGGACGCATTCCCCGACCAACCTGTCGGGCTCTATGCCGGCGGAAACAAGTCAGGTATCTGGTCCCATGGCAGCTTTTTGCATAAGGACCGCGAAGACATCAAGCTCATGGTGAAACGCGGTGAACTCAAGCTGATGGTTGGCACCGACGCTGCCAGCGAAGGCCTCAACCTGCAACGGCTTGGAACGCTCATCAATGTCGACTTACCTTGGAACCCAACCCGCTTAGAACAACGCAAGGGGCGGATTCAGCGCATCGGACAAGTTCGAACCGCCGTGAACATCCTCAACCTGCGTTATGCGCCGTCGGTGGAAGACAAAGTCCACCAAGCACTATCGACCCGGCTAGAGGAGATCCGTAAAATGTTCGGCCAGATCCCCGACGTGCTCAGCGATGTATGGGTCAGTGCCGCTCTGGGTGATATGGAACAGGCTAGACAACGCCTCGACGAAGTCAAACCCTTCCATGCCTTTGATGAGCGCTACAGCCGCGTCGAAGACGTCAGCGGTTGGGACGAATGTAGCCAGGTTCTGAACAAGGGCGAGAAGCTTGAGGCGTTGCGGAAAGGTTGGAAGGAGTGAGCAACTCTCGTCTCCGCGTGAGGGGACCGGAGGGCTGCCAAAGCGCACCGCGCTTGGGCAGGTTCTTCCGCGCCAGCGGAAAACGGAACCCCGGAGGCCACCGACCGGCGTCTCGCGCCGGGCACGCCCCCAAAACCAGGCAAGGAATAGAGACCAGGGTTTGACCGACGAGAGCAAAGGTGGCCGCCACGTCAGCGAAGCGCGTTGGCAAGAGTCGCGGGTGGCGGTAAAAACGGCCTCGACGGAGTTACGCAGGCACGCAGTCGGGGCCGTTTTTATGGCCAGGCCCTGCGCGGAGAAAGAACTCGCTTTGCTGACGTGGCGGCCGGATCGCTCCTTGGCACGGTCAGGACCTTCGGCTATAATTCCGCCACCATGACAGCCGCAGACCTCCGCCGAAAATACCAGGAATTCTTCCAATCCAAGGGCCACGCCGTGATCTCGGGCAAGAGCCTTATCCCCGAAAACGACCCGACGGTGCTCTTCAACACCGCCGGCATGCAGCCCCTTGTCCCCTACCTCTTGGGCGAAAAACACCCCCTGGGCACCCGCCTGGTCGACGTGCAGAAGTGCGTGCGCACCGGTGATATCGAGGAAGTCGGCGACCCCAGCCACCTCACCTTTTTTGAGATGCTGGGCAACTGGTCGCTGGGCGACTACTTCAAGAAAGAGGCCATCAGCTGGTCCTTCGAGTTTTTGACCAGCAAAAGCTGGCTGGGCATCCCCAAGGAAAAACTTTGGGTAACGGTGTTTGCCGGCGAGCCTGGTATTCCCCGGGACGAAGAGAGCGCCGAAATCTGGAAGGGCCTGGGCATCCCCGCCAACCGCATCAGCTACCTGCCGCGCAAGGACAACTGGTGGGGCCCCGCCGGCCAGACCGGCCCCTGCGGACCCGACAGCGAAATGTTCTACGACACCGGCCGGGTCTGTCCCAAGGGTGAGGGCTGTGAAGGCCCGGCGTGCAACTGCCGCAAGTGGATGGAAATCTGGAACGACGTGTTCATGCAGTACAACAAGGACGCCGAAGGCAAGTACAACCTGCTGCCCAAGCCCAATGTTGACACCGGCATGGGCGTGGAGCGCACCAGCACCGTGTTGCAGGGCAAGAAATCAGTGTACGAGACCGAGCTGTTCACCCCCATCATCGCCGCCGTGGAAAAGGCCTCGGGGTACGTCTACGGCACCGAAGAGGCCAAGGATACCTACGTCCGGGTCATCTGCGACCATGTGAAGACCGCGTGCTTTATCCTGGGTGACGATCTGGGTGTGAAACCTTCCAACCTCGGTCAGGGCTACGTTTTGCGCCGGCTCATCCGCCGGGCCGTGCGCAACGGCCGTAAACTGGGCATCACCGGCACCTTCCTGAAAATTCCCGCCGCCGCCGCCATCGAGATTTACCGGAGCATTTACGACGAAATCGTCGGCCGTGCCGCCATGATTTTCGAAGAACTGACCCACGAGGAGGAGCGCTTCCTCAAGACCCTCGAACACGGCGAGAAGGAGTGGGAGAAGATGCTCCCCGGCCTGCAGAAGAATCCCCAGAAGGTGGTTTCGGGGCGCACGGCGTTCAAGTTGTACGACACCTATGGCTTTCCCATCGAGATCACCACCGACCTGGCCGCCGAAGCCGGTATGACTGTGGACAAGGCCGGGTTCGACGAAGCTTTCGTCAAGCATCAGGAGCTTTCCAAGGCTGGCGCCGACAAGACCTTCAAAGGCGGCCTGGCCGACCACAGCGAAATGACCACGGCACTGCATACCGCCACCCACCTCATGCACAAGGCGCTCCAAATGGTGTTGGGCGACCACGCCCGCCAGAAGGGCTCGAACATCACCCCCGAACGCCTGCGTTTCGACTTCAGTCACGAGGGCAAGATGACCCCCGAGCAAATCGCCGAGGTCGAGAAGATCGTCAACGAGCAGATCGGCAAGGCCATGCCTGTCACCATGACCATGATGGGCATTCAGGACGCCAAAGCGCTGGGTGCCATGGCCTTGTTCGGTGAGAAGTACGAGGACACCGTGAAGGTGTACAAAATCGGTGACTTCAGCACCGAGGTCTGCGGCGGGCCCCACGTCGAGAATACCAAGGTGCTCGGCAAATTTAAGATCCAAAAAGAAGAAGCTTCCAGTGCGGGAGTACGGCGTATCCGCGCCGTGCTCGAGCTGTAAGCCGTGGATTTCAGCCTTTTCACCAACCTTCAGCCCTGGCAGTGGTCTTTGGCAGGGCTTAGCGCTGTTTTCGTGGGTTTGGCCAAGACCGGCTTTTCTGTCGTAGGCTTGTTAGGCGTTCCCCTGATGGCGCTGGCCTTCGGTGCCAAGGCTTCTACCGGGGTGTTTCTGCCCATGCTGATGGCGGGAGACTTGTTCGGAGTCGCCTACTTTCACCGGCACGCGGCAGTCAAGCAGCTGATCCGGCTGATTCCGTGGGCGGTGGTCGGGCTGTTCTGCGGGGTAACCCTCGGGGCAGGTTTGGCTGACACTGAATTCAAGCGCCTGCTGGGTGTCATCATTTTTGTGTTATTGGGACTGATGATCTGGCAGGACGTGCAAAAGAAAGAATGGACACCGCCCTCCGGCTGGTGGTTTCCGGCGCTGGCCGGGCTTGCCGCCGGGTTTACTACCATGGTGGGCAATGCTGCCGGCCCGGTGATGACGCTGTTTCTGCTTTCGATGCGGTTGCCCAAGAACGTGTTTATCGGAACCTCTGCCTGGTTCTATCTGATCATCAACCTCTGCAAGTTGCCTCTCCAGATATTCTTCTGGCACAATATCAGTGTGGCTTCGGTCTCGATCGATCTGATGACCATTCCATTGATTGCCCTCGGGGCCTGGCTGGGAGTCAAGCTTGTGGGCAAGCTTCCCGAGCGCGCCTACAAGCTCTTTATAATGAGTGCTACCGGAGTGTCAGCTCTGGCAATGTTCTTCTAGTTCTTTGACTGCCCGTAATAAGCCCCTGGGCCATGCTTGCGGAAAAAGTGCTTTTCCAGCAAGTGTTGCGGCATGGCACCAATAGCCGGGGCCAGCTGCAAGGTCGAATAGGCCATTTCGGCTGTCAGTTCCAGAACGGCGGAATTGTGAACGGCCTCGTTGGCATCGGTACCCCAGGTGAAGGGACCGTGGTTGGCTACCAGCACGGCCGGCATTTTGAGCGGATCGAGTCCGGCTTCGCGGAAGCGGCGCACAATGGCCAGACCAGTTTCGGCTTCGTAGGCACCACCGGTCTGCACCTGCGTCAGCACCTCGGTGCAGGGGACTTCTCCAAAGAAGTAGTCGGCATGCGTTGTCCCGAGGGCAGGAATGCCCTGACAGGCTTGAGCCCACACCGTGGCCCAGCGGGAATGAGTATGGACAATTCCCCCAAGACCCGGAAAGTGCCGGTACAGCTCCAAGTGAGTCGGTAAATCGGAGGAGGGCTTCAACGCCCCCTCCAACACCTCTCCGTCGGGACTGACCACTACCATATTCCCCACTTTCATGAGCTCGTAAGGAACCCCGCTGGGCTTGATGACAACATTGCCGGTGGCAGGGTCGCGCGCACTGACGTTTCCCCAGGTAAACGCAACCAACCCTAGCTTCGGAAGCTCCAAATTCGCTTCAAAGACCTTTTGCTTCAGTTCCTGCAACATCACACGTACCCTCCTGCTTTCATCTTGTCTCCTATCCATTTCCGGGCTGCCGCAATTTCCTTCAGAGGATCCTGTGCTTTCTCCGTCCACATTTCAATCAGAAAAGGACCGGCATACCGCAGCTCCTTAAGGGTTTGAAAGCAATGCACAAAGTCAACGGTGCCCTCCCCAAAGGGAATGTCCCGGAAAGCCCCAGGAAACCCAGGAAGAACGGGTTTGGTCTCTTTCACGTGGACACCGATGATGTGGTTGATACCCAAAGCCAGTTCATGAGCGACGTCGTTGCCCCAGGCACTGAGATTTCCAAGGTCGGGGTAAACGGTGAACCAAGGGGAGGGAAGGCTTTCCTTGAGAACCAGATACTTGGTGATTGAGTTGAGAAAGGTTGTATCCATGATCTCCAGCGACAACATCACCTGATGGCGTGCGGCGCATTCCAGAGCATTCTCCATGCCTTCCAGATAGCGTTGGCGCGAATCCCGGCTGGCTGTTTCATAGTAGACATCGTAACCCGCCAGTTGAATGACCCGGACTCCCGTATCCGAGGCAAAGCGAATTCCTTTCACCATGAATTCCTCGGCCTGCTTTCGGATGGAGGGGTCGGCACTGCCAAAGGGAATTTTCCGGTGGCCGGAAAGGCACAAAGAAGGAACCGGCATTCCTGACTCCCGGGAAGCTCGGAGAAAGTCGAGGCGCTCGGCAACGGACCAATCCAGTCTCGCCATTCTCTCGGGTGTTTCGTCCACCGAGATTTCCAAAAAATCGTAACCGGCATTCTGAGCGGCCTCAAACCGCTGGGGCCAGGACAGGTCCTTGGGCAGGGCCTTCTCATAAATGCCTACAGGATTTTTCATAAAGATCTCCCTGACACCCATTCTAGGGCTGAATACGAGCGTTGTAAAGGCTGAATAGTTCAAAATGATCGTTAGGAAAAGAAAAAGCTTGCAAAATGATTTTACTGGTTGTACGATGTTCCTAAACATCTGGAGGTAATGATGGCGAAAGTAGACGAGATCACCCGAGACTCTTGGATTCTGAGCACCTTCCCGGAATGGGGAACCTGGCTGAATGAAGAAATCGAAAAAGAGGTGGTCGCCCCCGGCACCTTTGCCATGTGGTGGCTGGGTTGTACTGGTATTTGGGTGAAATCGGCGGGAAACACCAACCTGTCCATTGACCTTTGGGTGGGCACCGGCAAGAAAACCGGTAAGGATCCTTTGATGACCCCGCAGCATCAGATGCAGCGGATGACGGGTGTCAAGAAACTCCAGCCCAATCTGCGCAACGCGATTTTTCCCCTTGATCCCTTTGCCATCCGGCAGATCGATGCGGTTCTGTCGACCCATGACCACAATGACCATATCGATGTCAACGTTGCCGCCGCCGTACTTAAGAATTGCGATCCCTCGGTTCCCTTTATCGGTCCTAAGGCCTGTGTCGAGCTTTGGAAAAGCTGGGGTGTGCCTGAGAGCCGCTGCATTGTGATGAAACCAGGCATGAGCGTGAAGGTAAAAGATATCGAAATCGTTGCGCTGGAATCATTTGACAGGACATCACTGATCACTGCCAAGAAGGGTGTCACTCTGCGGGATAAACCTGTCATGAACATGGATGATATGGCCGTCAACTATGTGATCAAGACAACGGGTGGAAATCTCTATCACTCGGGTGATTCGCATTACTCCAACTACTATGTCAAACACGGCAAGGATCACAAGATTGATGTCGCGTTGGGCTCCTTCGGGGAAAACCCCCGGGGTATTACCGACAAGATGACTTCCGTTGATATCCTGCGGATGGCAGAGTCTCTGCAGACCAAAGTCGTGATCCCGTTTCACCATGACATCTGGACCAACTTTCAGGCTGACCCGAAGGAGATCAAGGTTCTTTGGGAAATGCGCCGGGAGAGGTTGGACTACCAGTTCAAGCCTTTCCTTTGGGAAGTCGGAGGCAAGTATATCTACCCGACGCATAAGGATAAGACCGAGTATCACCACCCCCGCGGCTTCGAGGACGCTTTCGAGGGAGAGCACGATCTGCCCTTCCTTTCGTTCCTTTGATAAGCATGTGAATCTGTGTTAAAAAAACCTTGCCAAAAGAACATTGTGATTGTACGATATTATTGAAACGATCAAAAAGATCGTTTTAGGTTTCCAAGGAGGAGATCATGAAGAATACCAAACGGATTGCTTTGGTGGCGGCTCTGCTGGTGATGACCGGCACCATGGCGCTCACGGCTCAGACCACCTACAAGATCGGGTATCTGCCCAGTACCGTGGGTCAGGCCCTTACCCAGGCATGGCGCATCGGCATTGAGAACGCCCTCAAAGAAAACAACAACACTGCCTTGCAGTCGCTCGATGCCCAAATGAAGGCCGAAACTCAGGTCACCATGATGGACGACTTTATCAATCAAGGGTACAACGCCATCATTCTTCAGCCGATCGACGCAGCCGCTTTGACCGCCAGCGTCAAGAAAGCCGAAGGCAAGGGCATTCACGTTATCACCCTGAACACGGACACCCTTCTTCCCCACGCCGCCTGCGTCACCATGGATGACTACGGTGCTGGCTACCTTGTCGGTGAAACCATGGGTAAGTCCATCAACGGCAAGGGCAATGTCGCCATCATTCAGTCCCCCCCCGGAGCTCAAGCCGGAGTGGAACGCGAAAAGGGCTTCCGGGCCGCCATGGCGAAGCTGTACCCTTCCATCAAGATTGTGGGAGCTCAGAACGGACTCTGGAACAAGGACAAAGCCATTGAAATCATGAACAGCTTCCTTCAGGTCAACAAAGATCTGAATGGTGTTTTTGCCGTCAATGACAATATGGCCGAAGGTGCCATGCTGGCCGCAGAATCGGCCGGCCGTCTTGCCGATGTCAAGATTTGGGGCTTCAACGGCCAGAAGAGCACCTTGGCTCTGATTGAGCAGGGCAAGATCACCGGAACCGCCTACACCAATGCCTACAATCAGGGTGCCGCTGCTGCCAAGTACGCCCTTGACCTTCTGAAGGGTACCAAGAAGAAGGGAGCCAAGACGGAAATCGTCACCATTGCCCCCTTTGCCGCCATGAAGGATACGGTCGCTCAGATTTCTGCTGCTGACCGCTGGTAGTCGTCCTGAAGCGGGAGGAGGGGTAACCTTCCTCCCGTTTTTTAACCCTAAAGTTTGCCCCGGAGGTTCCATCGTGTCGATCAGCGCGGTTCGACGATTGATTCTGATTGGACTGTTGATTGCCATCGGAGCGTTGCTCTCGCTGTCCAGTCCGGTCTTCCTGACCCTCGACAATCTCATGACCCTGCTTCAAGAAGCTTCGCAGATCGGCATCGTTGCCATCGGCTTCACCCTGATTCTGATCACGGCGGGAATCGACATGTCGATCGGTGCCGTGATTGCCATCACCGCTATGATCTGTGTCAACTTCCTCTCGTACACACCGTTGCCCGCGTATCTGTTCATTCCGGTCGCCCTGGGCATCGGAGCCTTGATCGGCGGCTTCAATGGATTTTTCATCACGCACTTCAAACTGCCCGAATTCATCGTGACCTTGGCCACCAGGGGAATCCTGGCAGGCTTGGCGCTGATTATCGCCGTCAAAGATGAACTGGGGTTTGTGAAGAACGTGTTTATCCAGGATGAAGTCTTTCTGTGGTTCGGCGGTACCGTGGGGCCTGTTTATATCATTGTCATTGTATTTTTTGTCCTGGCTGCGCTCACCCAGCTCTTCCTGAAACGGACCCGGGCCGGTGCCAATATCTACGCCACGGGTGCCAACCCGACGGCGGCGCGTTTGTCCGGCATCAACACCGACAGGACCATCATCGGTGTCTATATGTTCTCAGGATTCTGCGCGTCGCTGGCGGCTGTGTTCCTCTCGGCCCGCATGATGACAGCCATGCCGGAATTCGGCATCGGCTCTGAAATGGATGTCATCGCGGCCGTTGTGATCGGCGGCACGACTTTCACCGGCGGTGTTGGCGATATCTGGGGAACCGTTATCGGAACCTTGTTCCTGACGCTGATCAAAAACGGCATTCTGAAGGTTGGTCTTTCACCCTATATTCAGCCCATAGTGATCGGCGGCTTGATCATTGTGGTTGTGGTGGCCGATGTCTGGTACAAGGGTTTTGCCGAAAAAATGGCTGCCAAAGCGGCCCTCCGCCGGAAGTTGGCAGCAGCGAAAGCGAAGGAGGCCGTATGAGCACTTCGGATACCAACGACCTGTTGCTCGACTGCCGGGGGATCTTCAAGTCCTACAATGGTCCACAAGTTCTGGCCAACGTTGATTTCTCCATGAAACG
>JFJP01032276.1_pt2 | contig 12074 bp, 10 predicted proteins | sample 431651 | NCBI WGS metagenome assembly JFJP01 (sample SAMN02602958, study PRJNA72255) | Microbial mat metagenome, whole genome shotgun sequencing project. | biome: fresh water; feature: sink hole; material: water; isolation source: purple microbial (photo- and chemosynthetic) mats found in... | reverse complement strand
GCAACTGATATCACCGAAAAAAAACAATCCGAAGCGAAACTACAAGCTGCACTACAAGTCGCTGAAGTCATGCGCCATGGATCGGAACAAGCCAACCGTGCCAAAAGTGATTTTCTCGCTACCATGAGCCACGAAATTCGCACACCGATGATTGGCATATTGGGAACATCGGAGTTATTAAAACGCACCTCCCTCACTCCCGAACAACAACATTATGTCGAATTGATTCATAAGTCTGGCGATGTGCTGTTGACATTACTCAATGATATTCTGGACTTTTCTAAAATCGAAGCGGGCAAATTATTGCTCGAATCTATAGAATTTGACTTGCAAACCCTTTTAGAAGATACCATCAGCCTATTTGCCAATCCTGCCCACAGCAAAGATTTACAATTACTCTTCCGCTGTCCCTTACATTTTTCGACATTGTTTATCGGTGATCCCAATCGGTTACGCCAAATTTTCAGCAACTTACTGAGCAACGCCATCAAATTCACTCAAGTGGGTTACGTCACGCTCTCGGTGGATTACAGTGCAGAATCCTATCCTAATGCCGATAAAATGTTCTTGCGTTTTGAAGTATCTGATACAGGAATGGGCATCAGTGAAGCGCAGCAATTTCGGCTGTTTCAACCGTTTTCACAAGTAGATAGTTCAACGACGCGACGTTTTGGCGGTACCGGACTTGGCTTGGTGATTGTACAACGACTGATTAAAATCATGTGTGGAAACATCGGGTTACGCAGTGAGGAGAAACAAGGGAGTTGCTTTTGGTTCGAGTTGCCTTTGAAAACCTCGAATACGGCAGTAAATTCACGTTGCGCGCCAAACCAAGTGCAGAAACTACATGGTCACTCAGTGATGATCGTAAGTGAACATTTTCCACTTCTCTCGATCTTGCAAGAGCAACTCAAACTTTGGGGAGTTCGTCCGCTGCTGGCAACTACCTTAGCTTTTGCACAACAACAACTGACGCAACAGTCTGAAAAACCGAAAATTATTTTAATCGAACTGCAACTGATGGAAGATCAGCCGCAATCGTTGGAACAACTATGTAGCGAATTAAAACAACAGGGACTTAAAATCGCGCTCGTTGGTCACTGGAATAGTAATCACTCGATAGATTTAGCGGATTATTGGCTCAACAAACCGGTTATCACTTCTGAACTGCTGGAATGTCTGTTAGTGTTACAGGGTGAAATCTTGCCATTATCATCGCATTCTTCCCACAGTTTACCTCATGTCATCATGTCGCAGTGGCAAGATCGACATATCCTACTTGCGGAAGATAACTTGATTAATCAAAAGATTATCTGCGCAATGCTCCAACAAATGGGATGTCAAGTCACCGTCGCTGAAAATGGTACGCAAGTGTTACGTCATTTAAAATTGCAGCATTTTGACCTCATCTTCATGGACTGCTACATGCCTGAATTAGATGGTTTTAGTGCAACTCGAGTCATTCGCGCACTAGAACAAGACAGCCGGCAACGTATTCCGATTATTGCCCTGACGGCGGATGCGATGGTAGATAATCGTAAATCTTGTATCGCTTCTGGAATGGACGACTATGTGACTAAGCCCATGAAAATGAATGATTTACAAATTATTTTGAACCGGTATCTGCACCCAGCGGCACCCCATACTCCCACGCCAAAAGCCAAGGAATCATCTCAATCCCACAAATCGCCGCTCCATCATATCCATCATAAAGAAGGTGTACTTGCTAGACACGCTTTGGATGACTTGCGCAGTTGTATGAAAGGACATGGATTACAACGGATTATCGAATTGTTTCTTCAAGAATTACCCAAGTACGTCGCTGACTTAAAGACCGCGATACACGCAAAGAATGGTCACGAATTGCATCTTGCTGCCCATAAATTTAAGGGAAGTTGTGCCAATCTTGGCGTGCTCAATTTAGTACAGCTTTGTCAGCAACTGGAACATCATGGGCAACACGGACACCTGAGCGAAGCCATTCATGTTATTGAAGAAATTTTACCCACCGCAATCGATCAAGCGAGACAGGCGTTAGAATTGGAAAGAAGTAGATAAGTTGATGCTTGACTTTTTACCATTGGGCGGCAACCGATATGGATGATGTGTAACAGGACGCTGCACATCAAGTTGTCACTTCACAATCGCCACCGCTAGACCGCGCCCAAACCAAAACGATAGATGTTTATTCAAAAACACGTCCACCGCCATGTATTGTGACCCATCGCAAGAAAAACTTAAACCAATCATACCATTCATTACGTTAATTGAGCCTGAACGCAGATAAACATTGTCATCTGTCATACGCAAGGTGCGAAAACGTTCCAACACTTGTTTTACCTGTGCAACGGTAATTAACGCATTTTCAGGATAGGAAATTGGGCGGTACATCTGATAAATTTCAGAAGAAAGAAGACTTTCAGTATTGCAGAGATGATATTGATAAGGATTATCCTGATGCCACAACATCGCCTGCCCACTTGAACAATGCAAGGTACAATGAAAAATTCCGTGTACACTCACCAAGGTATGCAACGCATTTAAAATCAAGTCTAAATTTTGATCGAGGGAACTTTTGACACGAGGCGAGGAAGATTCAAGCATCACGGTGATATCTTCGCTTTTCACAGGAATATTGAGGAGAAACGGTTTAGACGCGTCTTCAATAGACAAGGGTAAACGACGAATGTCAAAATCCGCCACGATGAAGCCATAAAATTGTTGTTCATCAATCACCGGCTGCACCGCGCTAACACAGGGTGACCCCGTAGTTTGACTAATATAGACCGATGACAACATAAAGTGGCGTTTGGGATACAGGCTTACGGAGTAAGGACGGCGCGACAAATCTTGACCGTAATAATTTTTATCTATGGAATGAGAAGTGATATTGGCACTGACTTGTTTACCTAACTTATCAATGGCATATAGTAAATGACAATGAGGAATCGTTGGAAATTGTTCGTTCAGCAGATGATTCAGTTGTTCAGTATTTGCCCATGCACTGCTGCTCTGTTTCGCAATATTGAGCATCACAGGTTCAAACAATGCGACCAGTGCTTTGCGCTGTTCCGTTATCGTTGGTTTAATCCACATGATGGCATGTCCAATAGTTAATAAATTTCATCCGTTTTTAATATCTAACAATCGTTAAAACAAGGAGCCACAGCATTATAGACGATACGTTCACATTAATCAACGCGATCACAATCACTAATTTTAGTGTGATAAATCATGATTTATTATGATTCGTTATGATTTAGATACGGTGAGATATTATCCAAGCAGCGAAGCATCAAAAATCTTGAATGTAAAAAAGGATACCCGTTGATAAAAAAAATTTAGCGGCTCTTGACAAAAATAATTATTTTTAAAACAACAATTTACATAACAGTTGGCTTAATGGATTTTCTCGATTTTTGACAGATAATAGATTGTTTTCAAATCATATTGTGGTTATTCGCTCCTATCTTTGAATCCCTTTTAAAAATTCTAGTTTCCTTGAACGCTTTTTGGTTTATAATGGTTCACTAATATGTTTGACTACTGATTGTTCATTGCAGTAGAAATTTGGCAATCGCTTAAATACAGAAACCAAAAACAAAGCAACTTTCATTATCTCATAAAAGGAGGAAGATATGGCATTAGATCAAACCTATCGCTATGTTAATTTTGATTTAAAAGAAGAAGACCTGATCAAGGGTGGCAAGCACGTTCTGGTGGCTTACTTGATGAAACCCAAGAGCGGTTACGATTTTGTGGCAACTGCGGCACACTTTGCGGCGGAATCTTCCACAGGAACGAACGTTGAAGTCTGTACTACTGACGACTATACCCGTAGCGTGGATGCGTTAGTCTATGAAGCGCATGAAAAAAATGAATTAATCAAGATTGCCTACCCGGTGGACTTGTTTGATCGCAATATCACGGACGGTCGTGCAATGATTGTCTCCTTCCTCACGCTTGCCATTGGTAATAATCAAGGCATGGGCGATGTGGAATATGCCAAAATGTACGACTTCTATGTGCCTCCCAAATATTTGCAACTGTTTGACGGTCCCTCTACCACAATTTCCGATTTATGGCGCGTCCTCGGTCGTCCCGTAAAAGATGGTGGATTTATCGTGGGTACGATTATCAAGCCGAAATTAGGCTTACGTCCTGAACCTTTTGCTCATGCTGCTTATCAATTTTGGTTAGGTGGGGATTTCATCAAGAACGATGAACCTCAAGGTAATCAAGTTTTTGCACCGATGCGGAAAGTCATTCCCTTGGTTGCAGATGCGATGAAACGGGCGCAAGATGAAACCGGTGAAGCCAAATTGTTTTCTGCCAATATCACTGCGGATGATCCTTATGAAATCATCGCTCGTGGCGAATACGTTTTAGAAACTTTTGGGAACGATGCCAGCCATGTTGCCTTCTTAATCGATGGTTATGTCGGTGGACCCACGGCAATTACCTTAGCACGCCGTTATTTCCCAAGCCAATTCTTACACTACCATCGTGCAGGACATGGCGCGGTGACTTCTAACCAAGCTAAACGGGGTTATACTGCGTTTGTATTGTCGAAAATGTCACGGTTACAAGGGGCATCAGGCATTCACACGGGTACGATGGGTTTTGGTAAAATGGAAGGGGAAGCGGGCGACAGAATTATTGCCGCGATGATTGAAAATGATGTGGCAGATGGTCCGTATTTTTCACAAGAATGGCACGGGATGAATCCTACCACGCCAATTATTTCCGGTGGAATGAACGCATTGCGCACTCAAGGATTCTTTAATAATCTTGGACATGCCAATTTGATCATGACTTCTGGCGGTGGTTCTTATGGACATCTGGACGGACCTGCGGAAGGGGCAACTTCAATTCGTCAAGCCTACCATGCGTGGCGTGAAAAAATTGATTTGTTGGAATATGCCAAGAGTCACAAGCAGTTAGCTCGTGCATTTGAATCATTCCACTTCGATGCCGATCAACTCTATCCTAATTGGCGCAAAGAATTAGGCGTGGGTTAAAATCAACAGTCTGAACCGTAATTCTCGTAATTAACATGATTATTATAATTTGTTAGGTTAATTAGATAAATTATGAAAATTATGGTTCAGACATTATTGCTCACCACGTTGCATACATCTTGTTTCGATTCAAAATGTTATGTGGGTCGAATTGGGATTTTAAGCGTCGATGCAGCATTTCTAAATTAGGCGGCAAGGGCTGAAAAATTTCACCTTGTCTATTTCCCCCCTTAAATAAAATTGCATGTCCACCTGCCGCTGTCACCACTTCACGAATTTCGTGTGCTGACAATTCACTACGCAACCAACGCAACGCACCACCCCATTCAATCAATGATTTTCCTGCCAATCCCAAAGGTGGAGTTGTTGCAGGCACAGATAAACGCCAAATCGGTTGATTAGTTTGAAAAAAATCTAACTGCTGATCACGCAATTGTTGCCAAAACTGCTGCCCTAGGTGTTCTTCGAGATAAATATCGGAAGTGATCTCTTTTCGCACTGCGGTTAAATTCGATCCAGCAAACCGTAAATAGACCGCTTCGCCCTCAAAACAACTGGCAGTGATCGGAAAATTGGCTTGTGTATATTTTAAAATGATAGCCAATGCTTCAGATTCTGAGGCGACGGGAAGACAAATAGTTTCTGTCTCACACGGTAACGGCAAGACTTTACAGGAAATTTCCAATAAAACCCCCAACGTTCCCAATGCACCCACCATGAGCCGCGACACGTCATAACCGGCAACATTTTTCATCACCTGCCCGCCAAAATTTAGCACTTCTCCCTTCCCATTCAAACACTTCACTCCGAGCACGAAATCACGCGCCGCACCGGAATAGGGACGAGCCGGACCTGAAAATCCACAAGCGATGATGCCCCCCAAGGTCGTTGTTGTACTAAAAAGTGGCGGTTCAAAGGCAAGGCATTGATTTTTATTGGCTAAAGTAGCAATAATTTCTTGCAGTGGCGTACCGGCGCGTGCGCTAATCATTAATTCACTTGGTTCATAACTCAAAATACCGCAATATTCCGCGAGATGCAGTGGCTGTCCTGTGATTTCCCGTCCGTAGAATTTTTTACTATTTCCACCAATCAGTTGCAGCGGAATGTGGTCTGCAATCGCGGTTTGAATGGCTTGTTGAATCGGCAAAATATTCATGATATTGGAGTCTATTTTGGAATGAAGCTATTTTCAATTAATTGATTTTACAGCAAAATTAATAAAAGCAAGAGGAGAGAAGTTGCATTGCTTTATCATGGCAGACGTGCTCCAGAAGATTTGGCTGTTACGCTTGCTTCTGTTGGTCTGAATCAGAATTTTAGAATTTTCAAAATAACCGCGGTGATCTCGTCTTGTTTAAGATCACCATCGGCGTGTGCAACCGTTTGATTAATTTCAAGAGATTAAATCAGAATTCCCAAACCACGCGAAGATAAATATGCCATTAATCAAATAAAATCAAGAGCCAAATTACGCAAGTTCCGCACAAAGACACAAATACCGCGGCAGAACCCAAATCTTTCGCACGTTTAATCAACGGATGCCATTCCTCACTTAATCCATCAGCCACCGCCTCAATTGCAGAATTTAATAACTCCGCCAATAAAATCACGAATAAACAACCGATTAAGATGGCACGCTCTACGCCAGTTTGTCCCAACCATAACCCAATCGGCATCAGGGTACAAACGAGAATGACTTCTTGACGAAAGGCTTCTTCATTCACCCACGCGGCTTTAAAACCAGACAGCGAATAGCCTACTGCATTGATGATGCGAGTGAATCCCGTGGTTTTATTCATATATGCCATACGATATTCAAATCTTTTGCCGCTTTCACGTCGTCTAAACGTTTCACGGGCAGGGTATGCGGAGCGTTTTTCACCAAATCTGGCTGCGTGCGAGCTTCTTCGAGAATTTCTTGTAATGCCTGCACAAAGTCATCCAAAGTTTGCTTATCTTCAGTTTCCGTCGGCTCAATCAACAAACATTCGGGAATCAACAAGGGAAAATACGTGGTTGGTGCGTGAAAACCTTTGTCTAACAATCTTTTAGCAATGTCCATCGCAGTGATGCCCAACTCTTTCGCCTGCTTTTTCGCCGAAATAATAAACTCATGACTGGCACGCCGTTGAGGAAAGGCAAGATCAAATCCCGCTTGTGCTAACTTGGTCGCTAAATAATTGGCATTTAAGGCAGAAAATTCGGCGACTCTTGCCATGCCGTTCTGACCTAACAACCGGGCATAAATGTACGCTCGTAATAAAACACCCACATTTCCCGCGTTTGCCAACAATCTGCCAATGGTTTGCGGACATTCTCGTTCAGTGAGCCAATAATACTGCTGTCCATCGTAACCCACGAAGGGCACTGGCAAAAATGGTTGTAATCGCTCGCTCACGCCCACCGGACCAGCACCGGGACCTCCCCCGCCGTGAGGAGTTGCAAAAGTTTTGTGTAAATTGACGTGAATCACATCAAATCCCATATCGCCGGGACGCACTTTACCCAAAATAGCGTTTAAATTTGCACCATCGTAGTACAATAGCCCACCGGCTTGATGAACAATTTTCGCAATATCAACAATCTGCCGCTCAAAAATTCCCAAAGTGGAAGGATTGGTCAACATAATTCCCGCAGTTTGTGCACCGACCATGCTTTTTAACGTGGCAATATCCACATCGCCATTCGCAAGTGTTGGAATTTCGCGCACTTGATAGCCACACATGACGGCAGATGCGGGATTGGTACCATGCGCGGCATCGGGCACCAGCATTTCCGTGCGTGCGATATCCTGACGAGCTTCATGGTAGGCACGAATCATGGCAACCCCGGCAAATTCGCCCTGTGCGCCGGCAGCAGGTGCCAGAGAAATACCGTGCATCCCAGTGATTTCTTTCAAGATTTGTTGCAAGTCGTACAAACACGCTAACACGCTTTGACTGTGGCTTGCTGGCGTGGCGGGGTGATGGGCAAGCAGGGCAGGTAACATCGCTAACCGATTGCAAACTTTGGGATTATATTTCATCGTGCATGAACCCAAGGGATAAAAATGGGTGTCGATGGAAAAATTTTGTTGCGATAAACGAGTATAGTGACGTACCACTTGCATTTCAGAGACTTCTGGCAGATTTAACGATTGCTTGCGTAAAAATCTTTCAGGAATATCAACGGGGTCTGTGACAGTTGCGGGAAATTGGGTTGGAGCGGTGCGTCCGGGGCGGGAATGTTCAAAAATCAGCATGGTATCTGTGTCAAATTTTGAGGATTATCGGAGGCATTATACACAATTTTTCATAGAATCGGCGACCAATGACTTCTATTTTTAAATAGATGGAATTTGTCATCTGATGCGGTCTGAGCCAAAAATTTAGCAGTTGAGTCTGTTCGCATAAACCTTTACAATAGCTTAATTTTTATTACATACTTCCTTGGTTGAACTATGAAAACATTTCATTTTTGCTTGATACTCATTCCTTTGGTATTCATGGGATGTAGCACTACCCCTACGAAATCCGATGTAAAATCTAATGTAAAACCTGATGCGAAATCCGATAAATCTCATGCCACCGCTAAAACATCAAACAGTCAAGAATGGAAGAAAGTTGAGCAACCCCAGCAGGTTGTATGGGCAGATGATGGCACGGAAGTCGCGACGACAGTGTTGATATATGAGGAAAAACCCGGTGCTAACCCAAACTCCCCCGCGGAAAAACGTAACATGAAGCATCAATTATTCGTGCAAAAAGCGGATGGTTCGGAGCGTCGTGCGCTGACAGGGGTGCGTGAATACAAAAGTGGCACATTGTATTACATGAAACAAGCGGAATATTTTGTGCTGGAATCGTTGTTAGACAATGGTGCGCGGCGATTTGATAAGATTTCTCCGAAGGGTAATGAGATTTTGATCATGGAGATTCCTGAATCTTCCCGTTTACCCACCTGTCCTGCGAAGAAAGGGAGTAAAACAGCGGAACCATTGCAGATTGCGCAAACGGTGATTCCCTCGCCAGATGGCAAGTTACTCGCCAATATTTATAGCCCTGAATGTGGTCAAGTAGCCGTTGAATTTTTGTATGCCAATAATTTAAATTTCATTGATAGCAAGATGTTAGCGATTTCTGAACCCGTGAACGCGTTGTGGCATCCGGAGGGCTATATTCTCTTGGTCAGCAATGGGATGAAACAAGCATGGCAAGTAACCATTCAAGGGCAGCCTACTTCGACCACGCCCCCACGATGTATCAGTCCAGTCACCACCAGTAGCAATATTTCAGCGTCTGTAGCAATATTTCAGCGTCTGGCGAGATGATTTATTTCAAAGACAAAGCCTTAGCGACTCAAAAAGTGACTCGTGAAAATGTGTTTGGATGCCATTAACTTGAGTTTTGATAGATTGCGAGTTGCGTTCAGCAAATTTGGTAATGAGAAAACATAAAAAAGCCCTATCAATTTCACGTTGACTGGACTTTTTTTATTGTTTTCAACACGCTAAATTGACCTAAATTATTAGTTGTCAAGCGTTACGGTAACTTACATTAAAATATGATAACAAAATTAGTGATAGCTATCGATCCTCTTTCAATTCTGCTTCGGTAAAACCAGTACATACAATCACGATTTCAAGAGCGATTCCTTGCTTTAACATGTTTTGTGCGACTTCTAACCTTCCTTCTAATTTACCCTCTAATTTTCCTTCCATTCTGGCTTTACGAATAGAGCCTTGTTGTAACCAGATGAAATCTCGACGTTTAAATTGAATTTCATGTTCTTCTTCACTCAATCCCGCCGTGTTGGCAATTTGAAACGCTTCCGCTAAATAGGGCTCAATTGCTAACGTTTTGGGAATAAAATCTAATTTGCCGGCATTTCTGAGAAAGTAAATCCATTTATCGGTGATCGTTGCTAATTCTTCTAGCGTTTTCGTGAATTTGGGCAGTTCGACAAAAATCAATTCAATGTCATCACTGTATTTTAGCAGCGATTCTTTTTCTCTTAAATGCCAATAAGATATCACTTTGGAAAGTTCAACAAACATCGGGAAATCAGTAATTGTTACCGCGATAATAGGTTCTAATCCGACATATTCATCAGAACGTTTCAATTGGGTGGAATAGAGTTTAGCGGCATTGTATAAAATACGTTGTTCAAAACCTTCCACATGCAACACTTGCATTTCAATAATCACTTTGGTATTGTTCGCCAAGACAGCTTTGACATCGACATAACTGTCCTTCATGCCCCGGATCAGCGGAATTTGATAGGGATCAACAATAGTTAAATCAACGATTTGTTTTTGTCCCGCGTAAATAATCGCATTGAGAAAATCAATTAATATTCCTTTCGACTGTTCGCTCCCAAATACTTTTTTGAACGCATAATCGGTTCTCACATCTAAGAATTCCATTCAATCCCCAGTTCAAACTTCGTAGCTAAATTTTGAGAATAAAACTGCATCACGGTTCAACGAGCATATCGCTGCTCTTTAAATGGATCGGCATCATTATGATAACCGCGCACTTCCCAATAACCCGGTTGATCGGTCAGGTGAAAATGAATCGCAGAAACCCATTTAGCACTTTTCCAAAAATAACGTTTCGGCACCACCACGCGCACCGGTCCACCATGTTCGCGCGGCACAGCCTCACCATCTAATTGATTTGCAAATAAAACATCATCATCGAGCAATACTTCAAGCGGTAAATTGGTGGTGTAACCATCGGTAGAATGCAATACCACAAATTTCACCCCAGCTTTAGGGCGCGCCAAGGCGACAATCTCTTTCGCTGCAACCCCTTGCCACATCACGTCAAAACGCGTCCAGTGCGTCACGCAGTGAATATCGGCAATCACTTCTCGTTGGGGCAATTTCATAAAATTTTGCCAATCAATGGTTTGTGGCGCATCAAGCGAGTTGGAGCGTCCACATTTCTGGTGCGATTTCCGGTTGAATTCCCAAATCTAACACGGGCAAATTCTCCACCATGCGTTGTCCGGGCGGAAGTCGTGCAGCTAACTTATTAGAATCAATCATTTTTTTTCTCCACAGGGAACAATGCGTCTATCAATAACATGAATACGCCAATACTGATCGCACTGTCGGCAATATTGAAGGCGGGCCAGTGCCATTGTTGATAATAAAAATCTATGAAATCAATCACATATCCGTAAATGGTTCGGTCAATCAAGTTGCCTATCGCACCACCCAAAATGAGGGCTAAGGCAATTCCTAACCATCTTTGTTTTGCGCTGAGGCGTAATATCCAAATGAATAAACCAATACTGATAATTGTGGCTAACCCCATGAAAAACCAACGTTGCCATCCACCCGCATCGGCGAGGAAACTGAATGCTGCACCAGTGTTGTGCAATAAGGTAAAATTGAGAAATGGTGTGAGTGCGACGGGTTGTGCGAAGGGCAGGTTGTCGGTAGCCCAAGTCTTAGTTAATTGGTCAGTTACGATGATGAAAAAACTGATTCCCAGCCATAGAAATTGGTACATGGCTCTCATTTAAATGTGGTTGAATAGGAGAATATCAATGGAAATTACGGTTAATGGTCAATTGCATCAAGTGCATGAAAATGATACGATTTTGCAGTTGATTCGCACATTAGGTTTAGAAAACAAACGGTTGGCGGTGGAAATGAATTTAACCATCGTGCCACGCAGCCAATTTGAAACATGTATTCTAACACAAGGAGATAAGATAGAAATTGTGCAAGCGATTGGAGGGGGGTGAAGTTGTAAGAGATTTGGTACATCTTATTTTTTCGCACGCCAGCGGATGACAGAGATTCTTCAGATAAAACAAGCTGTTCTATGTTTCAAGCAATATTTTAAATTGTGGGATATTGGCGCGTGGAAAGTTTTGTTTTATTTGAATGTGTAAAGCACCGGGTCTTTTCTCTTATTCTCATTGACGAAATTTCTCATCATCAATTTAATCAATCACTTATCATCGAGAACGCATAACTCGTTGATCGTAAGTGTTTCTGCAAATTTAAATCGTACTTTCAATAATTTCCAAACCTGAATGATGGTGATCTTCGCG
>JFJP01041231.1_pt1 | contig 12075 bp, 10 predicted proteins | sample 431651 | NCBI WGS metagenome assembly JFJP01 (sample SAMN02602958, study PRJNA72255) | Microbial mat metagenome, whole genome shotgun sequencing project. | biome: fresh water; feature: sink hole; material: water; isolation source: purple microbial (photo- and chemosynthetic) mats found in... | reverse complement strand
AGTTTGTGAACCTCTAAAATAATACTCTTTAGCTTATGCTATTACTATCGCATTTGTCATTTTACAAACATAGGAACTTTGACAGATTCAACGCAAAATCAACCTCATTACCCTAACCCTAAAGGGAGCAGGTTGGTTTTTCAACTTTTCACCCATTAGGGATAGGGTAATAAAAGTTGAAAAATCTAATTTGTAGTAGAACTAATTAATTTGTAATAATTAATTTTACTTTAATCATTGGCAATATGATTTGAGTCTCATGAAAGCCATTAGTCGAAGCCCGGCAAAGCCGTAAACCTCATATTCCTTAGCGACGGCGCGCCGATCAAGGGGAGTCGAGGAACGAGAGCCGATCAAGGGGAGTCGAGGAACGAGACGGACCGCGTTCGCGCCGTCAAAGAGTTTTTGGGTTACTTTTTTGCTCCCAAAAAAGTGACAAAAGGATGTTAATTTGACTTAATTATAATATTAACAATGCAATTTTTATTGATCTGAAATTTTTTGCTTTACATCGAATTGACGATAATTTAGTTTTACAAAAGACAAACCTGTCCACCTGATTATTAATGACATTGCCCGATATCTTTACGACCATTTTATTGAACAGCATTCATTTTAATAGACTTTTATAATTTCGGATACGGATATCCGCATTTATTTTACGGAATATCGTTTTCTTTACCTTCCTTCAATTTTTATTTACCCTAAAAGTGTATATATAAATATCATAATATCAGGCATATAAATTTTAAAGGGAATGCGGTTATTTGCAATACTATTTTTCGGCACATTAATTGGCTGATAGCCCCAGCTAATAACTATTACATGTCGGACAAAAAGACCTATACGATGTTTTTAAGTGGTGAGATTTCTGAAATAATCACCAATCCTGGCGAACAGAATTATGTACGAGTATTTTGCAAGCCCGAATACTTGTTTATGGAAGGAGATTCAGCCGCCGACATTCATTTGGGAGATAAGGTATTTATTACCGTTCAATACGAGACGAAAGAAATTAAGCCTTATACAGACCATACAATTTTAAACACTAATTAATGGAGGTGTACTATGAATGAGACAAGGCCTACTGTTTATGAGGAGCTGCAAGCCAAAGGTCACTCCCGGCGCGATTTTATGAAATTCTGCACCTTTATTGGGGCAGCGCTGGGCTTGGAATCAACCGGCATTGCCCAGGTGGTAAAAGCGTTGGAAACAAAATCCCGGTTACCAGTTGTTTGGCTGCATTTTCAGGAATGTACCTGTTGCAGCGAGTCGTTTATTCGGTCTTCGCATCCTTTGGTTGCCGATGTAATTCTCGATAAAATTTCGCTCGACTACACCGAAACCCTTATGGCTGCCGCTGGTCATCAAGCCGAAGCTACCTTAAAAAACACCATCGAAAAGTATAAAGGACAATATGTGTTGCTAGTCGAAGGTTCTATCCCTACCAAGGAAGATGGAGCTTATTGTTGTATTGGAGGAAAATCTTCATACGACATATTTAAGGAAGTATCAAAAGATGCCAAAGCGATTATAGCTTGGGGGAATTGTGCATCAGCAGGTTGTGTGCAGGCGGCAAATCCCAATCCAACAGGTGCTACTCCAATCTATAAACTAGCAGAAGGCAAAACCGTTATTAATGTTCAGGGATGCCCTCCAATTGCTGAGGTTATGGCTGGGGTCATTGTTCATATTCTTGCATTCGACCGTATTCCGCAGCTTGACAGTTTGGGTCGCCCAAAAGCATTTTATTCGAGCCGGGTTCACGATACCTGCTATCGACGGCCAAATTACGATGCTGGATTATTTGTTGAATCGTGGGACGACGAAAATGCCAAAAAAGGATACTGTCTTTATAAGATGGGATGCCGCGGTCCCAATACCTATAACTCTTGTGGTGTAATTAAGTGGAACAATGGTGTAAGTTTTCCAATTCAATCGGGTCACCCCTGTATTGGATGTTCCGAAGCCAATTTCTGGGATAATGGTCCATTCTACAAGCATTTGGCAAATTTCCCTGGATTTGGCATTGAAAGCACTGCCGATAAAGTTGGAATTGGCTTGGGCGCAGTAACAGTTGCAGGCATAGCTGCTCATGCTGTTGTTACGAATATCCGTAAACGGAAAGAAATTATGAAAGGATTAAGAACTACTGATAATAACATAGCTTAAAACCGGAGGTAAATTATGACTCAACGTATTGTTGTAGATCCAATTACCAGGATCGAAGGTCACTTACGCATCGAAGCAGAAATTAAAGATGGAAAAATAGTTGACGCTTTTAGCTCAGGAACCATGGTCCGGGGTATCGAAATTATTCTTAAAGGCCGCGACCCTCGAGATGCATGGGCATTCGTAGAGCGGGTATGTGGTGTTTGTACTACCGTGCACGCCCTGGCATCGGTTCGGTCAGTCGAAAATGCGTTGGGAATGGTTATTCCTCCTAATGCCGATTTGATACGGAACCTGATGTTTTGCGCTCAGTACATGCAGGACCATGTGGTTCATTTTTACCATTTGCATGCACTCGATTGGGTTGATGTTGTTTCGGCCTTAAGCGCCGACCCTCAGAAAACTTCTGATATTGCCAAATCCTTATCCAACTGGCCAAAAAGTTCACCAGGTTATTTCTCCGATCTGCAAAAACGCTTGAAAGGGTTTGTCGAAAGCGGCCAACTTGGAATTTTTGCCAATGGATATTGGGGACATCCTGCCTATAAACTTCCTGCCGAAGTCAACCTGATTGGGGTAGCACACTATCTGGAAGCCTTGGAGTGGCAAAAGGAAATTGTAAAAGTCCATACCATTTTTGGAGGGAAAAACCCACATCCGAATTATCTGGTTGGTGGTGTTCCCTGTGCTATAAACCTGGATGGTAATAATGCCATTAATGCGGAACGGTTAGCGTATGTTCAAAAACTTTTGGAAGATGCAAAAACATTTGTAAATCAGGTATACATTCCCGATTTGGTAGCAGTGGCAAAATATTACAAAAGCGATTGGGGTGCTATTGGCGGGGGACTTAAAAACTATCTGGCTTATGGCGATTTGCCTTTGAATGGATATAACAATCCTGAATCGTTTAAATTTCCCCGGGGAATAGTAATGGACAGGGATTTGACAAAGATTATTCCGGTTGATGCATCTGATCCTCAGCAAATTCAAGAGTTTATTGCCCATTCGTATTATAATTATTCCGATGGTAATAAAACCGGCAAGCATCCTTGGGCAGGAGAAACCAATTTACATTACACGGGACCAAAGCCTCCTTACGATTATTTAAAGGTCGAAGAACAATATAGCTGGCTAAAAACACCGCGTTGGAAAGGGAATCCTATGGAAGTAGGGCCATTGTCGCGCATGCTGGTTGGTTTTGCAGCCGGGAATAAAGAAATTCAGGAAGTGGTAAAATGGGGCTTAAGCGCCCTCGAAGCACCTGTTGAAGCACTGTTCTCAACTTTAGGCCGCACAGCAGCCCGAGGCTTGGAGACTAAATTAGTAGCTGACTGGGGACTGGAATTTTTCAATAGCCTGATAACGAATATTAAAAACGGGGATACGCGAACCGCTAATACCGAAAAATGGGATCCGGAAACATGGCCTGCCGAAGCAAAAGGGGTTGGACTTACCGAAGCTCCACGCGGAGCACTAGCCCATTGGATAGTAATTAAAGATAAAAAAATTGACAACTATCAATTGGTAGTTCCCAGCACCTGGAATGCTTCTCCTCGCGATATGAACGGACAGCGGTCTGCTTACGAAGAGTCTCTGATTGGAACTCCAATTGCTGATCCTGAAAAGCCACTCGAAATTCTGCGTACTATTCACTCTTTCGACCCGTGCCTGGCATGTGCCGTGCATTTATACGACGAAAAAGGAACATACCTGCACCAGCTTCATACCTTCTAAACTGAACGTTTATGAAAGAAAAAAAAGAAGCAGAACATAACGAAACCGTTTATGTATGGCAGTTGCCAGTGCGGTTTTATCATTGGATAAATGCTTTGTCTATCCTGGTGCTTTGTGTTACGGGATTCCTTATTGGATATCCTATTGCTCTCCAAAATTCAGCCGAGGCATCCTTTGGATATTGGTTTGGAACAGTGCGTTTTATCCATTTTGTAGCAGCCTTTATATTCTTTTTCAATTTTGTATATCGGCTATACTGGGGATTTGTAGGAAATAAATATGCCAAGTGGGATAATTTTATTCCTTACCGCAAATCGCAATGGCAGGAAGTGTTGGATGTACTTAAGGTGGATATCCTGATGGTGAGCAAAAAGCCGATTGATTCAGTGGGGCATAATGCCCTTGCCAGCCTGACTTACTTTTTTACCTTCCTTGCTTTTTTGGTTCAGAGCTTAACCGGATTTGGATTGTATGCTGCTATGAGTAAGTCTTTCTTCCCAAAACTCTTTGCATGGATAGTTCCTATATTGGGAGGAGATTTTAACACAAGGATGATTCATCATATTTTTATGTGGCTCTTTATTGTGTTTGCCATTATCCATATTTATCTGGTATTTTACCACGATTATGTCGAAAGGCGCGGTGTAACATCATCGATGATCGGTGGATGGAAGTTTATTGAAAAAGGTCATATGGAAGAGGTTAAAAAGAAAGTAAAGGTTTAACTTTAACCAGGAAATGAATTTTTGGGAAGGCTGAGGCTGTGTAAAAAGTGGGATAAGCCTTCGACTTCGCGTAGCCTGACCGTTGAAAACCAGTTAATTGTCACATTGAGCGGAGCCGAAATGCGATAATTAACTGACTTTCACACAGTCTCAACTTTTAATTATTTGTAATATTTAATGAAACTGTAAAGGAGGCATTATTTTGGAAAAAATACTAGTTATGGGAGTCGGGAATATCCTTTTAGGTGACGAGGGACTAGGGGTTCATGCGGTTGAGTATATGAAAAAACAGTCTCTTCCGGCATTTGTTGATTTACTCGATGGTGGTACCGGAGGCTTTCATCTGTTAACACTCATGTTCGATTACAAAAAGATGATATTGATTGATGCCACACTCGACGATAGTCCGGTTGGAACAATGCAGGTGATAAAACCCCGTTATTCCAAAGATTTCCCCAGGGCGCTGACTACCCACGATATTGGATTGAAAGATTTGCTCGATACAGCAACAGTTTTAGACCATTTACCTGAAATAATACTAATAGTGGTATCTATTGATCCTAAGCAGGAAATAGGAATGGAGCTGTCTCCGGAAATTTTAAAAACACTTCCTCAGGTGTATGAGCAAGTATTAATTCAGGCTGAAAAATTAAAGATAGAGGTAATTTCTGAAAGCATTAGCCTATAATTCACTTATAGCATTTTTCGACTTCATAAGCCAGTGATACCATTCTGATAATCCTTCTCCAGTTTTCGCTGATACTTCGAAAAATTCCAGGTGATGATTTACCTGCAAGGCATATTCTTTAACCTTATCCATTTTAAAATCCAGGTAAGGTAACAAGTCAGTTTTGTTGATGATACAGATATCTGCCTTTTGAAACATCGTTGGATATTTCAATGGTTTATCTTCTCCCTCGGTAACACTTATAATTACTACTCTTTTCGATTCGCCTAAATCGAATAACGACGGACAAACCAGGTTACCTACATTTTCAATTATCACTACCGAATGATCCGTTACTTTTAATTTCTTAACAGCCTGGTTTACCATGTCGGCATCGAGGTGGCACCCGGAACCGGTATTTATTTGCACCACAGGCGCTCCGGTGGCGTTGATGCGGTCTGCATCGTTCATGGTTTGTTGGTCGCCTTCTATAATAAAAAATGAAATTTCATTTTTAAGATCGACAATTGTTCGCTCCAATAAACTGGTTTTCCCTGAGCCGGGAGCGCTCATCATATTAAGGGACAGAATATTTTTGGCTTCAAAATAGCCTCTGTTGCGCTGTGCCAATAAATTATTCTGACCCAGGATATCCATGTTAACATCAATTTTTGTAGGTTCAGAGTGGTGATGATCGGATTCATCATGTTCGTGTGAGTGGTCCGAATCGACAGAATGACTATGGGGATGAGCATGGTGATGATGGCCGTGAGAATGTCCATGAGCATGTGTCTCTCCGGAGTGATGTGTATGTGCATGGTCATCAGGACTGGCCATGGTAAAGGAGTTTTTGGGGTCGTTGCATCCGCAGGTTGTACACATAGCAATAGTTTTTAGTCAATTAATATTGATTTTACACGAAGTTCAGTTCCCTGAGTAATGTTATTCCGGTAACCTTTGCATTTGGGGCATTGTGTTATGAATGAATCGCACAAAAATGAAATATTACAATCCATACAAAACGCTTGTCCCTCCGGGATTTGAATAACGAGTTTTGCATGTTCCAGAGGCGTGTTTTTCGTAACTGCCATAAATGCAAATTTCAGCGACTCAAACTCTATTCCGGCAAGTTGGCCTATTTCGAGTTCTAATTCGCTAATACTGCTGGCATGGGCTTTCTCCATTTCCTGTACCGCAATATCTAAAATACTTTGGGCAATGGATAGCTCATGCATAGTTTTGGGTAGTTGTCATTTGATTTTTCTGACATAAAAGCCGACATTAAGAAACTATACTGTTTTTTACAGCCATCTATCAACATATCAACGGTATTAAATGTTCTTATCTGTCTCAAATTAAATGTACAATTTTTATCAATTCACTTCACCATTTTTCCTCCTTTTTGCGGCAATCATTACCTGCCCCAGCGCAATTCCACCGTCGTTCGCCGGGATACGCGATGGAACATATAATTTTAGGTTAGATTGATGGAAAATTTTGATTAATTTCTCTGTTAAATAGCGGTTTTGAAATGTCCCTCCCGAAATAATTACCTTATTTATTCCGCTATTATCTGCTATTTGCCGGGATACCTCGAAAACGGTTTTGGCAATTGTATTATGAAATTTCGCAGAAATCGCTGATATGGATAGCTTTTGATTTATATCCCGGACTATCGCTGCAAACATTAGTTTGAAGGAGATTGTAGTCCCAATAATTTCGAAAGGATAGACGGACGTAATCTTTGGGTTGATTGCCGATTCAAGCAACATGGGAGCTTCGGCATGGTATCCGGCATTTACACATATTTGCAGAATAGCAGAAACTGCATCGAAAAGTCGGCCTGCACTGGAGTAATTTATGGAATTCACTTTTTTGTCAAGAAGCTGCATATATAAAGAAACATCTTTTGAATTCAGATTTTTAATGAAAGGCAAGTCCAAATTTAAGGTCTCATTGCCATAATAATACTTCAGATAGGCCAGTGCCGAACGCCAAGGTTGGGAGGAAATGTGATCAGCACCGGAAATTGGGACATATTCAAAATGAAAAGCCCTTTCGAAATTTTGCAGGTCTGCGATAAAAAACTCTCCGCCCCAAATTTGACCGTCTGTTCCTAAACCTACCCCATCCATGCTAACTCCAATTATAGGTTCATCCATATTGTATTCGGCCATGCAGGCTGCAATATGCGCATGATGGTGCTGGACTGAAATAATTGGTATGCGATGTTCTTCTGCTAACTCCCCGGCAAACTTCGACGAAAGATAGTTGGGGTGCAGATCATTAACAACTAACGATGGGCTGAATTTAAATAGCCTCGAAAAACGTGTAAAAGTTTCGGTGTAAAAATCGAGGGTTTCCTTGTTTTTCAAATCGCCCATGTATTGGCTGAGGATTACCTGATTTGCTTTTCCCATCGCGAAACAGTTTACCAACTCTGAGCCGGCTCCAAAAATCCCCTCCGTTAAAAGTGATGATTTAATAGGAGAGGGGGCATACCCCCGCGAACGCCTCAGTATAACCGGTGTTTTTTTGAAAATGGCAGTCACAGAATCGTCGCAACGATTGTAGATTTCTCGGTTATTGGTCACTACTGCTGCCGTAATTTCCTTAAAAGTTTGGATAGCAGTATCGTTATCAATAGTAATGGGTTCGTCCGATAAATTTCCGCTGGTTAAAACGATGCAATTTGTTTTCAAATGCTCGAACAACAAGTAATGCAAGGGAAGATAAGGGAGCATAATGCCAATAGTGTTGAGGCTTCCCGAAATCCCCTTTCCAAGCTTTTGTTTCGATTGGAGTAAAACAATGGGGCGTTGCCACGACAGAAGTTGCTGTTCTTCCAACTTACTTACCCAGGCAATTTCATTTGCCGTTTGGATGTCAGGACACATTACTGCAAACGGTTTTTTATCCCGGTTCTTGATAGTTCGGATTTTTGCCACCGCCTCAAAGTTATAAGCATTGCACATCAGGTGAAATCCGCCCAGTCCCTTAATTGCAATAACTTCCCCCTGGTTTAGTAAAGCAGATATACGCTTTAAAATAGATTCAAAATTAGTTTCAACGCGTTCTTTTTCAATCAAAGTATAGTGAGGACCGCAGGAATTGCATGCTACAGGTTGAGCATGAAATCGCCGGTCGGCAATGTTTTCGTATTCCTGCGCGCATTGTGGGCACATTACAAATGGTTGCATGGTGGTAAAATGCCGGTCGTAAGGCAACTCTTTTATAATTGAAAATCGTGGACCGCAATGGGTGCAGTTTATAAAAGGGTAATTTGTCCGGTTGGCCTGTAGCTTTAAATCTTCCAGGCAATTTGAGCAAACGGCTATATCCGGACTAATTTCTGTTATCTCCGAAGAATTTGTTTTACTGGGAGCAATTGAAAATTGATCAAAAATTCGGGAGGGTACTTTATGATAAGCGATTTTATCTATGGACGAAGCATGGGGAGCCTTGCGTTTAATGCTATCGATGAATTTTCTAATCTTACTATTGGTAGCATTGAGATAAATAAAAACGCCATTGTTGCGGTTCTCTACCGTGCCTTTTATGTTAAATTCATGGGCAATTTGATAAACAAAGGGCCTAAAACCAACACCCTGCACTAATCCGGTTATTTCAACCAAATAAGTTTGGGAGATGATATTTTCTGAAATTGGTTCCAGCATGGGCTAAGCACAGTATTTTCATATAAATATCGGATAAACGAGTTGAAATCCAATGCAAAAATGAAGGATTTAAACTATATACAATTCTTTCAGCAGCCCATAGCGATATTCATCACATATCACATTATTCTTGATTACCGATTTTTTCAAAACCCCTTCCAGTTTGAATCCGGTCTTTTCTAAAACCCGCTGAGAAGCTTTGTTATATTCGAAAACACCCGCGTATATTTTGATTAAGTCAAACTTAGCAAAGCCATATTCTAAAATCAGTTTGAGGGCTTTGGAAGTAATGCCTTTATTCCAGTATGGTTCTCCCAGCCAATAACCCACTTCGGCAGTCAGTCGGTATACATCACGCTGAAGCGTTAGTCCGATTAGTCCGGTTAATTCGCCCTTGTATACTATCGCAAATGTTGTGGTTGGTTCTTCGTTCGTACAGAACTCGATAAATTCGTCGGCATCTTTCAGGCTGTAAGGGTAAGGCATCAAATCCCTTACGTTGTTCCATATTTTAATATTGTTGGCCAACAGGGCAATTTGGTTATTATCAGAGGTCTCGAGCGGACGAAGTTTGATTTCTTCTGAAATGTTGGTAGTCATAAGAATTATATTTCTTTTTTCTTTGTTAAAAGTAGAAAATATTTAGATATTTCTTTATTCGTAAGATTCTTATAATATATTATTTAAATACAATATCGGAATGAAATTTAAGCGTTTTAGTTCGTTCAAGCGGTAAAACTTTAATACGAAGAAGATATCAAATTACTAACTTTGCAACTATGGATGAGCAGAAGCCAAAATCGCAGCGTCGGGTAAGATATGCCGGCACACACCCAAAGTTGTTTAAAGAGAAGTATAAAGAACTGCACCCCGCTCAGTATGCTGACGACATTGCAAAGGTTATATTACAGGGGCGCACTCCGGCTGGGATGCACCGCTCTATTTGTGTTAACGAAATCATGGAGTTCTTAAAAATAGTCCCCGGACAAATAGGACTAGATGCTACGCTCGGTTTTGGAGGTCATAGCCTGGAGATGCTTAAGTGTTTGGCTCCGGGGGGACTACTTTACGCAACCGATGTAGATCCCTTCGAACTTCCCCGAACCAGAGAGCGTCTGGCATCTTTTGGGTTTGGACCGGATGTTTTGGTTATTAAAAAGATGAATTTCTCCGAAATCGATCAAATTGCTGCCGAGGCAGGACTTTTGAATTTTGTTTTGGCCGATTTGGGCGTTTCGTCCATGCAGATTGATAACCCCGAAAGAGGGTTCTCATTTAAAGTTGAAGGCCCCTTGGATTTAAGGCTTAATCCTAAAAGCGGAAAGTCGGCAGCAGCTCTTTTGAAGACCATTTCGCAGCATAAATTAGAAGAGTTGTTTAAAACGAATGCCGATGAACCCTATTCTGAAATAATTTCAAAAGCTATAAATATCTGATATTTCCAAAGGACTGGTTTTAGTAACAACAACACAACTGCATGATATCATTATTAAGGCCCTGGAATTTATTCCTCAAAATAATCGCAGGGAAGAGATAAAAAAATCAAGCCAGCGTTGCTTTCAAGCTTTGCGAATAGAAGTAAATAATGAGTTTGGTGTGTTGGATAAATTTCTGGAAAAGCTTCCCTTTGCCCTTGCCCGGGGCGGACGAGTTGCAATCCTTTCGTTTCATTCGGGAGAAGACCGGCGCGTTAAAAAGTCTTTTCAAAACTTTTTTAGGGAAGGTGTATACAAAGAAGTATCATCAGACCCGATTCGGCCATCGGCAGAGGAGTGTAATACGAATCCCCGCGCACGTTCTGCAAAACTGAGATGGGCCATAAAAGCATAATTTGAGCTTCATCGCTTGCTTTATGAGCCTTTAGAGCCCCCCTATATGGAACTATTCAAGGATGGGATATCACGGATGTTATACGTTTGCAGTACATTGCGAATCTCGGAGTTATCTCTATTGGGGAACTAATCTATATTTTAGAGAAATCCTGCAACTGATGGTGAGTAGTAATGTCCTCAATTTTATTACCCAGCTTGTCGTAAAGAGTACTGACTATTCCTAAGGTGTTAAATCATATTAAAATGTTGAGTAATCATAAGGGTAAAGCCCAAGGTAGTGGCCATTTATCCATACTTCACTATTCATATAAGCACCATCGAAACAAATGAATATTTTTTTATTTTCTTTATTTGTATCCAAGGAGAATGTTTTTTATACCATGCTGTACCACACGGCAAAAAGCCACCACCAGCACCTGAGGTGACCTCTTTATCAAAATCTCCTTCTATTGACCAGGCATGTGGCAATTTTATACTTACCTATTGTTGAGTTGTATTAATGATATCAGAATATTGGAGATAGTCAGCTTTAAAAAATTTCCAATTATCATTGAAGTTTCTTTTTTCACGCGTCATAATTTCTTGAGCAATCCCTATATTACATATAATACTCATAAGTAATATAGAAAAGTTTTTTTAATCATAGTTTTATTTTATTGACATTTTTTGTAAGGTAACTTATGCGGATTATTCCGCCCTTGTCCCCTAAGAACCGTACTTGATAGTTTACCATCGTACGACGCAAGCTATCAAAAGGTAGAATACCCCCCCGACAATGTGAAAAAATGACACTGTCTTTGCAATACTTTTCGAAAATGAAATTTTACAGATTATTCTGTATCAGGCGCACAATCTGGATTAATGGACTGCATTAGCGATTCCCGAATATACAAAACATCTTACTACCCCTTTCTTGCAACAGACCACCCAATGGAAGGTGGCATGGTTTTCACCAAGGCAAATTTTAATCCTTTATCCGTCCCGGTTACAGGGAAGCATTCGCATATTCCACCATTATATACCAGCATACATTGTACCTGCCTTACGGCTGGCCTACTTTCTGCATCGAATGATTAGTAAAGGCTTACTACGTTCCGCATTAATAAAAGAGTGGGTTAGGTGCTGCCTATATACCGGGAGATCGACATCCATGTACTCTTAGCTAACATACTTGTCTCCTGAGTTTGACACCTAAAACACCATGACATGCCTGTAGGCCTCATAAACATTAGGGTTATTTTTCAAAAACTCAAAAATGTAGTGCG